>ENA-UOOE01001424-UOOE01001424.1-fermentation-metagenome-genome-assembly--contig:-NODE-1424-length-20284-cov-33.366306_pt1 | contig 20284 bp, 17 predicted proteins | sample MGYA00245776_ERZ724021 | MGnify/ENA primary metagenome ERZ724021 (study PRJEB28704, sample SAMN03018321) | fermentation metagenome | biome: anthropogenic terrestrial biome; feature: soil... | reverse complement strand
AGCCAGAAAGTGGCAGTTAACAATCAACAATCCGGCGGAGAAAGGCTTAGACCATCAGCACATCAAAGAAGCGTTAGGCAAGCTGAAACCCGCCGTTTACTGGTGCATGGCGGACGAGCGCGGCATAGAGGAAGAAACGCCGCACACTCATATCTATATCGCGTGTTCCTCGCCCGTAAGGTTCAGCACCCTGCAAAATCTATTCGGCGGCGCGGCGCATATCGAATCCGCGAAAGGCACAAGCCAGCAGAACCGCGAGTACATAGCCAAAGAGGGCAAGTGGGAGAACGACGAAAAGAGCGGTACAAAAATAGAGCACAGCTTCGAGGAATGGGGGGAAATGCCCAACGAAATCAGGGGAGGTTCCGTGGAGGGCGAAATTATCAGCCGCATACAGGACGGCGCAACCAACGCCGAAATCCTCCTTGACTTCCCCCATTACCTGCGCGGCCTGCGTGATGTGGAGTATGTCCGGCAGACCCTGCGCGCCGATGAATACCGCGACAAGTGGCGCGAGTTAGAAGTCACCTATATTTTCGGCGTGACGGGAATCGGCAAGACGCGCTATGTCATGGACGGCTACGGTTATTCCAGCGTGTATCAGGTCAACAATTACAAACACCCATTCGATGGCTATGCCGGAGAAAACGTGATGCTATTTGACGAGTTCAGCGGTAATTTCCGCATACAGGATATGAACAATTATCTTGACGGCTATCCGCTGACACTTCCGGCGCGGTACAGCAACAAACAAGCCTGTTACGAGCGTGTTTTCATCATCAGCAATTTGGATTTACGGGAGCAATATCATTATGAGCGGATATATCAGCGCAGCATTTGGGACGCTTTTATCCGGCGCATACACAAGGTTATCCACTTTCTTCCTGACGGGACGCGCCGCGAATACGAAACACAGGAATATTTATCGAGGGTAACGGCATGGGCAGACCTGGCGAGGGCGGCAGGAAGGGGGACGGACAATGAATGAGCATGAAAAGAGACCGCGCCTGTTGACGCTGAAAGAAGCGGCAAAACTGATTGACGGCCTGACCGAATATCGCATACGCATCATGTGCATAAACGGTGAAATTAAGTATCACAGGTTCGGAAATAAGTACATGGTTTCAGAGCATGAGATACTGAAATATTTTGGCGAAAATCCTTAAAAAATGGCTTAACGGCGCGGTTTTTCCTTGTTTTTTATGCCGATTTTTGGTATAATAAATACATGGAAACGCGCCGTTTTTAATGCAGGAGGAATTAAAAATGGCAACAATCACAAAGCGCGGAGATACCTATAGAATCAGAACATCATGCGGTTATGATGTCAATGGAAAACAGGTTGTAAAATCCATTACATACAAGCCGAGAGAGGGCATGAGCGAAAAGCAGATTGAAAAGGAAGTCAACAGACAGGCGGTATTGTTTGAGGAAAGCTGTAAAAAGGGGCAGACCGTAACGGCGGCGAAGTTCGAGACATTCGCCCGCGAATGGTTCAAAGACTACGCCGAAATTAAGCTGAAACGGCTCACGCTTTGCAGTTACCACAACATGGAAAAGCGCGTATACGCCGCCATCGGGCATATTCGCGTTGACCGAATATCTCCTCTCGACATTCAAAAGTTCGTGAGTGCGCTGAAAGGTGATGGGCTTGCGCCGAGTACCGTTAAAAACTATGTGCGGTTCGTATCCGTTATTCTGAATTACGCCGTCAGAAAACGCATCATCACCTATAACCCATGCGTTACCGTTGACTATCCCGAAGCCCGGGAAACCGAGCGTGAGTTTTACACCACAGAGGAAGTCAAGAAGCTGTTGGGGCTGCTGCGGGACGAGGGTGAGGGCAAAAAGCCTTTCGCGGTGTTCTTCACGCTGGCGGCATACACAGGCTGCCGCAAGGGCGAGTTGTTGGGGCTGGAATGGAAAGATGTTGATTTTAACAACAACATCATTTCTATCAAGAGGGCGTACTATTACAGTTCGGCAGAACATACCCACTACACCGACACGCCGAAAACAAAGAAAAGCCAGCGCAGTTTGAAACTTCCCGCCTGTGTGATGGACGCGCTTCAAGAGTTGCGGGAATGGCAGGACAGGCAGCGCGGAATATGCGGCGGTTCGTGGGTTGAATCCGACAGGCTGTTTACCAATTTTGACGGCTCGCCCATGTCAACGACTGCCCCGTACAGCTATTTGCAGGCGTTCAGTAAAAAGGCAGGATTGCGTGCGGTGACTATCCATTCTTTCCGGCATTTTAACGCAAGTGCCCTCATTGATGCAGGGGTTGATGTGGTAACGGTGCAGACGGCTCTGGGGCACAGTACGGCGGCAACGACGCTCAACATCTATTCGCACGCTTTCGGCAACGCGCAGACCCGCGCAATGGAAGCGATAGCAAGCGCGATTAACCTTTAGCAGATTACGCCGAATTCCGCTAAACCCTATTAAAAAATCTTGACCAAACAAAGACCAAAACGGGCGGCGGCGGTCAAGATAACACGCAAAAAAGCGTGATACTATGCGGATTTGCGGGTGCAGGGCGGGAAATATAAATAGTTTTAGAAAAACTATTGACAACTCCGCACAGAAAAATATAATATTCTCAAGTGGCGGAGAAATAAGATATTTCAGTTAGGTACTTTTTAACCTATTTGGTAAATCAGTTAGTTAATTCCAGTTAATTAAACCAATTACTGTGTGTCGGTCAAGTTCAGTTAGTTAACCCAAATTAGTTAATTACTTTATTAAATTCGGAGGTCCAAAAAGTCTGAAAATTCTGGTTAAGCTCCCTTCTCCGCCACTTATATTAAGAGCTTAAAGAGGCTATCAAGAAGATAGCCTCTTTTGTTTATTAGGACCATAGCGAAAAGTCAAGAACCTAGGGTCGCAGCCCTTCTGTCATCCGGCCGCCTGCCCGCCCAGATAAGCTTCGGCCAGCATCCACAGTTCACCCGGTCCTAACCGCAAACCAAGCCACTATAAGTGCAGTAAGCTCAGAGTCCACGCGGAGGAACACAATAGAGTAGCGGCGGTAAATCCCGTATTGAGCAGGACCACCGCCGCTACAACCAGTTTTGAGAATCGGTTTTTCTTCGTATCAATCACCTCGCAACATATGAAACAAAAGCCAGCAATAGACCGATCCCTCCTACTACGTACCCCCACATATCCTTGCTGCCACGATTTATGCCGTATACCTGATCAACCCGCTGTTCGCATTTATCAATACGTTCCCGCAGACTATTATAGTCCCTGATCATAACCTGGGTTTTTCCGAGTTCCGCTGAGAGTGCCTCCATTTTTTTGCTCAAGGTCACTTGCATTTCATAGAGTTCCTTATTGCTGTACCATTCTTGTTTTTTTGTTTCTGTCACTTCCTATCCATCCCTTCTTACTGGTAATATATGGCCAAAAGAAAAATAATGTCCTCCTATTCAAATAAAATAGCCGTCCAAATTCCCAATCGCTTAGTAAATAGGGCGGCTTAAGCCAGAGCTTTATTCGACGGTTCTTTTTCCAGATTTTATCATGCAATTAATAAGAGTTGCCGCTATTGGCATGGCGGCAGGTCCGTAAATGGGCTTAGGCCGCCTTACACGAAGGCGGCCATGTTATTCTCTGAGCATGATGCACAGGCAAATAACTCCTATGAGTACCAGACAGAATTCAAACAATTCGCCATATGTAATCATAAGCATCACCTTCCCCTCTCGGGAAAGTGACCTAATCGCCTAGCGACAACTCCTATGAGGTTTAGCATATTATGTCACAAGAAAAGCACCCCTTACGGAGTGCTTTTTGCTCTTTTATCAGATTACCTGCAGTCGCCCTATTAATCTATCCCTTCCAGTAAGGCCAGCTTAATAGCGTTAATTAATATATATGCAAAAGCATCAGAATTTCCCGCTGTAGCATGGCTTAATATAATGCAGATCCCGGAATATGCCGGGGCATTGAAGACCAATTAATTAGTTCCGCATCTGATTCCGAAAATTGATATTTGTGAACAAGTGTGAGCAAAATGTGAGCACTTTGCTAATTTATGTAAAACAAAAACGTTCACACAAAAACCCCTCATCTTCGGAGGGGCCTTACTTTCTATGGAGCCGATGGGCGGATTCGAACCGCCGGCCTGCTGATTACGAATCAGCTGCTCTGCCACTGAGCCACATCGGCAAGGTGGTATTGGTATTGACAAGATAGATGATAGCAGGATTATCCCTGGGCGTCAAGAAAGCGGCAGATTAGGATTTATCTTTGCTGATTCATCTAAACAAATATTTAGGGTAAGTCCCCTACTGGGACTTTTTTTCATCACCCAGGTAGTAGTAATTGGGGTTATTAAGCACTATGGATTGACAGGAAGGGCATATTTTCTTAATGTAGGCTTTCCTGTCAATGATATGTACCATGGTCTTAAGGGTTGACTCGGGAAATTGTTTTTTGCAGCTGCTGCACTTTTCCACTGATCCGAACCTCCTGTCCAATAATATTTAGCCAATGATTATTTTATCATGGTTGTTTAGCAGCCGATACGGGTTTCTGTAAATTTTGTTCTCACAAAAAGTAAGCCGGGCTCGCCGGCTTCACAACTCTCATCATTCAGCCAGGTAAGCCTGCAATAATTCCATTTCGATTTCTGCCAATTCATTAACTTTAGCTACGGCTATAACAATTACTTCCGCGCTCTCATCCTCCAGTTCCTCGCCTACCAGCTTGCCAAATGGTATACAACTCATGCGGGCCAGGGTTTCCGGAACGTCCACCTGGGAGAAAAAAGCATTGAGAATGTTCATTATGTTGTAAAAATATGATTCGGCCCAGGCTTCGACCTGTTCTTCATCAGGTTTCCCATCAACACAGTTGAAACGACTCAGGTTATACATCTCCCATCCATCCCCCTTATCCATTCCTCAGCTTCGCGCAATGCCCGGATAACGGTTTCCGGAGCAGGCCCTCCCGCCACTGTACGCCGGGCAACGCATTCTTCTACCGCAATATATTTATAAATGTCATCTGCAATCAGAGGCGAAAACTCCCGGTATTTTTCTATATCTACATCTTCCAGGGAGAGATTGTTAGCCAGACAATAAAGGACGGCTCTGCCCACCACGGCATGCGCATCCCGGAAAGGCAGCCCTTTGCGTACCAGATAGTCGGCCAGATCGGTAGCATTGGTGAAGCCGCTTCGGGCCGCTGCCGCCATTTTTTCCGGTCTGAAACGGGCGGTACGCAGCATAGGGGCAAAAACCACCAGGCATTTTTTGACTGTATCCACCGCATCAAAAAGTGCTTCCTTGTCCTCCTGCATGTCTTTGTTATAGGCCAGAGGAAGTCCCTTCATAAGGGTCAGAAGAGTGATCAGATCTCCGTATACTCTTCCCGTCTTTCCTCGAACCAGTTCAGCCAGATCGGGATTTTTCTTCTGCGGCATAATGGAAGAGCCGGTAGAAAAAGCGTCATCCATATCGACAAAAGAAAATTCCTCACTGGACCATAGTATGAGCTCTTCAGCAAAACGTGACAAGTGCATCATCAAGATACTGGCGAAGCTGCAAAATTCCAGGGCAAAGTCCCGGTCGCTGACCCCGTCCAGACTGTTGCGGGTAATATGGGTAAAACCCAATTGTTCCCGGACGTAATCCCGGTCCAGATCAAAGCCGGTTCCGGCCAGAGCCCCGGACCCCAGCGGCATGTAGTCCATTCTTGCGGAGCAATCGCTTAGCCTTTCCAGATCCCGGCGCAGCATTTCGAAATAGGCCAGCAGATGATGGGCCAGGGTTACAGGCTGGGCTTTCTGTAAATGGGTATAGCCGGGCATAATCGTATTAATATGCTCTTGGGCCAGCTCCAGCAGGGTCTCCTCCAACTGCAGGAGGTATTGCCGAATCAGGGTTATCTCATCTCTCAGGTAAAGGCGTATGTCCAGAGCTACCTGGTCGTTGCGGCTGCGGGCCGTATGCAGCTTCTTACCCACATCGCCTATGCGGCGGGTAAGCAGGGTTTCTATATTCATGTGTACGTCTTCAGCTTCCACGCTGAATTGAAGTTGGCCGCTGGCAAGGCCCTCCCTGATTTCCTCCAGTCCTTTGATTATGAGGTCTCTCTCCTCGGCGTTAATTATTCCCTGCTTGGCCAGCATGCGCGCATGGGCTATGCTGCCGGCAATGTCCTGGTTATACATGCGGCGGTCAAAGGCTATGGAAGCATTAAAATCTTCGGTCAGGCTGTCACTTTCTTTGGTGAAACGGCCGCTCCACAGTTTCATAAATTACACCTCAATAATATTATTTACTGCTGCAGTTTATATTCTAACCCAAATCAAGGCAGCTTTATATACGGGAAATTGACTTTTTTTTGGCTTTTTTAGGGGATTATATATTACGTACCCGGACTAAATCCACATAGGGTTGACAGAGCCGGGCCAGCTCCAGCAACTCTTCCTTGCTATAGGGCTTTACGCTCGAAAGTCCGGGATCCAGGGTGGCACGGGGATTAAACTGCTGCAGGCAGTACAGCCGGGCTCCTTTGATGTGACGGGCTATAGCCACCATATCCTCCGCCCTATGCCAGAGCGGTACCACCGTAGTTCTGAACTCAACCTCAACAGCACTATTCTGCAGCAGGTTGATGGCCGCCCGCACATTGAAAAAGTCTTCTGAACTCAGCCTGCCACTGGCTTCCAGGTATTTCTTATAATCCAATGGCGCCTTAATATCCATGGCCACGTAGTCCAGCAAATCGTCGGCCAGCAATTGGGTCAGCATCAGCGGATTATGGCCGTTGGTATCCAGTTTAACCAGATAGCCGGTATTTTTGACCCGCCTGATCACCTCCGGGAGTTCCGGATTTATCGTAGGCTCTCCGCCGCTGAATACCACCGCATCCAAAAAACCGCTCCGCTCCTGCAGAAAGGCCAGCAAATCCTGGTCTTCTATTTCCCCCGCAACAGCCTCATTGCGCCCGGGTCTTACCAGCAGATGGGCGTTATGGCAGAAAGGGCAGCGCAAATTGCAGCCCCGGGAAAACAGCACGGCGGCTATCTTCCCGGGGTAATCAGTCAGGCTCTGTTTTACTAATCCCGCAAATTTCATGATTTACACCACTTTATAAGTTTTCCTGCTTCTGAACTCAGACTGCTTGCCTTCGTTCCACTGGTCTACCGGGCGCAGATAACCTACCACCCGGGAGTATACCTCGCAGCAGGTTTCCTTGCCTTCCGCTTCGCAACTGGGGCAGGTAAAGTGCTCTCCGGTCAGGTAACCGTGCTGAGGACAGATGCTGAAGGTAGGCGAAATATAAAAATAAGGCATCTTAAACTGTTCACAGGCCTTTTTGATCAGCATTTTTACCGAGTTGATATCGGGTACTGCTTCTCCCAGGAAAATGTGGAAGGTGGTACCCCCAGTATATTTAGCCTGCAGAGGATCCTGCATCTTCATGGCCAGGAACAGGTCGTCGGTATAGCCTACCGGCAGGAAGGTGGAGTTGGTATAGAAAGGCTCGGCCCCCTCATGCTTCACAGCTTCATGGTTGGCTACTATAATATCGGGGAAACGGCTCCGGTCTTTCTGGGGCAGGCTGTAGCTTACTCCCTCGGCCGGGGTGGCTTCCAGGTTATATAGGCTGCCGGTCTTTTCCTGGTATTGCTGTATCCGTCCTCTCATAAATTCCAGGACTTCCAGGGCAAAACGATAGCCCTCCTCACTGCCGATGTCCTGACCCAGGAAATTTAAGCAGGATTCGTTCATCCCTACCAGTCCAATGGTGGAGAAATGGTTAATCCAGTACTTGCCGGTAGCTTCTTTTACCCCGCGCAGGTAAAACTGAGAATAGGGATAGAGTCCGGACTCAGTGAGACCTTCCAGTATCTTGCGCTTGATTTCCAGACTGTCGCTGGCCATATCCATGATATCGGTCAAGCGGTGGAAATAGTCTTCCCTGTCCCGGGCCAGGTAGCCGATACGGGGCATGTTTATAGTTACTACCCCTACCGATCCGGTCAGGGGATTGGAGCCAAACAGTCCCCCGCCCCGTTTTCTAAGCTCGCGATTGTCCAAACGCAGGCGGCAGCACATGCTGCGGGCATCTTCGGGATCCATGTCGGAATTAATATAGTTGGCAAATCCCGGTATACCATATTTAGCTGTCATTTCCCATATTCTATCGTACTTGGGGCTGTCCCAGTCAAAGTCCCGGGTAATATTATAAGTGGGGATAGGGAAGGTAAATACCCGTTCCTCGGCATCTCCTTCCATCATAACTTCGGCAAAGGCCTGATTCAGCATATCCATTTCGGCCTGGAATTCCCCGTAAGTCTTGTCCATAAGTTTGCCGCCGATAATAACGCTCTGGTCTTTAAAGTACCCGGGGACTTTAAGATCCATGGTAATATTGGTGAATGGCGTCTGAAAACCTACCCGGGTAGGTACGTTAACGTTAAATATAAATTCCTGCAGACTCTGTTTTACCTGCTCATAATTGAGGTTGTCATAGTAAATGAAAGGCGCCAGCAAGGTATCGAAATTGGAAAATGCCTGAGCTCCGGCAGCTTCACCCTGCAGAGTATAGAAAAAGTTTACGATCTGCCCCAAAACGGTACGGAAATGCTTGGCCGGCCTGCTGACCACTTTACCCCGGGCGCCCTTGAACCCTTCCCGGATTAAATCCTGTAGGTCCCAGCCCACACAATAAACCGCCAGTATGCCCAGGTCATGCATGTGGAAATCCCCGCTCTGCTGGGCTTCCTTCATCTGCTCGGTATATATCTGGTTTAACCAGTACTGACTGGTGACTATGGAGGAAATGTGAAAATTCATGCCTTGCAGGCTGAAGTTCATATTGGAGTTCTCTTTTACCCGCCAGTCGCTGCGATCCAGGTATTTCTCTATGATTTCGGTATTCTGGATAAGCTGCCGGCTCTCTCTTATGACTTCATGCTGCCTGCGGTACAGTATGTAGGCTTTGGCCGTCTTGTAATGATCGTTTTTAACCAGAACCTTCTCCACCAGATCCTGAATTTCCTCAACCGTAGCTATTTCATAGCTGTCCAGATAGTGGTAGCCAGCCAGCTCAATAACTTTATCGGCCAGTTTTTCAGCCGTTTCATAGTCTCGGCCCCCTACCGCCCGGGCCGCTTTATAAATAGCATTGACTATCTTTTCTCTCTCAAAGGGAACGATACGACCGTCACGCTTCCTTATACTGTTCAAACTCATCAGCTTCCTCCTTATAAACACAATATATATGGTTTAAAATTTTACAGATACAATATGCTGTAGTTTATTATAGTTTAACCGGGGTGCTGCTTCAAACATATATAATTCCTTAATCAGCCCTTTTCATGCAAAAACCAAACATTATGCTCACTTAGCAAAGGTTTTTATAATAATGCTATTATTTCCTGATCCAGCTTTCCGGCAAAAAGAGGCAGGATAGGCCTATTATCCTACCCTGCCCGGATTTTTGTCCCGTCTCTTTCTATTTACTTCTATTTTCTCAATCTTTCTTCCAATTATCTATTAATTTCCTGCTAATTTATGATTAACCATGGCCTGCACCGTCAGAGGCAGGCCAAACAGATTTATAAAGCCCTGGGCATCTTTCTGGCTGTAGATTTCGTCGGCGCCGAAAGTAGCCAGTTCTTCATTGTACAAGGAATAGGGTGAGCGGGAAGCTACCGCGTCGCAACTCCCCTTGTAGAGCTTGAGCTTGACGGTTCCCGTAACGGTCTTCTGAGTCTCGTCAATAAAGGCGTCCATAGCCTGCTTGAGCTTGCTGAACCAGTTGCCGTCATAAACCAGCTCGGCATATTTGCTGGCCATTTGCTCTTTAAACTGCAGCGTGCGGCGATCCAGGGTAAGCCGCTCCAGTTCATCATGGGCGGTATGCAGAATGGTGCCGCCCGGGGTCTCGTAAACACCGCGGGATTTCATGCCTACCAGGCGGTTTTCCACAATGCTGACAATACCTACTCCATTAGCTCCCCCCAGGGCATTGAGCCGGCTGAGCAGTTCTACCGGGTCGTAAAGCTTGCCGTCCAGGGCTACCGGAATTCCCTGTTCAAAACCTATCTCTATATAAGCCGGCTGATCAGGAGCCTGCTCCGGCGGAACGGTCAGAACCAGAAGATCATCCGGGGCTTCATGGGCCGGATCTTCCAGAACTCCGCCCTCGTGGGAAATATGCCACAGATTGCGGTCCCGGCTGTATATCTTCTCCTTGGTAACCGGCACTTCAATACCATGCCGGGCGGCATATTCAATAGCATCCTCCCGGGAACGGATATCCCACTCCCGCCAGGGCGCAATTATTTTCAGACTCGGATTTAAGGCCTTTATTCCCAGTTCAAAGCGCACCTGATCGTTGCCTTTGCCGGTAGCCCCATGACAAATGGCGGTCGCCCCTTCCCGGGCAGCAATGTCCACCATTTTCTTGGCAATCAGGGGACGGGCAAAGGAAGTCCCCAGCAGATATTTTTTCTCATAAACCGCTCCCGCCTTAAGTACCGGCCAACAGTAATCGGTTACGAATTCCGCCGCCAAGTCTTCCACATATATTTTAGAAGCGCCGGATTTGACGGCTTTTTCCCGCACCGGTTCCAGTTCCTCCCCCTGCCCCAGATCGGCGCAGAAGGCAATTACCTCGTAGCCATAGTTCTCTTTTAACCAGGGTATTATGATTGAAGTATCAAGTCCCCCGGAATAGGCTAATATTATTTTATCCGTAGTAAACCCCTCCTGATCTGTATAGATTATCCTATTAAACTAATATTTAGCTTAATAGGCAAAAGTCTGTATGAAGCAATCGCGCATTGCTGATCACATGGTTAAAGCCATAATTGCCTTGTGGGCATGGAGACGGTTTTCAGCCTCGGCAAAGACTGCTGATTGCGGTCCGTCCATAACTTCGTCGGTAATCTCTTTACCCCGCTTGGCCGGCAGGCAATGCAGAACAATGGCATCTTTTTTAGCCCGGCTCAGGAGTTGCCGATTTACCTGGTAGGCCAGAAATTGCTTTTCTTTTTCCTCAGCTTCTTCCTCCTGTCCCATACTGGCCCAGACATCGGTATAGATAACATCAGCTCCCGCCACAGCTTCTTCCGGGTCTTTTACTACTGCCAGAGCGGCTCCGGTCTGGGCCGCATCCTGACGTGCCGCTGCCAATATGCCGGCATCAGGTTCATACCCTCCCGGCGAAGCGATGACCACATCCATTCCCACTTTGGCCCCGCCAAAAAGCAGGGAGTGCGCTACATTGTTTCCATCCCCTACGAAGGCCAGTTTAAGTCCCCGGAGCTGGCCTTTATATTCCTTGATAGTCATCAGATCCCCTATTACCTGAGTAGGATGGAGAAGGTCAGTCAGGCCGTTTATTACCGGAATGTCAGCCCAGCGAGCCAGTTCCAGCACCTCCTCATGGTCAAAGGTGCGAATCATGATGCCGTCCAGCATCCGGGCCAATACCTGAGCCGTATCTTTGATCGTCTCCCCCCGGCCCAGCTGGATATCCCGGGGGCTCAGGAAGAGCGCATGCCCGCCCAGCTGGTACATACCTACCTCAAAAGCAACCCGGGTACGGGTAGAGGATTTCTGGAATATCATGCCCAGGGTCTTGCCGGCCAGGTAATGATGAGCAACGCCCTGTTTCTGCATCTGCTTTATCTCCGCTCCCGCCTTGAGTATATACTCAATCTCCTCCTTAGTGAAGTCATGAATGCTTATAAAGTCACGCCCCCGTAAGATATCCTCTAATTTAAACAATGATTCCATCCTCCCTTTTATCGTGTGCGAGTAAAAAGCGTCAAGTCACCTGCTTTTGACGCTCTTCTTATCCTCACCAGTCTTTCAGCGCTTCTTTAATTATATTTACCGCCTGGTTTATCTCGGTCTCATTTATGTTCAGGGGAGGCACCAGGCGCAGTACCCGGTTTCCGGCCCCCAGCACCAGCAATCCCTTCTGCATGCAAATATTGACCAGTTCCTTGATATCACTGTCGAATTCTATCCCCAGCATGAGGCCCCGTCCCCTTATATTGATGATCCGGCTGTCCTTTATACCTTGCAGAGCACCAACCAGGTATTTACCCAGGTCATTGACCCGGTCGAGGAACCCCTCTCCGGTAACTATATCCATTACTTGATTACCGACCGCGGTAGACAGGGGATTACCGCCGAAAGTGCAGGCATGATCTCCCGGAGCAAAGCCGGAAGCAGCTTTATCGCTGGCTATCATCGTCCCGATGGGCATCCCTCCCCCCAGGCCCTTTGCCATGGTTACAATATCCGGAAGCACTCCATAGGTCTGATAGGCAAACAGTTTCCCGGTTCTGCCCATGCCGCTCTGCACTTCGTCACAGATAAGCAATATCCCTTCCCGATCACAGATTTTTCTTAATCCGCGCAGGAAGTTAGGTTCGGCCGGTTTTATCCCTCCTTCGCCCTGTACCGGTTCCACCATTATGGCACAGGTATTTTCATTTATCAGTTGTTCCACTGAGGGCAGGTTATTAAAGTCGGCATAGCGAAAACCTGCTGGCAGAGGAGCGAAACCTAACCGATATTTCTCCTGCCCGGTCGCCGCCAGGGTACCCAGGGTACGACCATGAAACGAATCATTGAATACAATGATTTCGTTTCTCTGCTCTTCCTTCCGGCGATAAAAATATTTACGGGCCAGTTTGATGGCAGCTTCATTGGCTTCCGCGCCGCTATTGCAGAAGAATACTTTACCCAGACCCGAATTGTTAATCAGTTTTTCGGCCAGATCCACCTGGGGCTTGATCCAGTAGAGGTTGGATACATGCCAGAGCTGCCGCGATTGTTCCTGCAGAACCCGGATAAGTTCATCATGGCAATGTCCCAAAATACACACCGCAATGCCTCCCACAAAGTCCAGGTATTGCTTGCCATTGGCATCCCAGAGGTAACTGCCTTTGCCTTTGACCGGAGCAATGGGAAAGCGCCCGTAGTTATTCAACACATATTCCTGCCCTTTGGCTGCGATTTCATTATTAGTCATCACTTTATCTCTCCTTTTCCGACCTGATTACCTCAATACCCTGGTAAGAATAGGAGTAGGGGCATAAAAGCCTCCCTGCTCCGCCTCATTGTCACTACCCATCAACCACCATGGTGCCTATACCCTGGTCAGTGAAGATCTCCAGCAGTATGGAATGGGACAGACGCCCGTCAATAATATGGGTGCGCCCTACTCCGCCCCGGACCGACTCTATACAACACTGAACCTTGGGCAGCATTCCCCGGGCTATAATCCCCCTTTGCACATAGTCGTCCACTTCGCTTAATCTGAGTACCGATATCAGGGACTCACTGTTTTCAGGGTCTTTCAGCAGCCCGGGTACGTCGGTTAACAGCACTAATTTGTCGGCTTTTATAGCCACGGCAATAGCTGAGGCCACCAGATCGGCGTTGATATTATAGCTCTCGTGATCAGAACCCCGGCCTATAGGGGCAATAACCGGGATGTAGCCGTTTTCTATTACTGTCTCAATTATCTGCGGGTTTATACGCGTTACTTCACCTACAAACCCCATTGCTCCCTGGTCAATGGCCCGCGCCTCAATCAGATTGCCGTCTTTGCCCGATATGCCCACGGCTCTTCCTCCGGCACCGGTAATGCCCGCTACGATTTCCTTATTTACCTTGCCTCCCAGTACCATCTCCACGATCTCCATTATTTCCTGGCTGGTCACCCTGAGTCCGCCGACAAAATGACTTTCTATGTTCAGCCGGTTGAGCATCCGGTTGATTTCCGGCCCTCCCCCATGAACCACTACCGGATGCATACCGACAAATTTCATCAGTACTATGTCCTGCATGACTTTTTGCTTCAATTCACAATCAGTCATGGCCGCTCCGCCGTATTTTATCACTACTTTTTTGCCGTAAAACTCTTTTATGTAAGGCAAAGCTTCAACCAGAATTTCCGCCTTTTCCAGAGCCGATACCAGCATATCACATTCCCCCTTCAAGCTTTTTATTTCAAAAATCTGTATATGAATTTGGCTATCAGGTTCGGTAATCGGCGTTGATGCGCACGTACTCGTAGGAAAGGTCGCAGCCCCAGGCGGTGGCTTCACTGTCGCCGGATTTAAGGTCGACGGTGATGACGACTTTTTCCTGTTCCAGCTCCGCCCGGGCCTTGGCTTCATCAAATACCAACCCTGTGCCGTTTTCCGCCATCTTTTCCGTACCCAGATAGATATCGGTCCGGTCCACATCAAAATCGGCTCCCGAGTACCCGGCGGCGCAAAGTATACGTCCCCAGTTGGCGTCTTTTCCGAATACTGCCGCCTTGGTCAGGTTGGAGGCGGTTATGGAGCGGGCTATAAGCCGGGCGGTCCGCTCATCGGCCGCATGCTTTACCTGGACTTCAATCAGATGGTTGGCCCCTTCGCCATCCCGGGCTATCATCTGGGCCAGCAATATGTTCACATAATCCAGGGCAGCCTTAAATTGCTGATAGTCTGCCCCCTTTTCATCATCAATAACCGGGTTGCCTGCCAAACCATTGGCTAATATTACCGCCATGTCATTGGTGGAAGTATCCCGGTCAACACTGATCATATTATAAGAGCGGTTGACCGAATCCTTAAGAACTTTTTCCAAACATTGGCCGCTGATGTCGGCATCGGTGGTGATAAAAGCCAGCATAGTTGCCATATTGGGATGGATCATGCCCGACCCTTTGGCCATGGCCCCGATACGTACCGGCACTCCCTGAATTTCAATAGCAACTGCGATTTCTTTATTTTTAAGGTCGGTGGTCATTATAGCCTGGGCGGCATTATGACCGCCATCGGCCGAGAGAGCTTGAGCCGCCTGCCGTATACCTGCTTCAATCCGTTCCATGGGCATGGCTACCCCGATAACTCCGGTTGAGGCTACAATTATATCCCGGGGTTTAAGGCTCAGCAATTCCGCACTGAGCTGGGCCATACGCCGGGTGTCGATCATCCCCTGGGGCCCGGTGCAGGCATTAGCGTTGCCGCTATTCACTACTATCGCCTGGGCTCTTCCATCCTGCAAATGCTCCCGATTGAGGTCAATACAGGCAGCCCGTACCCGGTTGCCGGTATAGACTCCGGCGGCATGGCAAGGGACAGTTGAATATATGAGAGCCAGGTCTTTTCTGTCTTTTTTCTTTATTTCTGCGCTTACTCCCTGGGCCCAAAAGCCCTGAGGCGCAGTAATTCCCCCTTCGTTGATCTTTATCATCTTATCCTCCAGCAGTATAATTTTACGGGTGTACCCCGGGAAAGTTAAGGGCTTTGCCTTCAGTTATGCCCAGCATAAGGTTAAGATTCTGGATGGCCTGACCCGAAGCCCCTTTGGTCAGATTATCCAGCACCGATATCAGTATTACCCGGCCGCTTTCCTGATCGGCATAAATCCCTATCTGCACGATATTGCTGCCGTATACCCACTTGGTATGAGGCATAACCCCAGGCGGCAGTATTTTCACAAAGTTCTCTCCTTGATACTTTTCCTCCAGTGCTTCGCGTACGGCAGCAGCTTTGACACCCGGCCGCAGGGAAGCATAGGCGGTGGTTAAAATCCCCCGGTTCATCGGTACCAGGTGAGGAGTAAATATCATCTCCACCGGCCGGCCGGCAGCAAAGCTCAATTCCTGGGCTATCTCGGGCCCATGGCGGTGAGTTCCCACCCCGTAAGCATGAATCCCTTCGTTTACTTCACAGAAATGACTGCTTGGCTTCGGAGTACGCCCGGCGCCTGAGACTCCGCTTTTCGAGTCTACTATTATTCCCTCGGTCTGCAGCAATCCCCGGGCCAGCAGAGGCGCCAGCGGTAATATGGCTCCGGTCGGGAAACAGCCGGGGTTGGCTACCAGGGAAGTTTCCTTTATTTTTTCCCGATACAGTTCCGGCAGACCATAGACAGCTTCCTGCAGCAGTTCAGGAGCTTCATGAACTTTATCATAATATTTTTCATAGAGCGCCGGGCTTTTAAGTCTGAAATCTGCCCCCAGGTCAACACATTTAATTCCGGCAGGAAGCAGTTTATGAACCATAACTGCGGACAGGCCATGGGGAAGAGCCAGAAATACGGCGTCACATCTGCCGATTAAGTTCTCCGGGCGGCTTTCTTCACATACCAGATCGGTAAAACCGATGAGCTGGGGATAGAGAGCATCCACTCCTCGGCCTACGTTTTCGGTGGAGAGCAGACACACCGCTTCCACTTCATCATGACCGGCCAACAAGCGCAGGAGATCAGCCGCTGTATATCCGTCTCCCACTATTCCTATTTTATACAATTTATGAGGCCTCCTTTATAATCTGGCGCCAAAGCTGCTGCAAATATTTATAATTATACAGCCGCATGCATAATTGTGCAATAATAATTTAATTCTGCCGCTGCCCGCGCGGCAAAAGAGGCTGCCTCTAATCCAAAAGCGGATTGCGGAAGAGCCTCTTTTATTATGACCGGCATATTCAGTTTTAGAGGGGTAAGGGGCACGGCCCAACCGGCCCCTGGGTTAATACAATATTACATGCGTTCTACTACCACGGCCGTACCCATACCGCCGCCAATACATAGGGTAGCCAATCCATAACGGGATTCCCGCTTCATCATTTCATACAGCAGGGAAACCAGTATTCTGGCACCGGAAGCGCCTACCGGATGACCAAGGGCAATGGCCCCGCCGTTAACGTTGACTTTCTCCATCTTGTCAGCCCATCCCATTTCGCGAGCTACCGCTAGAGACTGAGCCGCAAACGCTTCATTGGCTTCTATTAAATCAATATCATCTACTGTCAGTCCGGCCTTTTTCAGAGCTTGGGTAGCGGCCGGAACCGGGCCTATACCCATGATCTTGGGATCTACACCAGCGGAAGCATAGCTTATTATTCTGGCTATAGGCTTGGCCCCCAGTTGGTCAGCCTTTTCCCGGGACATAACCAGCAACGCTGCCGCACCATCGTTAATACCCGAGGCATTGCCTGCGGTTACGCTGCCGCCTTTCTTGAAAGCAGGTTTTAAAGCCGCCATTTTTTCTAAAGTTGTGGCCCGAGGGTGTTCATCGGTATCAAAAATAATATCACTCTTTTTGCCTTTTACTACCACCGGAACGATTTCATCCTGGAAACGGCCCGAGGCTATAGCTGCCGCAGCTCTCTGCTGGCTTCTTAAGGCAAACTCATCCTGTTCTTCTCTGGTTATGCCCCATTGCTCGTTAATATTCTCAGCGGTAATACCCATATGATAATCGTTAAAGGCTTCCCACAGACCGTCTTTTATCATACAGTCAACTATCCGGCCATCGTTCATTCTATATCCGTAGCGAGCCTTTTCCAGGATATAGGGGGCATTGCTCATGTTCTCCATACCGCCGGCCAGGATAACATCAGCGTCACCGGCTTTTATTATCTGAGCTGCCAGGCTTACGGCTCTCAAGCCTGATCCGCAGACTTTATTGATGGTAAAAGCAGTGGTTTCTTTAGGGATGCCCGCTTTTATCATGGACTGACGGGCTACATTCTGACCCTGACCGGCCTGAATCACACAGCCGAATACAACTTCATCAATAACGGCAGGATCAATTCCAGCTCTTTTTACCGCTTCTTCCATGCTCACTTTACCCAGATCTGCTACCGGGGTATCCTTTAAGGCTCCGCCAAATGTGCCGACCGGGGTACGACATGCGCTGACAATAACTACTTCTTTCACTTTAACATCCCCTTTAATGTATTATAAAAATATTATTATTCCATTGATATCCCGGAGACAACCCCCCACCGCATTGCCGGCAACTAATTTTTTCCCACTAAAGCCGGCCGGCTCAATACTATGGCAGGAATCAGCCGCAAGATATTGCAGATTTTAATTAATGAAGCCTTCTGTGATAACCACAGGAGGCTTCATGTCATGCATAATCAGGTTTTCCCCGCCCCTATATTAATTATATCCGATCTATCCAATAATTCCTCACATTCTCTATATTCCCCGCATTTATTGAGCAGCCCTCTGCTTAACCGAGTATATATTCCCTGCCTTCACCAACAATGACTATCTCATCTTTTTGATTGACACAGGTGGTTTCTATCTGTACCATATGTTTTTCTTCCAGCTTTTCCTTTATTACTGCCGTAGCCGTAATAGTATCGCCGATGTAAACCGGTTTAACAAATTTCAAATTCTGCATCGCATATACATTGCCAAAAGTAACCTTGGTTACAGCGGTTGATATCAGACCGGCCACTAACAGGCCGGGCACTACTACATCCTTAAAACGGGTGGTTTTACCATATTCTTTGTCAATGTGCACCGGATTCATATCTCCGGTAATGCCTACCCAAAGCATGACATCGGATTCGGTCATGGTCTTGGTCATGGTTTCGGTATTGCCTGGTTGTAAGGAGTCCCAGGTTTTTATTTTATCCTCATAATTCATGAATCGCACCTTCTATCATTTATTAACGTAATATACTGTTGCTTATAACGACTCTCTGAATCTCGCTGGTACCTTCGTAGAGTTCAGTAATTTTAGCATCGCGCATCATTCTCTCCACCGGGAATTCACGGGTATAGCCATAGCCGCCATGAATCTGTACCGCCTGGTTGGCTACTTTATTAGCGGTTTCCGATGCTTTTACTTTGGCGATGGCGGCAGCGGTTGAATAGTCAAGCTGCTGGCTCTTTCTCCAGGCGGCCTCATAGGTTAAAAGTCTCGATGCTTGTATCTCTATGGCCATATCGGCCAGCTTGAATTGGATAGCCTGCAGGCTGGCAATAGGTTTGCCAAACTGTACCCTCTGTTTGGCATAGGCCAGTGCCGCTTCATAAGCGCCCTGAGCAAGACCGACTGATTGGGCGGCAATCCCTATCCTTCCGCCGTCCAGGGTCTGCATGGCGATCTTAAAACCTTCTCCTTCTTTACCCAGGAGGTTCTCTTTAGGTATTCTGCAATCCTCAAAGACCAGGTCACAGTTCTGGGTGCCTCTTAACCCCATCTTTTTTTCAAATTTTCCGAAGGTGAAGCCGGGAGTGCCTTTTTCTACGATGAAAGCGCTGAAAGCCTTACTTCTTAATTCTTTCGGGCCGGTACGCGCAAATACTACATATATATCGGCTGATCCGGCATTGGTAATAAATATTTTTGTTCCGTTCAGTACATAGCTGTCTCCGTCCGGATCTGCTTTACAGCTCATGGCCAGGGCATCGGAACCGGCATTGGATTCAGTGAGGCCAAACCCCCCCTGTTTAATCCCCTGGGCCATAGGCACCAGGAATTTTTGTTTTTGTTCTTCGCTGCCATAAGCCAAAATCGGCCAGCTGCCCAGGCTTACGTGAGTGGAAAGAGTATCGGCTGCCGATGGATCAACTCGGCCCAGTTCTTCTACGGCAATGGCATAGGCGACATAATCCATCCCGGCTCCGCTGTAATTCTCTTCAAAGGGAATGCCTGTGAGTCCTAATTGCCCCATTTGATCGAAAGTATTGCGATCAAAATATTCTTTTTCGTCTCGGTCAACTACACCCGGGGCTAATACTCCTTCCGCAAAGTTTCTTACCGATTGTCTGATCATTTCATGTTCTTCGCTGAGTTTGAAGTCCATTATCTTTCCTCCTTTGAATGATTCATCCCTACCAGTTCTTCACCCCCTGGCAAGCTTGATAATCTTTAAATGCAAAAAGCTTGCCAACCTTTAATTTTATTGGGCTAAGATCTATTGGAAGCAGCACCAGCGGACTTGTACAGAGTCTTTATTGAAAGTAATGGCATTAAACAATTTTCTTCAGCCATTTGCATTTACGGTTCATCAGTAATGAAATACCCCTATTCTTTAGGTATTGCGCGAGTCGTTTACGTTTCAGCCGAATCTTTAATGAATCAACCATGGTTTTCAAATTTTATCCCATATTGGGCGGCTTTGCGTATTACCGTAGTTTGACTTACCCCCAGGGCTTTCGCCACTTTACGGCTGGTTTTATAAATCTTGATATAATGCTCCATCAATTCCCGTTCATAAGCTTCGACTTTTCTTCGCAGATCAATGGTGGGGGGGCTGTCCTTCTCAATACTGATTTCTTTTTCACCTTGATTGATGCCGCTGCCTAATTTAATGCTTCTTATGACAGTATCAGGCGAGGTTACTACCGCTCGTTCAATAACATTTCTCAACTCTCTGATATTACCGGGCCATTCATAATTTATTAGTTTATCAATCAGTTTTTCGTCTAATTTTTTCTGCAAATTATATTGGTCGTTAAACTTCTGCAGGAATTTTAAAGCCAGG
>ENA-UOOE01001422-UOOE01001422.1-fermentation-metagenome-genome-assembly--contig:-NODE-1422-length-20311-cov-5.135466_pt1 | contig 20311 bp, 29 predicted proteins | sample MGYA00245776_ERZ724021 | MGnify/ENA primary metagenome ERZ724021 (study PRJEB28704, sample SAMN03018321) | fermentation metagenome | biome: anthropogenic terrestrial biome; feature: soil; material... | reverse complement strand
CAACGATGTGTCCCAGCGGCGGACATAATATTTCAGGACAGCCTTAACCGGCCGTCCTTTTTTATACCCGTTTTCGGAGGTGACGGCAGTGTGCAGCCCTAAATGTATATGGAATGAGTATAAGCGTACCGGCGCATGGGTGTGCATGCTGCCGGTGTGCCCGTATAAAATAAAGGAACGAGGTAATAACAATGTTTCCACCGAAACCTACAAAAACGCCTATGCCCAAATGCCCGCCGCCAACCGGATACCAAACAAAGAAAGATTTAAATGCGCCGCCTGGGACAAGAAGAAAAACAAACCCGTTTGACACGTCAAGCGTAACACTTACAAAACTTGAATGGCGGTATATTCTTCATACGCTTCGCCTGTGTAATTATAATCCAGAAGCGGAGGAAGCATTTATGAATGAGCATTGCCGGAAATTAATTGAGGAAGCGTCTGAATAATGCCAAAAAGGTTAGAACGTCCATGTAAAGCGTTCATGTGTCCCAACACAACGAGCAACCCAAACGGCTATTGCGACGAACATCAAGAGCTTGCGAAAAAGCATGAGGCAGACAGGCGGGAAAGCGCATACCGGCGCGGGTATGATAAAAGGTGGGAGAAATTTCGGGTACGGTATTTGCACGAGCATCCGCTGTGTGTGGACTGTCAGGCAAAGCATAAATTGACACCTGCAAGCGAGGTACACCATATTCGGAAGTTAAGGGATTATCCTAAGCTTAAATACACAGAGAGTAATCTTATGGCGCTATGCCATGAGTGCCACAGTAAGAGAACGGTAAGAGGTGAATAACATGAAAGTATGTGTCAATGAACTAAGAAAAGCAAACGGGTTAAAGCCGCTTCCTGAGGAAGAAGCAAACAAGGTTTATTGCGGCCTTGATTTATCTTCGCAGAAAGATTTTACGGCGTACCCCAGGGGGAGTAAAAATCTCTGCAGGAAGCTTGCCGGAGACCGTTAGCGAAACTCCGCGTGAAACTTTTTCCCAAAACTATAAAAATTTTTAAATTGGGAGGTGCCCGGAATGGGACGACCGTCAAAATCGCTTTCCGTTGTCGAAGGGCACCGGACGAAAGACGAACTAAAAACCAGGCGCGAAGCCGAAAAAGCAATGCTTACCGGTGTTCCAATAAAAATGCAATTTACCAAAAAGGAACATAAAACAGCGGCTAAAGAATTTAAAAGGATCGTGGATTTGCTCGCAAAAGTAAAAAAAGACGATGATATTTATGGAGAAATAATCAATACATATTGCCTTTTAGTCGAGGAATGCGAGCAAATTAATGACATACGCGAACAGTTTATACACTCAAAAGAAGAATTAAAGGCAGATTATGAAGCGGGTAAAACCGGTAATCCAAACGCCGATGGCATGAAAGCAACTGAGTATTATCGTTTGCTTGCCGATTTGTCTAAAAGCATTATCGGCTGTGATAAGCAGCTTATGGCCAAACGGAAAATGATACTCGATATATCAAAAGAAAACCTGATGACGGCGCAGTCGGCGCTACGTGCCGTGCCGAAAAAACCGGAGGAAAAGCCAAAAACGGGAATGGCGGCGTTTGTACAGCAGCGTAAAGCCGGTGGGGGTTAATGTATGATGACAAAAAAGCCAACGAGCCAGTAGACTTTATACAGCTTTTACATTTAACGGACGACTTTTATGGCCGCCCATTTGTTTTGCAGCCTTGGGAAAAAGACGTCATTAAAAATGTTTACGGTACTCTGAATGATAGAGGATACCGGCAATACAGTTACGCTTATCTCGAAATACCAAAGAAAAACGGGAAAACAACGCTGATTGCCGGTCTCGGACATTACCATCTTGTATGTGACGGTCCGGGCGGGCAGATTTATTGCTGTGCTGCCGACCGCGACCAGGCGTCACTTGTTTATAACGCTATGCTGCAGATGATAGACCAGGATGAAACGCTGCAGGAAATTTTACAGGTTACGGATAGCAAAAAGCTTATACGCAACAGGCAAACTGGTACGTTCCTCCGGGTTTTGTCCGCTGAAGCGTATACAAAACACGGCCTTAACCCGACAGTCGTTATATTTGATGAACTTCACGCCCAACCGAACCGTGACCTTTGGGATGTTATGACCTTCGGTGCCGGTGCTGCTCGAAAAGAAACGCTTTACTGGATTATTACGACAGCGGGCGACGACCCGGACAGGAAGTCTATAGGTTGGGAAGAACACGAATACGCCCGGCGTATCCGGGACGGAGAGATTGAGGACCCGTATTGGTATGTCAAAATTTATGGCGCACCGGACGACGCAGATATTTTTGATGAAAAGACGTGGTTTGAGTGCAATCCGTCTCTTGGGATAAGCATTGACGTTGATAAAGTACGGCAGGAAGCCACAAAAGCTAAGAATGACCCGGCAACTGAACGGCTTTTTAGATGGCTGCGCCTAAACCAGTGGAACAAAAATAAAAAGCGTGGCTGGCTGCCGCTCACGTCTTGGGACGCGACAACCGGAAGCTGGACACGGGAAGACCTGCGCGGGTGCTACTGTTACGGTGGGCTTGACCTTGCGACTACATGGGATATGAACGGGTTCGCGCTTATTTTTCCGCCGCAGAAAGGCTTTAAAGATTACCGCGTCATATTCGACGCATGGATACCTGAAGAAAATATGAAAGAGCGCGTTAAGCGTGACCACGTGCCGTATGACGAATGGGCGCAGAATGAATTTTTACAGGTAACCGACGGCAATGTTACAGATTATTCCGCAGTCCGGGCGCGCATTTTGGAATACGCTAAAAAGTATCGGATTCGCGAGATAGGGTTTGATAAATACAATGCAATGGAAACCGTACTCATGCTGACGGCCGCCGGTGTAAAAATGGTTGAGGTACCGCAGAGTATTCTCGGCATGTCACCGTCCATGAAAGAAATTGAGGTTATGTTTAAAACAAGCGAAACAAACATCAAAGAGAAAAAGCCGCCGCTTATTACCCACGAGGCTAACCCGGCGGCACGCTGGTGCTTTGGCAATGTAGATATAAGCATGGACGGAAAGGAAAATTACATGCCTATCAAAGACAGCAAAACAGAACGTATAGATATTTTTGTGGCAATGATTGACGCTATGGCACGTCTTTTGCCACATATGGCAAGGCGGAACGCTTACGCAGAACACGGGGTGATAGCAATTTGAAATTTTTAAGCAGGGTTAAAACATTTTTTAAAAATCTTTCAACTTTAGCAAGACCGTCACCGGAACTAAAGTCCGCTTTCGGGACGCTTTTATCCAAAGTTGGAATACATATTAACGCAAAGAACGCCTTGCAAACAACGGCTGTGTTCGCGTGCGTCCGGCTTTTATCGGAAAGTATCGCGTCCCTGCCGCTATTTTTATATAAGAAAACAGAAAAAGGCAAAGACAAGGCAACCGGCAGGCCGCTATATGAGGTACTCCACGATGTACCAAACCCTGAAACAGACAGTTTCCAGTTTTGGCAGGCATTTGTCGCCAACATGCTTATTTATGGACGCGGATATGCCGAAGTAGTACGCAATAATGCCGGAGAAATAGTCCAGATGTGGAATATAACGACGCCTTATGTCAGGATACAACGAAACAGCGAAACGCAGGAGCTTGAATACGTCGTTACACCGTCCGGAAAAGAACAGTTTATCCTCCGGAAAGACCAGGTATTTCGTGTAGACTGGTTTTCAATGGACGCTTTAAATGCTTTCAGGCCGCTTAAATTAGCGCAGAATGCTATCGGGTTAGGCGAAGCAGCCGAAGAATATGCATCCGATTACTTTAAAAACGGTGCAAATGTTGGAGGTATTATCGAATATTCTGACGTTATGAGCGGAGACGACCTTGAACAGTATAAAAATGACGTAAGAAAAGAATATTCCGGACTTTCAAACGCTGCACGGTTGCTATTTCTCGAACAGGGTGCAAAATTTCAAAAAGTAAGCAATACCCCCGAAGAATCACAAATGCTCGAAACGCGAAAATTTCAGGTTGAGGAAGTCGCCCGTTTTTACAATGTGCCGCTGCATATGATAGGTGACCTTGACCATGCAACATTTTCGAACATTGAGCAGATGTCATTAAATTTTGTGATTTACACTTTGCGCCCGTACCTTGTACGCATTGAAAAAGCGGTTACGGCGCAGCTATTGACATTGCAGGACAGGCTGACGTATTTTCCAAAGTATAACGTTGACGCTCTGCTTCGCGGTTCCTATTTAACACGTATGCAAGGTTATGCACAGGCACGGCAAAACGGCTGGATGAATGCCAATGAAATTCGGGACCTTGAAGATATGGACAGTATTCCGGAAGAACAGGGCGGCAATGCCTATCTTGCCAATGGCGCGTTGCGCTCCATTGCGGCACTTGCGGCAGCACCGGCGGAGTCCACAAAGGGCGGAGGTAATAAAAATGGCGATTGAAATTAAAGGGTATATAGTGCCTGATGATGACCAGTTTATCTATGACTTTTTCGGAATAGGTACTACAGCACCTAAAAATATAAAACAGGCTATAGCGGAAGCAAACGGGGAGCCCCTTGAAGTGGAAATATCTACATGTTATGGCGGTGACGTTTTTTCAGGCTCAACAATTTATTCGGCACTCAGGGGATATTCCGGAGGAGTACACATACATATTACCGGCCTTGCGGCATCTGCTGCGTCTGTAATTGCAATGGCGGGGCCGTCTGATATGTCGCCTACAGCGCAATTAATGGTGCACCGCGTATCGTCGATGGCACAAGGTAATTACCATGCAATGGATACAAGTTCGGCAAGCTTACAGGAAGCAGATAAATCTATCGCGGCTGCTTATGTTGCAAAGTCGGGCATGGCGGAAAAAGACGCGCTAAAGCTTATGGACGCGGAAACATGGATTACCGCCGCGCATGCCGTTGAGTTAGGGTTGGTTGATAAGATTTCGGATTCTGCTACGCCTCAGTTTGTTAACGCGGCTTGCGGTTTGCCGCTACCACGCGCAGTAATTGAGAAAACACGTACTATGCTTGCGGAGAAAAAACAAAAGTCTAAAGATGGAAAAACGTCAAAAGAATATCTCCATGCTGGGGAACCAACAGACGAACAGATTCAAGAAAAAAAGAAGTTAGGATATGCAAAGCTTGACCTTATAGAAAAATCATTATTTATTTAAGAAAGAGGGATTTTACATGACTTTAGTTGAGAAAAAGCAGAAAATGGCCGCTCTTGTGAAAGACGCAAGGGCAAAACTCGATGCCGGTGACATGGAAGCATATAACAAAATGGATGCCGATATTGACAAGCTCGAAGCTGATATCAAAGCAGAGGAAAAGCAGCAGGCACGCGAGGACGTGCTTAAACAAATTCCGCAGCCCGCAAAAAGCAAAGCACAGCCGGAGGATAAAACGGCGAAACAGAAAATCACGGCAACCGACGAATATAAAAATGCGTTTTTCCATGCCGTTCGCGGCGGCATGGGTAATTTGCTTGACGATGAAAGAAAAATCCTTAAAAACGTTATGTCAACAAGTAATGACAGCGGTAAAATGCTTGTTATGCCGGAAGAACTCGAAAGTTCTGTGCGTGCGCTGCTTTCGAAAAGCGTTGTCATGCGCCGCTTAGCGAGTACGCTTACATTAACGGCCGACCGTAAAATCGTTCTTGCGTCGTCCTACGGCGCGGCGGGCTGGATTGGTGAAAACGGGGCTTACCCGAAAGTAGACGACAGCTATGATACCGTGACTATTGGTAATCACAAGCTTGGTAAAATTATTTTAGTATCTGAAGAATTGCTTAATGATTCGGAGTTTGACCTTACAGGATTAATTTCAACAAGCTTCGGCCGCGCGTTTTCGGAAGGCGAAGAAGCGGCATTCCTTACCGGCGACGGTACTGGTAAACCTAAAGGCGTCCTTGTTGACGCGAAGATAGGCGTTACTACAGCAGCTTCAATGGCAATTACGGCAGACGAACTGCTTGACTTATTTTACAGCTTAAAAGCCGGATACCGTCAAAATTCAACGTTCCTTATGAGTGACGGTGCTGAAAAGGTTTTACGCAAACTGAAAAATGCTACAACCGGCGACTACATGTGGCAGCCGGGGCTTACAGCTTCACAGCCTAATACTTTACTTGGCCGCCCTGTTGCAGTATCTGACTTTATGCCGGAAGTAGCTGCGGGGAATAAAGCGATCGCTTTCGGTGATTTTTCACAGTACACGATAAAAGACACGCTTGGTATGCAAATGCAGGTCCTTGACCAGCTTTACGCTGAAAACGGGCAGGTAGGATTTAAAGGCAACGAACGCACTGACGGTAAACTTGTAGTGCCTGAGGCTGTTCAGGTTTTGGAAATGAAAGCAGGTTCGTAATGAAAATTAAGATTTTAAAATGCTGTGCGGGCTTAAAGTTTTCATACACGGCAGGCGAAACCGCAAACGCTGACGACCTGGTAGCAAAAGACTTGATTCAAGCGGGATATGCTGAACAGGACATAGCGCCAAAAGATAACGGCAGCCCAAAGGAAAAGCAGGATACCGCTACGGAAAACACAGGTAAAACAGCACAGACCACAGCGGCTAAGGAGGCTAAAACCGATGATAAAGGTAATAACGCCGCCGGCAGCGGAGCCGGTAAGCCTTGAAGAATTTAAGCAATGGGCTAACGGCCTGCCGGTTACGGCGGAACAAGAGCCATTAGTAAACGTTATGCTTAGGGCGGGACGCGAAGAAGCGGAAAGCTATCAAAATGCCGCATACTGCGAACAGACCTTACAGCTTACCATTAAGCCGGAGCCTTCCGGTGCTCCATTTGAGATTACGTTTCCACGACCACCATTTAGGGAACTAAAAAGCGTTATTGCCTGCATGGCCGATGGCACACAGAATGATATTACGGCACAGTTTGAAGTACATAACGACGGCGGACCTGCAGTACTGACGCTGAAAGCAGGCGGCAGCCTTCCGGCTTTTTGCCGCCTGCTTATTACGTACACGGCGGGTTATGACGATGGTAAAATTCCTGATAGAGTAAAACAGGCCATACTTCTTTACGCAACATGGGCCTGGCTGCACCGGGGCGGCGATGAGTCCGTACCGCCTGCGTTTTACGCACTTTTAAGTAAAGGGCGGGTGATCCCTGTATGATTAACGACCCCGGGGAAATGACCGAAAATATATCGCTTTTGGAACTTAAAAAAAATGATACAGTTTACAGTTGGAACGAAAAAAATACTATTTTTGCTAAGGCTGAAGTCCAGCCGCAAAAAGCATTATTTTCACAGATAGGTGTAGGGGCAAAGGCAGTTACATTTACAGTGTGGAAGCAGGATATCACTTTAGACAATGCCTTTAGCTGGTGCGGTAAGCACTGCTTCTTGACCGATATTAACGAAGTTGGCCGCATGTATTATGAAATTACAGCGGCCTTGGTAGAGCCTAAGACATGTATTTTAGAGCGGCAAGATGAAACAACAGATGAATATAACGGTTCTAACCGGTCGGCACCTAAGGCTGTTTATACTTTCCCTGGCTGCATTGTAGAAAAGTACATGGGATTCCAAAAGCTTAACCCGCAGTCACGTGTTGAAGCTAAATACGTACTTGTTACACCTAAAGTTATAGGACTTTCCATCGGCGATTTAATAGAGGCTGACGGCAAGACTTACAACGTACAGCTTGCGCATATGCTCGACGATTTTAAAAACGAGTATGAGATAAGCATAGTGGGTGAGGGTTAATGCAAAGTATTGATACGTCCTCCCTTGAAAAGTTTTCGGACGACCTGAATAAATTGCTTGATGAATCCCCACAGAAACGCCGTGAGCTGCATGAGCAAATAGCGCAGGCCGCAAAAGAAGAAGTAGACACGCAGATCGCCGCGAGTGTAAACGACGCGGGCGGACGGATACAGGGCTGGCAGGAAACGCACGTCGGCAGCGGCGGCGGTTATGCGGCGGTGCGTGCAACTGATAGCAGCAGCGGCGCGAATAGTCCGGGCGCTGTAACTAATTACCTTGAAAACGGGCACAAAATACGCGGACCGTCCGGCCATGCGAAGCACTACAAGCCTAATATAAAAGTGCCGCGTGTTGAAGGCAGGGGATTTTACCTGGCCGCACAGTCGGCGGCGGAAGCAAGGGCTATAACGCTTGCGGAACACTTTGCGGACGAAATCGCCGAAAAGCTTGAAGGTGGTTAAATGGTAAAAACAAACGATATTTTAAAAGCTATAAGCTTACTCATAAAAAGCAAGTATCCGGACCGCATGATATACAAAAACCGGTGTCCGCAAAACTTTAAACGTCCGAGCTTTTGGCTTGAGAACGTGAAAGTGGATACGGCGCCGGCAAATTTTTGTACTGTAAAAGTCACGGCGTATTTTTCTTTGACGTGTTTCATAAAGCTTACTCCTTACGGTGACCAGGACAGCCTTGAACTTACGGACGTACAGGACGAAATAACAAAGCTTTTCCGCCGCGGGAGCGTTAAAGTCGGTGACCGGTCACTTGTTGCCAAAGCAAGCACGGCGGGGTACGACAACGACCGGTCGTATGTTGATATACAATTTGATTTTTATGATGATATCCCGCAAGAGGAAGACAATATGCCTCTTATGGGTGATATTGATATGGAACTGAAAGAAGGCTAAATTATGGGGCTTCCCAGTATAAACATAGTGTTTAAAACAGCCGCGTCTACGGCAGTGCAGCGCTCACAGCGCGGCATTGTCGGCGTGATACTGAAAGATTCGGCGCTTACAGGCGCAAAAGTTATGGCAGACGACAGTGAGATACCGTCAGGCCTTAGTGAAGTAAATAAGGATTACCTTGAAAAAACGTTCATGGGATATGAAAACAAGCCGCAAAAGGTACTGGCTTACGGGCTTGCGGCTGACGCAACGGACTTTACCGCGGCGCTCAACTATTTTGCCACGCAGAAATTCAATTACCTTGTAGGGCCGCCCGATTGTTCGGCTGACGAAGCGAAGGCAATAGCGGACTGGATAAAATCACAGCGCACCGATAATAAGCGTACATATAAAGCAGTTTTGCCGAATACGGCGGCTGACAGCGAAGGTATAATAAACTTCACGACCGATGGAATCGCAGCCGGAAAAATATACACAGCAGCGGAGTACTGCGGGAGGATTGCCGGGCTTATTGCCGGCACACCTATTAAAATCGCATGTACGTTTGCGCCGCTTCCCGAAGTAACGGACGTTACGCGCCTTACTAACGCTCAAATGGGCGCGGCTATAGACGCAGGGCAATTTATTATTTTTCATGACGGAGAAAAAGTAAAAGCCGGGCGTGGAGTCAACAGCCTGCAAACCGTTACGGACGATAAAGGCGAAGCGTTTAAAAAGATAAAAATTATAGACGCAATAGATATGATGGAAGACGATATACGGCTGCTTACGCAGGACAATTATTTTGGCAAATACCCTAACAGCTACGATAATAAGTGCTTGCTTATAACGGCCATACAGGATTACTTTACTGAGCTTGAAAAAGGCGGGGTGCTGTCGTCCGGAACGTCTAATGTAGAAATAGACATTGACAAAACGAAAGAGTATTTAAAGGGCCAAAAGAAAGATATTTCGGGCATGAGCGACCAGCAAATTAAAACGGCCGAAACAGGCACGCACGTTTTCTTAAAAGGCACGGTAGGCATACTTGACACGATAGAAGACCTTGACCTTAGTGCAAGCATGGTATAACGGAGGTAAATTTTTATGTTTAGTGCAAAAAGGATACTTAACGGCACATTCGGGCAAGTTTGGCTTGATAGTGACCTTGTTTCGGAGTGCTACGGCTGCAAACTGGCGGTTAAAGCGACAAAGGAAAAAGTACATATTGCCGGTCAAATGGCCATAGATACGAAAGTTACAGATATTGAGCTTACCGGAAGTATAAAGCTTAATAAATGTAACAGCCGTATGGCACGCCTTATAGGCGACAAAATTAAAAGCGGGCACGATGTACGTTTTACTATTATTTCTAAAGTTAACGATCCTGACGCATACGGCGCAGAGCGTGTCTGCGTGACGGGCGTGTCTTTCGACGACCTGACAATCGCTGACTGGGAAGGCGGCAAACTTAGCCAGACAGAATGCCCGTTTACTTACACAGATTATAAATTCCTTGACCTGATACCTGAGGAGGACGAATAATATGGAAAAAACGAATAAAGTCAGAGAAGCCACCGCAAGAAAAGAACCCGACAATACGCTTGACCTGCTTTTAAATATGGATATACAAGCGCCGCGCACCGAAAAAGTAAAAATGAAGCGCCTTAGCTCCATATGTGGGCAGGACGTTGTTTTTACTATAAAGCAGCTGTCATATAACCGCGTAAATGAAATAATAGAGCAATACCGCTTTGATACGGATATGTCGGTATTTATCATGCTTGCGGGAACCGTTTCACCAAAGCTTAAGGACAAAAACCTGCTTGACAAGTACGAAGCGGTGACGCCTGCGGAGTTGCTTAAGAAGCTGCTTTTGCCCGGTGAAATAGAAGACATAAGCCGTGAGATCCAAAGGCTGTGCGGGTACAGGCAGAATACTTTTGAAATAGTTGACGATGTCAAAAAAAAATAGCCGAGGACCCGGAGTTTAACCTTATGTATATTTTGTTTGTAAAGTTTCATGTGTTGCCGAGCACGTATTATGCTATGAAGCCCGGCGAAAAAGTTATAATGCGCGGGATAGTAGACAGGTTTTATGAGGAGGTGCGGGGCTGATGGGCCGGAATGTAAGTATTGAAATAAGCGCGCGTGAGGATTTTTCCCAAACAGTTACGACTATGCGCAACTCTAACCAGGCTTTTAACAAAGACCTGGAAGAAACGCAAAAAAATATGAGCGACTTCCTTAAAAAGCAAGACGCGCTTGACAAGATGAAAAAGAAAATGCAAACCGACCTTGACGAAGCGTCCAATTCTTTAAAAAAAGCAAAAAAAGCGTTTGCGGAAAATAACAATGAAATAAACCGCACAAACCTTGAAAAAGCCCACGAAAACTACAATAAAATATCAGGTGACCTGAAAGACCTTAACAGCGAAGCAAAAAGCACGCAGAAATCAATTAGGAGCTTATCCGAAGAACAAAGCAAAGCGGAAAACAAAGCCGGCACAGGTTCAAGCAAAAGTTTTGGCGGTTCAGACAGCTTGCTTTCCCGCCTTGGCAAGGCCGGTATAACTAAAATGATGGGTGATTCGCTTTCGGGTGCGGCAGGCGCTTATATATCTTCCGCTTTTAGCAATGAAACAGGAAATATGGTAAGCAGCGTTTTAGGCGGGGCAGCGTCCGGAGCGGCAATGGGAAGTATTATACCCGGTGTAGGGACTGCGGTGGGCGCAGCCGTCGGCGCTGCTTCGGGGGCTATCGACGCAGCGGCAAAGACATTTACAGACAGGGATAATGCGTTTAAAAGTTCCGTACAGGAACAATATAACACCGTAAAAAGTAAAGAAACGAGTGATTTACAAAGCGGCAGTAATATAGCGGCACAGCGGGAAACGGATAAAATCGCATTTTCAACAATTTTAGGAAGCAACGAAAAATCTGATACCTTTTTAAATAGTATACGTAAATTTGGAGCGGAAACGCCGTTTGAGTATGACCAGCTTACACAAATAAGCAAAACACTGCTTGCCTATGGGTATAAGCAGGCTGAAATAATACCGTTGCTTACAAAGGTCGGGGATACCGGCGCAGCACTTGGTATGAATGTAAATGATATCAATATTGTAGCAACACAACTTGGACGCATGAAATCCACAGGTAAAGCAACATTAGAGTACCTGACCCCTTTGCTCGAGCGTGGTATTCCCGTTTGGGACTATTTAGCAAAGTCAACAGGGAAAACAAAGGCACAAGTACAGGCAATGGTTTCAAAAGGGCTTATACCCGGTACAACTGCGGCTAAAGATATAGCGGATTCTATGGGTGAGGCAAATAAAAACAGTATGAAGCTGCAGTCACAGACATATTCAGGGCTGCAAAGTACTTTAGAGGACGTGCAAAATGAGCTTAAGTCGTCACTTGGCGAAGGCTATAACGAAGAAGCAGGTAAGGGCATAAAAGAATTAACCAGTACGCTTGATGGCAGTACAGGCGAAGCTTTAAAAGCCGCATATAAAATGCGTGGGAAATTTGAGGGCGGATTGCTGAAAGACCAGTATGAATTGGAAGCAAATGCTTACACGAGTGTTACTACAGGTAAAATAACCGGGAAATTTAGTCCTGAACATGAAAAAGAATTAAGACAGCTTGCGGACGATTTTAAAAAGCAAAAGCAGCTTGCGGCAAAGGGTGACGAAAAAGCAGAACGGCAGGCGGCACAGGATACAGTAGAGGCAGGAATTATAGCAGCAAACGAATATAAGGCTACTAAAGGATACCAATTAGCGCAGCAGGGCGATTTAGACCTTATAACAAGCATACAGGACGATACGGCGTTACAAGATGAATATTGGGATGCTGGTTATACCATGGGTAAAAAGTTTTCGTCAGGGCTGGCAAAAGCGCAGAGTGAAGACCTTGCAAAAGGGCTAGAGCCTGGTAACATGTCAACATGGAGCAAACTTTCTAACTGGGCTGAAAGCAGTATGAAAAAACAAATGGGTATAGGTGCAGTCAGCTCTAATTCCAAAGGTTCAGACAATAAAAGCAATATAAAGGTTGGCGGCAAAAGCGGTACATTGGATAGCAGCGCACTAAAAAATTTGCAGTCAAGTGTTTTCGGTTCTGCTCCCGGCAAGGCAACCGGCCTTTTCCGTGTGCCGTATAACAATTACCCGGCTATACTGCATGAGGGCGAAACAGTGAGTACAGCGGTTGAGGCGCGGTCACAAAAAAGCGGCGGTGTAAAAATTGAAATAAACGGCCCTGTAACTGTACGGAAAGAGTCCGACATTGATGAAATTGCAAGCAAGCTTTACCAAAAGCTCAAGCGTGCGGATATGGTAACACCTTGAAAAGTAAACTACATTCTCGCTAACAATTCAGCTTTTTTAGAGTTAAATTCATCTGCGGTAAGTATTCCGGCGTCTTTGAGACTGGCTAATTTTTTAATTTGCTCAGGAATGTCAAAAGTTTTAGCAGGCTGTATTTTTTCGTATTCGCCGCTGTTCAATTCCTCGTTCAATAGCATTGTGATATTGTTAATATTTTCTTGGTTTTTCCCTAAGTCTAATAATCCAAATCTTGATTTTGAAGAAATTATAATTTCAGAAGATCCATTTGCCGACGGGTTAATGTTAATTCGCAAGTTTTCTCCGGAAGATTTCATACTGGCACAAGATTTAAGGAAAAAACTATGCGATTGGGCGTTTGAATCCTTTATAATAAATTTTGCTTTTCCACTATTTAATATATTATCTAATGCGTCAAAAGTATCATCGGGCGAATATTCTACAATTAATTTTCCTTTTTCCTCTGGAACTAAAGACATGGCAAAATACCTCCTATTAATTCTATAAATATATTTTATCACGCTACCTTTATTATACAAGTGTATATTTTCAAGCGACTGCTTTCGGGTGGCCGCTATTTTTATGGAAAGAAGTGGGCTTTATGAATTATGAAGAACATATTGCAGACCTTGAAAAGCGTGTTGCAACGCTTGAAGCGCGGCAAGCCGGAAGAACCTACAATATTAGGGCGAGGGTAAACGGCAGCTTTGATATTGACAAAATAGCAAAAGAACTGTACGAGAAGTTACGCACAGCGGATATGATTGGAGGCGTAAAATGATGAAACCTAAACCTACAATGCAAATGAGCGGTAAAGCGCTTTATTGTTTGGGACAGCATTTCAAAGTGCTATGTGACGACGCGCTCAAAAAAAAAGTGGGAGACGTCGGAAAGCCATGCGCTACATGTATTTATAAAAACGAATGCTTTCCGGCGGACCCGAATTTTTGGCTTAAAATGCAAGATCAGTTATGGAAAGCCACCGGACTTTGGACTAATCTGTGTGTTTCAGATAAAACTATCAGGCGGGATCATGAGCGTTCTGATTGATTGGGCAAGTCCTAACGTGTGAGCAGCCATGTTCTGCATAATACGGGCAGTCAAATTCTACATGTTTATATCCTGGGACACCCGGAAAACTTTTAAGCTTTATTTTAATTGTTTCTTTCCTATGTGTTTCAGGACAAATGCCTGATGCCGAAATGTATCTTGTCATTTTTTGTTCACCTTCTTTCCCCCTAAATTTTATCACTTTATAGGAAATAAACAAGAAGCGGCAGGATAGGCCGCTATTTTTATGCCCGAAAGGAAGCGGCACCGTGAAGCGCCTTATAATCATAAAAAATGAAGACCTGCACTCTGAAATGATAATGCCCGTAACGCCGGAAAGCTTCCAGGTGTCGCACGGGATAAACATTGAAACCGTTAATATACATACGCTGGGCGACGTTGCAATAGCAGGTTACCCTACACTTGCGACGATAAAAATAGACCTGCTTTTTCCGGCACAAAATTACCCGTTTGCAAATTTTACTAAGCTGCAGGACCCGTATAACTGCTATATAGATTTATTCACGAAATACATAGATAACCGTGCCAACCTGCGCTTTGTCGTATCAAATACAACGGTAAATATCCCGGTAAAACTTGAAAACATGGATTACGGCGAAAAGGACGGCACAAACGATGTTTATGCAGGGCTTGCTTTCCACGAGCGGCGGCAGTTAAAGGCCGTGCAAACGCAGGGAACGGCAAAAAGTATAAACCATACGCGGAGTTTGTCGTCCGGTAAGACGCAAACTGGTACGCAGTCGTACACGGTTAAAAAAGGCGATACGCTTTCGGCAATATGCCGTAAATATTACGGCAGCTCCTCATTGTACGGCAAGCTTGCGTCATATAACGGAATCAAAAATCCAAGCCTCATTTACGCAGGCCATACAATAAAGATACCGCCTAAAAGCCAGTTAAGGTGACAGCCAATGCTAAAATTGCTTATTAAAAACAGCGGCAAAACAACCGATGTAAGTGGGCTTGCGCCGACTATAACATGGTCGGGCGACTACCAGCAGTGCGCACGCAGCCTTGAATTTGGGCTATTATCGTCGCCAACCGATAAGGATATCCCGGTAGTAAAGTGCAGCCTTGGTGACGCTGTGTCGTTTGAGCAGGACAGCACGGAACTTTTTGAGGGCTGGATATTTTCACGTGAAAAAAGCACAGACGGCAGCACTATAGACTTAGGGTGCTTTGACAGGGGATTTTACCTCAACAAAAACGAAGCGTTTTATAAATTCACTAATTCCACACCTGAAGCCATAACGCGCCGCGTCGCTGCCGACTTCGGTATACCTGTGGGAGATATAGCACAAACGGGCATTAAAATTACACGTAATTTCCCTGGAGTATCACTCTATAACATAATAGAAACGGCCTATACACTTGCGTCCCAAGAGAACGGCAAGAAATACCACATACTTTTTAAGGGCGCAAAGCTATGCGTTATAGAGAAAAAAGTAACGGATAATACCCTCATTATTGAGGGCGGATCTAACCTTATGGACGCTACTATGTCAGAGAGCATAGAAGACATGGTAAACCAGGTAACGATTTATGACAATAGCGGCAAGCATATAAAAACGGTTACAAACGCCGAAGCCGTTAAACTTTACGGCGTAATGCAGAACTACTTAGAGCAGTCAGATAGTGAGGATACCGCCGCAAAAGCTCAAAAGCTGCTTAAAGATAACGGCGTAAAGCAGAAAATAACAGTCGATAACCTTGGCAATACCGCAAATATCACAGGCGGCACCGTCGTTGTGCATGAACCTTATACAGGCGTTTACGGCCTGTTTTATATTAACAGTGATTCGCATGAATGGAAAAACGGGTTGTACCTTAATAAACTCACGCTTGATTTTAAAAATATAATGGACGAACAGGACGCCGGGGAGTTGCCTAACAAAGACGGCAGCAAGACGTCTTCCAAAAGCTCAAAGTCAAATAAGAGGTGATACCGTTGCAGGAAAACCCTTATTCGGGGATACTTAAAATAGTTAAGGATAATGCGGCAAAACAGATACCGGCTGTAGTACGGTTCGGTACGGTTACAAGCGTATCGCCGCTTAAAATTTTAGTGCAGGGTTTAGAGCAGTCGGGGAATGCTTTAATACGCAATCCCGATATAAGCGAATTTAAAGCGGGTGACGCTGTGCTTTTAATACCGGTAGACAGTGAACAAAAATACATAGTGCTTTGTAAGGTAGTGACTTAAAGCTATGGGCCTTTTTCCGATGATACAGCCGAAAGCCTCCGGGAAAGCCGAAGAATCGGCGGAGTACCCTTTATATAAAGAAGTTAAGTGGGACTTTGGGAAAAACGCGCCTGTCTACAAAAACGGTGAGCCGGTAATCGTTACGGGGCTTGAAGCCGTAAAAACATGGGCTTGGAACGCGCTCAATACGCAGCGCTTCAGGTATGAGATACACACGTGGGATTATGGTAACGAGCTTGAAGCCCTTACTGGGCAGCCGTATTCGCAGGAACTTAAAGAATCCGAAGCCGCGCGGTACGTGCGTGAATGCCTTGTGATAAACCCGTACATAACGGACGTAAAAAATATAACGGTAAGCTTTTCCAAAGATAAATTAAATATAACGGCAACTATAGAAACCATATACGGGGAGGCGGATATAAGTGTATGAAGACATAACGCCCGAAAGCATAAAACAGGATATTTTAAGCAATATGAAAATCGACGTCGACAAACAGCGTGAAGGAAGCTACACAAATGAGCTTATAAGCCCGGTGGCGACCGAACTTTGGAAGTTTTATACCGCCTTCAACGCATTGATACCGATAGCGTTTGTTGATGAAACGTCCGGCGGGTACATAGACAAACGCGCGGCGGAAGTCAATATTTTTCGTAAGGCCGGGACTAAAGCGCACGCAGAGCTTACATTAACAGGTGAAGACAGGACGGTTATTCCGGCCGGAACTGTATTTTTAACGCCCGACGGCCTTGAATATGAAACTGCCGATAAAGCGACTATTTTAGGCGGTACGGCCACGGTAACGGCTAATGCTGTGGAAGTAGGTGAAGCTTATAACGTTGCTGCCGGAAGCATAACAAACCAGTATAACAGCATGGCGGGGCTTAGTTCCGTTACAAATGCAAAGGCGGCAGCAGGCGGCACAGACCCCGAAACAGACGAAAGCCTTGTAAACAGGTATTACGCATATATACAAAAGCCGTCCACAAGCGGAAATATACACGACTATGAAAAATGGGCGCTTGAAGTTGACGGGGTTGGGGCTGTAAAAGTTACGCCGCTGCAAAACGGGCCGGGTACTGTAGGCATATTAATAGCGGGGCCGCAGCGGCAGCCGGTCGGTACCGATATAGTATCAGCATGCGCGGCGCATATCGAGGAACACCGGCCCATAGGGGCGACGGTGACGGCCGCAAGCGCGAAAAGCCTTACTATAAGCGTATCGGCGGCCGTTACGATTGATAGCAGCACAACAAAAGAAACGGTACAGGAAACTTTAAAAACAAGGATAGACGAATACCTTAAGGATATTGCATTTGAAAACTATACCGTACTGTACAACCATGTGGCTTATTTGCTTTTAGGGATAGACGGCGTATCGGATTATATGGAGCTTAAAGTAAACGACGGAACTTCAAATATTACTATTGCAGCAGATGAAGTGCCTGTCTTGGGGACGGTGGAGGTAACATGACTTTGCTTGAAATGCTGCCTGGTACCTACCAGCACAGCGCGGAAATAGCTGACCTAGAAAATGCCTTGAGCATAGAAACGGAAAAAGCGCAAAAAGCGAAAGACGGCCTCATGCTGCAGCTAAACGTTGATACTGCAACATGGGGCCTTGTACTGTGGGAAAAGGCGTACGGCATAAAAACAGATGTGTCAAAGTCCTTTGCAGACCGCCGCAGCCGGATAAAAAGCAAAATGCGCGCCCGGGGTGTTACGACGGTTGATGTGATACGGAAAGTCGCGGAGAGCTTTGCGGGTGATAAGGCGGATGTGCGGGTAATTGAACATAACCCTGAATACAGGTTTGCAATTAAGTACATCGAAACGCTTGGGCTGCCGCCGAATATTGACGGCCTTAAAGCGGCAGTCGATGAAATCAAACCGGCGCACCTGGATTACGGGATTTATTTTGAAGACAGGGTGCCGGGCAAATTAGGGATTGCCGCCGTAAGCACGTTTGGCATAACGCTTACTTTATATCCATGGCAAATACATAATTATGAAAGTATTGGCACTTTACGGACAGCGGCGGCTATGAAATCGTGTTTATCTGTAACAGTGCTGGAAAGGGGTTAATATGGCGGATACACAAATTTACGGTACTTTATGTACCGATATTGGCAATGCGGCAATTGCAAATGCAGTACTGACAGGGACAAAAGTTAATTTTACGCAGATTGCCGTTGGCGACGCAAATGGCACGCCTTACACACCGTCGAGCAATATGACGGAATTAAAACACCAGGTATGGAGCGGCCCGATAGGGGAAGTAGCGCAGGACCCTGAGGAAGCTAACCGTATGGTTTTACATGCGGTGCTGCCTTCAAGCGTTGGCGGCTGGGTAATGCGTGAAATAGGCGTACTTGACGACCAGGGGCGGTTAATTGCTATCGGCAATACGCCTGAGATACCGAAAGAAGCAGTTACAACCGGCGCTATTATGGAAATGGATATCTGCATTTATATAACAGTTGTGGACGCGCGCGGTGTAAATGTTGTAATAGACCCGACCGTTGTGATTGCAAGCAAAGCAGACGTAAACAAATTAAGCAAACTGCTGCAAGACCATAAAGCCGACGCCTCCGCCCACGTAACAACGCTGCTTAACTCCGGAATAAATCCGTCACGCAACTTTGCCTTGACGGGATTAACCGCGGCGTCCGGCAAAGTGTCGGTGATGTTTAAAGCCGTTACATCTTACACTAATGGCGATACCGTGACGATAGACGGCACGGCCTACACTTTAACGGCAACAGACGGCAGTACGCTGACTACGGGTGCGTGGGCGGCAGGGGCAATCGTCGCCGCCGTTGCGGATATAGACAATAAAATACTGTACGTGTCGCCCAGTGTGTTAAAAAATCCAGCCGCGCTAACTGTATCTGCGGGATATGGCAGCAGCGGCAGCACTGTTTATGACGGCAGTGCGGCTAAAACAGTTACAGTACCGTATGTTACGTTTCACACGTCGTCACCGACAGGCACGTTAGGCGACGGCGAGATATATTGCGTGTATGAGAGTTAAGGGGTGGGGTAATGAGCGCAGGTATTTATGGCAATACCGGCGGGGTAAGCCGCAAGGGCAAGAAACTATACGCGAAAGTCAACGGGGTTGTGCGTCCGATAAAAGAGGCATGGGTTAAGACGGGCGGGGTTAACAGGTGCGTGTATAAGGCACTGCCGACAGCTACATACCGAGTAACATATAGTGACAATGGCTGGTATGATTTAAACGCATATACAGTAAGTGGTAAAAATCATATAAATTGTTCTCAGGCGCTTAACAACGCTAGAGCACGTTTTTACTCTGCTTTTAGTGATGGGATTACCATTTTAAAAATAACACTTTATGTAGAGATAATTAATTCAGGGACAATGACATATGATGGCGATTCAGTGATTTTTGTACAGGTGTATGCAGGCGAAATATTCCAAAAACCGGAAATTATTGTATGGTCATATAATCATAGATGTGATGGCATAAAAAGCGCTGAATACGATTTTGGCTCAGGTATATATTTGAGCCAATCCGATGAATTTCAAATATACGTCGGCTTTGGCGCGCAACTATATTATAGTGATAAATCACAGCCGCTCGAAATTAACACTTGGGCAGACATAACAACCACAGAATATGGTACTTTTAGAGTTCCAATGATTTAGGAGGTAAATTATGCAAATCGAGTTTAATGACGGCACAGCGCTTGACGTTTTGTCCGTCAGCGGTAAATCTACATACCATCAGGGCGCACAGCGCGACGCGCTGGAAATACAGATAGCTAAGTCAACTACAACATTTGACGCGCTGGACACTTTAACCGGCAGCTCAAGCAATACCGGCAAACTAACAGTCATAGACGGCGACAAGCAGTATGAGTACGACAACTACAGTATACGTACAGAGTTTGCCTTAAAGCCGGTTACAATAACCGAGGCGACGCCTACAACGGCGGCGGTAACGGAGGACAGGCTTTGTGTCACGCTGGCACAGCTTACATATGCGGAGCTGCAGGCGGCACAGCTGCAAAGCACGGTAGACGCGCTCGTATTATCAAGTTT
>ENA-UOOE01001420-UOOE01001420.1-fermentation-metagenome-genome-assembly--contig:-NODE-1420-length-20321-cov-4.312050_pt1 | contig 20321 bp, 16 predicted proteins | sample MGYA00245776_ERZ724021 | MGnify/ENA primary metagenome ERZ724021 (study PRJEB28704, sample SAMN03018321) | fermentation metagenome | biome: anthropogenic terrestrial biome; feature: soil; material... | reverse complement strand
GATTTAAAATAATCAGTGTATATTATAAATAAAGCGAAAAGTTGGAAAGTACAGTAGCAGTTATTTCATAGTGATGCAGGATGCTCACCATGTGAATATTGGGTATCAGGAGTATAGCAGCATGGATTCTCATTTGATGAAGATGATCTGGGCAGTGATCAGGCCGGAGAGGGTGGATGTGGTCGTCAGTGCCCTCAAGGCAGAAGGATTCTCTGCCATGACCCGCTTTGATGTCTACGGCCGTGGAAAGCAGAAGGGAATTGCTGTTGCCGGGGAGAGCTATGATATGCCAAAGACGGTGCTCATGCTCGTGCTGGAAGCGGGAAGGATATCGGAAGCCGTCAAGATCATCGAGGATTCGGCCAGAACAGGGGCCATAGGCGACGGCAGGATTTTTGTGGTGCCAGTCGAAGAGGCTTATACCATAAGAACCGGCAAGGTGGGTATGTAGATCTCAAGATATCCTCTTAAATAGAAAGAAGAATACAAAGTAGGCTAAAAGTAGCTACAATCTGGAGGAGTCGGATATATGAAACGATATGCAATCTCTGCCCTGGCCTTGGCCATTTCCATGATCGCCCTGGCTCTTGGCAGCAGCGTATGTGACAATGCTCCCTGTGAGCCGGTGATCAATGCCACGGTGGGTGAGGAGTTCAACATCACCATCCCCTCGAATCCCTCAACTGGATTTGAGTGGTGGACTGAATTTGATCCCCAATTCCTGACCCTGGTGGGAGCGAGATCAACCCAGGACAATGTCAGTTTGGAGATGGTCGGTGTGCCGGAGAACGAGATCTTCACCTACCGGGCAGTAATCCCTGGAGAGACGGAGGTTTATCTTCTTCTCCTTCAGCCCTGGGAAAACGGCACCATCGCTGAGAGGCTCATCTATCCAGTGAACATAGCAGAGTGAACACACCCCGCCCTAAATGGCGGGGCTTCTAGCATTTTGCAAAGATTATAAACTTGCCCAGCATACAAAACTCCTCACGCTCTAAATAGCTCCGCTTCATTAAAATATTCTGTGGTCTTTTTCGAGAAAAATCACCAATTTAAGAAAATTTAAGGAAACTATAATTTACTTGATTAAGCAAATTTGACTACAATCAATTATTCTTTACAGTGGACGCGACCAAATACTATTTAAGCCGATATCGAATTCAATTATTCTTGAAAAAAGACAAAATAATTTAATCAGATGAGATCAATCAGAAATATATGAATGGTGTTACCGAATGAGAGCAATCGCTTTATTGATCATAATTGCTGTTATGCTTGTACCTGCATTGGCAGCGGATGAGATGATAGCCATCACCGACGAAGAGGGCAGAAATGTGACTGTGCCTTTCAATCCAAGCAGCATCATATGCCTATCCCCAGGAGCGGCAGAGGTGATCTATGCTCTGGGAGAATCAGATCGGATAATTGCCGTTACCGACGACTGCGATATGCCCCCTGCACTGCTGGAAAAAGAAAGCATCGGGAAGTCCAGTCGAAATGCAGACCTGGAGAGGATAATCGAGCTGAACCCCGATCTGGTGATTGCCAAGACGGGTGGCCTCTTCCCTGTGGAGGACGAGCAAAAGCTGACAGACTATGGAATTCCTGTGCTCAGATACCGCCTTCTGCACATCAACGCCCTGATTCCGATGATCGAGGACCTGGGCAGGATCCTGGGAGAAGAGGAAGATGCCCGAGATATGGCCAATGACATCTCCGAATACTACGATTCCATCCTGGATCGAACGGGGACGATACCCGATGAAGATCGGCCTTCAGTCTATTTCATGTCCATGGGCCACTTTGATTGGACGGGCAACCGGGATTCGACAGGACATGTCAGGATAGCAGAGGCAGGGGGCAAAAATATAGCAGCTGACCTGCAAACCAAGGTGCCTCATGTCGATATGGAATGGGTCATCGAGGAAGATCCAGAGGTGATAGTCTACTCCATGACCTCTGAGCAGTACGATGGCACAACACCAACCATCGAAGAGATGGAGGCCAAGCGAATGGAGATCATCTCCCTGCCTGGTTTTGAGAGCATCGATGCAGTCAAGACGGGACGGGTCTATATCACTGACATTAAGATGTCCAGCGGCCTGTCCGAGATGGCTGCTATGCTCTATTATGCCAAGTGGCTGCATCCCGATCTATTCCAGGATATCGATCCGAGAGCTGTTCATGGAGAATTGCTGCAGAAATACTTAGACATGGATATCGAGGACATATACCAGGTCTATCCCGATGCCCCAGTTAGATCGGAAGGGTGATCTATCCTAAACTCCCCCCTCTAATTTTAAAACAGATATAGAAATAATGGCGCTCCCATGTAGGCGGTCATCATCATTCCTGATATCCTCACAGTAAAACACCAAGGAGGCCCGTCCCCTTCAGGGGATGGGAGGAATTGGGTACACTTCCCAGTTTACTTTCGCGGTGCTCTGCATACCTATTTAACATGTCAAACCATCTCCTGTATGTACTTGGGCATCTTAGGCACCCTCGCGGTAAACCGTTCGATGCCGATCCTGTACGGCTCTGCCAGACTCTTGCCCGAAAGGGAACGGCTGAAATACGATTTGAAACCGTCTTTGGCAGATCTGAGGCCAACGTTCCAGCAAGACTGGGACCTCTGCAGATCGTCGCTGCATGTAGGCTGGCCTGGAGGTCCGGGCAGATCTCTGATTCTGAAACAGATCTGCTCAGGGCTGCTGAAAGCCCCTCTCCTTAAGGGGAGGGGTAGCTTACCGGCATAGCATGGATTTTAAATGCTGATCCTCCTCAAGACCCCCATCCCTCCCACCAGAAACGCTGCAAAGAAGACCAGAAGTATTAACAAAGAGGTCCAGGGCAGGGGCTGGTCCAGGGCTGCAGCTCGCAGAAACAGGCTGGAGTGAGTGAGCGGCAGAGCATAGAGGGCATACTTCAGCCCGGTTGGGACCTGGGATAGAGAGAAGAAGGTTCCGCCCAGAAAGGTCATGGGCATCAAGATCAAGCTTGCGAAGGTAGCCATGTCCTCATGAGACCTCGCCAGCAGAGCCGCCAGAACTCCCAGAAAGGCAAATGTAAGGCAGGTCAGAAGAAGGCCAACCAGAAAAGGCGGACCGATGTGAATGGTAGGTGCGATGAGCAAGGCTACAGCGATAAATACGAAGGAGCTCATTAAACCCCTCACCACCCCGATCATCGCCTTTCCCATGAGCATGGAGGGCAGTCCGATTGGGGCCATGAGACATTCATCAAAGCTCTTGTAGTAGAGACGATCGACGTTGAGCCTCGTGCTTGCGCCGTTGAAGCTGGTGCTCATGGCGGTGAGAGCGATGATTCCCGGTATCACAAACTCGAGATAGCTTGTTCCATTGAGATTTATGCTTCGCCCCAGTCCCCAGCCAAATGCCACCAGATAAAGCAGTGGGCTCATCAAAGTGGTGATGAGGTATCTGGACCAGTGGCGCTTCAGGGTCACAAGGTCCGCCCAAAGTATGTTATAAGCATCCATATTAACTCTCCATGACCTTCTGACCGGTCAGTTCAACAAAGACATCCTCCAGGTTCGACTCTCGCATGGCCAGCTTATTGGTTCCCGGCAATCCCTGAACGAACTGGGCAGCGAGCGATCTATCGGGAAAATATCTATACTGCGTGCCGTTTCCATTAGTCTGCATCTCGACTGCGATCATTCCCAGCTTCTGGCGGAGACTCAAAGGAGACCCAATGGCAATCATCTTTCCTTTATGAAGGATGCCCACTCTTTCGCATAAGGCCTCAGCCTCCTCGATATAGTGGGTGGTTAAGAAGACCGTTGTACCATCTGAGTTCATTTTTCGAATGAGATCCCAGACCTTTCGACGGGTTTGTGCATCCAATCCCACCGTCGGCTCATCCAGAAATAGCAGCTTCGGCCTGTGGATAAGAGCCCTGGCGATCATGGCTCTCCTCTTCATGCCACCTGAGACATCATCTATGAGATAGTCTGCGTGCTCGGACAGCTCCACATAATCGAGCAGTTCAGATATCCTTTTAGTTCTCTGTGCTTTGGGCAGATGATGAAGCCTTGCATGAAGCTCCAGGTTCTCAGCGATTGTCAGGTCTTTGTTCAGGCTCAGGTGCTGCTGAACTATGCCGAATTCCAGCTTTACCTTGGATAGGTCCCTGACCACATCAGAGCCGTTGATGAGCGCTCTCCCGGAGGTGGGTTTTGTAAGCGTGGTGAGAATTCTGATTGTAGTAGTCTTTCCGGCACCATTCGGCCCCAGAAATCCGAAGAGCTCTCCGGGATCAACCTGAAGGCTTTGGATATCAACTACCCTTTTTCCGGAGTACTCTTTAATTAGATTCGATATTTCTATCATCCCAATCACAACGCCCAAAAGATCAAGAGTTGGCCTCGAGGAGCAGCTTCTGCTCTCCATCCACAATGCTGTAAAGCGCCTCGGAGCTCAAGCCTGATATCGGATAATATTTTCCGCCGGTCATCTCTGCGATCTCGCGGCAGTAGCCGAGCCTCATCTCCATGAATGATGAATCCACCACCTCGGTATCTATGACAATGGTGTGAACTCCGAGCTGCTTTGTCCTTTCCGAGATCTCCATCAGCTCATCTTTGATCTTTCCGCCCATTCCCACATTGGCCCTGCCATCGGATACGAGGACCATCATGAGCTTTGTCTCTGCATCCTTTTTCATCTCGCCCTGCAACAGCTGCAATCCGCGGGACAGACCTGCAGAAAGCGGCGTCTTGCCGCCAGTGGGTAGCTCCTTTAGCCTGCTTAAGGCCAGATCCACGCTGGAAGAGGGAGGAAGTATCAGCTCTGCCTCCTTTCCCCTAAAGGCCACCATTCCAATCTTGTCCCTTTTCTGGTAGGAGTCCATGAGCAAGGAGAGGACTGCTCCCTTGGCGCTTTCCATCCTCTGCATGGCACCCATTGAGCCACTGCCATCTACCACAAAGAGCAGCATGGCCGACGTCTTTCGCACCCGCTCCTTCTCTCGAATGTCCTCGCTCTTCACTTTAATGGCATTGGGTCCTGATCTGGCCCTTTGATATGGAGCTGCAGCACGAATGGTGGCATCGATGGCGATATCCTTTCCCTCTTTAGGCATCCTTTGTCTCAGGTACCTTCCGGAGTTTTGCAGTGCAAGGGTGTTTATCCTCCTGCCACTGGTTTTTCTGCGAAAAAATTTGTCCCTCTTTCGAGGCATATTGATCTGCCGCACATCTATAGGCGCTCCAATCTCGAAGATCTGCTCTTGCGGTATTGCTGCCTGAGCTTGATTAGAGTCCTCCTGTTGATCGGAACTCTCGGGCTGTTGCTCCTGTTTTTTCTGCTGGGGAGGCTGCTTTGGCTGTTGCTCTTGTTGCTGTTGCTTTTGTTGCTGCTGGTCTTGCTGCTGCTTTTCCATAGACTTTTCCAGCTTATCTTTGTTGAGGGTCGGCGGCTCAAAAGGCTTGCTCCTCATCCTGTGAGCCAGCGCCAGCTCCATGGCCTTCTTTATATCCTCCTGGTTTACCTCCGTCCTTCCTTCAAAAGCAGCTATCGTCTTGGCCGTTCTGGAGATCACTATCTCTGCCCTGTGGGTCTTAACCCCCAGGTCGATGCAGGTAGAGGCTATGGTTCTCAGAAGATCATCGCTCATAGTCACCCTGCCAAGGATCTCCCTGGCAGCAGAGATCTTCCCCTTAAGACCATCCTGAAGAGCCTGCTGCTCTTTTGAGAAGCCCTCCGGGTCGGCATCAAACCGTTCCGCCGTCTTGGCAATCAGCATTCTCTGATCTACATCCTCGATGCCGACAACATTTACCTGCAGCCCGAATCTGTCCAGCAGCTGCGGTCTCAGCTCTCCCTCCTCGGGATTCATGGTGCCTACAAGGATAAACTTCGACGGATGGGCAACGGACACGCCCTCGCGTTCCACGATGTTCACCCCCATAGCAGCGGAGTCCAGCAGCACGTCTGCCACGTGATCATCCAGGAGATTCACCTCGTCGATGTACAGTATACCCCTGTTGGCAGCAGCCAAAATTCCTGGCTCCAGGGCCCGGATTCCCTCTTTGATTGCCCTTTCTACATTCAACGATCCCACAACCCGATCCTCTGTTGCACCCAGGGGAAGGTCGATCACCGGGGTCTTGCGTGAAGCTTCTTTAATCTGGCCTCTCTGACTCCTGTCAAAGCAAAGGTCGCACATCTCCTCCACATTTCTGGGATTGCAGTTGAAAGGGCAGTCCTCTACCACAACAATATCCTCAAGGAGGTCAGCTAGGGCTCGCACAGCGGTTGATTTAGCGGTTCCTTTATCACCTCTTATCAGCACGCCGCCTATGCGCGGATTGATCGCATTCAGGATTAATGCAAACTTCATGTCCTCCTGGCCCACAATGGATGTAAAAGGAATGGTCCTTCTTTTGATATGATGCATTTCTTCACCTTATGCTACGCCTTCGTTAAGTGATCGCAAAGGAACGATGTACGGCCTGTCGAGGTTATTCATCACCACGGCCTCGACTCCGTACACATCCCGGATATTCTTGGCATTTAAAAGATCAATAGGTTCTCCTGCTGCGTAAATCTTTCCGCCTTTCAGGATCGCCAGCTTGTCCACGAACATAGAGGCCAGATTCAGATCATGAAGTGCCATGACCGCAGAGATCTTCTTCTCTTTGACCAGGGACGATATCGTCTCCATGACCTCGAGCTGGTGTTTCATGTCCAGACTTGAGGTGGGCTCATCCAGTAGCAGCACCTCCGGCTCCTGGGCCAGAGCCCTGGCAATCAGAACCTTCTGCTTCTGACCCCCGGATAGCTGGGAGAAGTCCCTCATGGCCAGATATTCCAAATGCAAAAGCCCCAGGATATCTGCTACCTTATCGAGATCGGAGTCTGATACGCGCCAGCTTATATGCGGCCTCCTGCCCATGAGAACTGTATCAAAAACAGTAGTGGCCAGAGGAGTCGAGCTGGACTGAGGAACATACCCCAGGCGTTTGGCGAGATCTGTTCTGCTCACAGTATCGATATCTCTGCCGTCTATCAGAATGCTTCCTTTGGGCTTGAGTATCTTATCTATGCACTTGATCAGGGTTGTCTTGCCCGAGCCGTTTGGGCCGACCAGCCCCAACACTTCTGAATCCTCGACCACCAGATTGAGGCCGTCCAGGATCATGGAGCCATTGTAGCCGAATGTCAGGCTCTTTATAGTGATATTTACCAAAATACCTTCCTCCTTTTCATGAAGAGATAAACAAAGAACGGGACTCCCAGGAATGACGTCATTATGCCCACAGGAAGTATTACCGGTGCGAGGATCGTCCTGGCAAGGGTGTCTGCACCCAAAAGAAGCAAAGCGCCCACCAGGGCTGAGCCCGGCAGAAGAAACCGGTGATCTCCTCCAATTACCATCCTGGTGATATGAGGAGCCACCAATCCCACAAAGCCGATGGTTCCAGTAAAGCAGATTATGCTGGCAGTTATGAGCGAGACCAGCACCATGCTGATAACGCGTGTCCTCTCGACGTTAACGCCCAGGCTCTTGGCAGTCTCGTCACCTGCCCCGAGGGCATTGATGTCCCATGACTTGATGATCAGATAAGGTAGACAGACTGCCAGAATTGCTGAAATTATTCCGGCCTTTTCCCAGGAGGATTTGCCCAGGGAGCCCATCATCCAAAAAACGACCTCCTGCACCTGTTCTGCATGTCCAACATACTGCAGAAACGATGTCATGGCACTGAACAGGTACATGATGGCGATTCCTGCCAGGATCAGAGTTTCTGGAGTTATGCCTTTGTACTTGGCAAGGCCGTAGACGGTGAAGGATGCGATCAATGTGAAGATGAAAGCATTGCCGATTACCAGGTACTCTCCTCCCACAAATCCGGCGCCGAGCACTATGGCCAGGGCTGCACCGAAGCCGGCTGCTGAAGATACGCCCAGGGTGAATTCGCTGGCCAGTGGATTCTTCAAGATGCCCTGCATGGCTGCGCCTGCGAGCGCCAATCCCATGCCTGACAGTATGCCCATGAGGATCCGATCGAGGCGGAGGCCCCAGACGATGGTGTTTGCATATGACGTTGATTCAAAGTAGTCGGGAAGAAACCTGGCCATGATGGCAACATAGACCTCCTTAATGCTGAGACTTGCAGAACCGAGGGTGACGGCCATGCTCGCCAGCAATGCAGTCCCCAGCAGCAGCATCAGGAAGAAGAGCGCCCTCTTGCCCATATAGCTCTGGTATTCGCCCATCACCTCAGTCTTTGATAGAGACATAGGCCTCCAGAACGATGCCCAAGCAGATCAAAACCCAGAATTTGTTATCTATCATGCCATTCTTCCATAGTAAACAAAATTGGATTTAATACAAATTAGATTGTATTTAAGCGTTTCGGGAAATTTCGAAAACCTAACCGACTCGAAACCACAACTGCTTCTGTACATGATAATCAGGTTGATAGTAATCGTTGACAGCAGGGTTTACGCCGAATTATTAATGATTTGGGCGCATCGCTGCTGGTTACGCTGAACGGGATGCGGCTGCTGAAGAACGGCCACTGGCGGCAGATCCAAATATCTGTGCATGCATAAACTCCTTCGATGTCCTGATCGCCGGAATCGCCGAGGCGAACGAGGCTGAGACACAGATCGCAATAAAGAGCAGAGGGTAAAATGGCGGAATACGGTGAATGGAACCGAAAGGGCGCGAGCCTCAGCGATGTGACGGCAAAGAAGGAGTATGGCGTGGACCGGGAGTTCATAATCAAGGGAATCAACGCAGGAAAGCTTGAGTTCCGCGAGGGAAGCATCTATGGAAATCCTTATATCAAGGTCTTGAGACGCCAGCTCGAGGAGTACATCGCCGAAGAGCTAGGGAAAGAGTACCTGAACAAGGCCAAGAATAGGACCGAACTCCGAAAGATCAAGAAGGAGATCGCTGAGGTCGAGTGTAGGTTGGCCTCGCTTAAGCTGGAAAAGACCGCGCTTGAGAGATTGCTGGAAAAATAAGGAGAGATGAAGAGGGCCCTTCGCCAGTGGTGCCTCGATAAGGAGATTGTGCGCCCGGGCCTACCGGGCCGCCTACGAGCGTGAGTGCACGGTCATCGCGGAGAGAGTGCCCAGGATGGCCTCTGGAATTAGAGAGCCGGCAGGCCTGTGGCGGATTCATAACTTTCTGACCGAGAAGCGAAATGAGACTGACGAGAAGTATGACTGCAGCTACTCACTACTGCTCTGGGTCTTTAGCAGGCTGATGGTGGAGGGAGGGATCAGCGAGGATGATCTGAGGTGCCTCATGAAGGCCCTCTTGACGGCGCATTCGATGGCCAAGTTCGATTCGGGAACACAATGTGCCAGGCAAGGCCCGCCGCAAAGCCAGCGATCCCGGCAGGTTCGGCATTCCTGAGGGTCCTGCACAGTTCTTCGTGCCCGAACCATTCGGTCGATCAGCCCCTTTGCGAAATCTGGTTCCTTGATATTGCCCAGCCGAAGCTCCGGACGGAGCATGGAGGGACAGGCAAAGGCCTCGCCGCCGGACATTACAACAACGGACCGACACGCATCAAAGTAGCAGTGATGAAGCCTCTCTCTTCCTTCTTCTATAGTATTGCGCATTCTCTCCAGTTCCCTGAATCGCACCAGGCTTCCGCCCATTTGGGCCAGGCCTTCTGCACGCTCTATGGCTGCCTCAATGCTTCTGGAAGCAACGGCTGCATCTGGCTGCATCGAGCTATCGCCCCGGCCCGCTTGCCTTAGGAAGTCGATTGCGATTCCCTCAATGTTGCCAAGGTAGCTGCACAGCTCCACGAGCCCCGCAAGAGCCCCAGAATTGGCCCTGGAGAGAACACAGGTCGCACCGACCCGAATTCCTGCTTCTCTAAGGGCCATAATTCCATTCAGTGCAGATTTGGTGGAGCCGCCGCGTCCGCTGGAAAAAGGCCGGATACGATCGTTCACTGATGGAGGGCCATCCAGGCTCACCCCGATTCCAATCTTGAGGCTCTGGAGCCTTCCGGCAACATCGGGGGTGATGAGGGTGGCATTGGTCTGAACCTGGCAGGGAACCTGCAGGCCCATCTCATCAAGGTAGTCCACTGCCCTTTCGATCAGGCCAAGGTTAAGAAGGGGCTCGCCGCCTGTGAACTGGATCTTAAGGCCATCGAAGCATTCCGCCATCACGTCGATGGCCCGCCTGGCAGTGACCCAGCCCATCGAGGCGCTCGACTCGCCGCCACGGGCATAGCAGTAGCTGCAGCGGAGGTTGCAGTCACTTGTTACGGATAAAGCCAGAAGGCCGGGGCTTTCCTCAGGCATTTTACCAGTTTTAATCCTTAGCTTCCCGAACTTGCATCGGTTTGTGGTTGATCGTCCTCGATCCACCCCTCGATATCCAGATAGACGTCCCGAAGCTCCTCCTTCATCTCCTCAGTTGCCTGCCACATCCCCCTCTCCACTGCCTCGAGCAGCCTCTCGGCGATGTTCTGCAGAGCATGGGGGTTCACTTTTTTCAGCCACTCCTGCATATCCTTATCCAGAGCGTACTTGTTCGCCAGCTCCTCGTACATCCAGTCCTCCAGAACCTCAGCTGTGGCATCCCAGCCAAAAGCAATGTCCACCATCCTTGACATGTCACCAGCGCCCTTGTAGCCGTGGCGTTTCATGCTCTCGATCCATTTGGGATTGAGAATCCTGGCCCGGAAGATGTGCTTGGTCTCTTCAACGGTATTCCTTATCTTCACCCGCTCCGGGTCTGAGCGGTCACCGCAGTACGACTTGGGCAGCTCCCCCTTGATTGATTTGACTGCAGCGATCATGCCCCCATGGAAGGAATAGAAATCGTCGCCATCAAGCATGTCCCACTCTCTGGAGTCCTCGTTCTTCACAGTCAGATCCAGCTGGCCAAGCCTCCTCCTGAACTGCTCGGGCACAGTTATGCCGTAGTTCTTCTTCCCGTAGGCGTAGCCCCCCCAGGTGATGTAAATCTCTGCCAGATCGTGCTCGTCCTTCCAGTTCTTGGAGTCGATGGCATCGCACACTCCTGCACCGTAAGCGCCGGGGCGGCAGCCAAAGATCCTGTAGCATGCCTCCTCCTTTGCCTTCTCAAAGTCGATTCCCTGACCAACCTTCTCGGCGATCTCTTCCGCCACATGCCTGGCCAGGTAGTTGGATTCCGATGGTTCCTTCAGGCTGGCCACCAGCTCCACTGCCTCATCTAGAAGGGTCACGATGTTCGGAAAAGCATCCCGGAAGAAGCCGCTTATTCTGAGGGTGACATCTATGCGGGGTCGGTTCAGGTCCTGCAGGGGTATGAGTTCCAGGCCGGTTACTCTTCCGCTGCGCGGCTCCCATACGGGCCTGACTCCCATGAGATAGAGGATCTCGGCCACATCATCTCCCTTGGTGCGCATGATGGGAGTGCCCCAAACTATGATTCCAACGTTCTCGGGATACTTGCCTTCCTCTTTCAGATATCTATCAAGCAAAGCCTCTGCCTGGGCAATGCCTACCTTCCAGGCGGCCTGTGATGGTATCGCCAGCGGATCGACCGAGTAGAAGTTCCTGCCCGTGGGAAGGATGTCGGCCATTCCTCTGGTAGGAGCCCCCGAAGGTCCCGGCGGCACAAATCCGCCTCTGCAGGCGACCAGCGTATTGGTCAGCTCGTTTGTCGTGGAGGCGATATTGGGCACAAGGGTCATGCCGATATACCTTAACACCGCCTCAACATCAGGATCTGTGCGGCCCACAATCTCTGATAGGACTGACGGGATATCGCCGACGGAGAATCCCGCCTCGTGAAACCGCTTCATGATCTTGAGCGAGAGCTCGTGAACCTCCTCGATGATATGGCCTCCGCTTCTTTCCCCGTCCAAAAGCTTTCCCCGGCGCTCCAGCAGATGGTCGTATTCAAATCCCTGAAGGTGAACCAGAGCTTCTCTCAAAGACGGCACCTTTCCGTTCTTCAACCTGGTCAAGGCCACCAGAAATTCTTCCAGCCTTGAGCCTTCGGGAGGTTCGCCAAAGATGTGCAGACCGTCTCTGATCTGAGTGTCTGCTATCTCATGAAGATATCCGTGCAGTCTCTCCAGGAAACTGTCAAAATCGCTAAAAGCAGTCTCCTCATCGGTCTCCAGGTCGTGATCAAGCTTCGCCTCACAAACCTTCTCCCAGATCATCTTTCTCTGAGTCGGCAGTTTTGCCGGATCTTCGGATGCTGCATGAGTATAATCATGAAGCATCACCTCAAGCTCTGCCATCTCATCATAAATGTCGGCATTGTGCATCACCGGAATCAGGTGGTCGATGATGCAGCAGTAGCTCCTCCTCTTGGCCTGGGTTCCCTCCCCGGGGTTGTTTATGATGTATGGATAGATGTTAGGCAGATCGGATATGGCGATGTCTGGGAAGCATGATTCTGAAAGCCCCACCGACTTTCCGGGAAGCCATTCCAGGGAGCCATGTTTTCCGATGTGCATGACCAGGTCAGCCCGGAAGACGTCCCGGATCCAGCGATAATAGGCATAATAGTGGTGCGGTATGGGAAGGTCCGGGCTGTGGTAAATGGCTTCAGGGTTTTCCAGGAAACCACGTGGCGGCTGAAGTCCAATGAAGATATTGCCGTTGCTGATTCCGGGGATTATGAGCTCTCCTTGGTAGGCGAATAATTCGCCTGGAGGCTTTCCCCATGACTTTACCATCTTCTCCTGTATAGCCCCGGGAAGCTCTTCAAACCATTTTCTGTACTGCTCTACAGGGACGAGGTCCATCGCCTTCTCAGCCATCATCTCGGGGCTCGACCAGCGTCTGTCGTTGGTGACCCTGGCAATCATGCTCTCGATCAGAACCTGGCCGCTCTCAGGCAGGCTCTCCAGCCCATATCCTTCCCCTTCAAGGTCACGCAGGATGTTGTACACGGATACAGGCGAATCAAGGCCGAAGGCAGTGCCAATCCGGTCGTTTCTGGGAGGGTAGTTGTGGAAGATTATAGCTACCCTTTTCTCCTGATTCGGGATATGCCTCAGCTTTGCCCAGTTCAAGGTGAGACTGACGACCTTTCGCACCCTCTCATCGATCGGCTCAAATCTGGTTAACTTGGCTCCGGTAAGCGTGTCAGTCTCTGTCATCTTTTTGGCGGCCACAGGTACAGATATCAGCATTCCGTCGAATTCGGGCATGGCAATGCTCATGCTCACATCCATCGGATTCAAACCCTGAAATGACTCACTCCACTCCTCCTCGGTGTTGTAGGTCAGTATGGCCTTAATCACTGGAACGCCCAGCTTTTCGAAGAATGGTTTGTCAAAAAGCTTCTCCTCATCCCTGGGCTTCATGGTAAGGGAGAACATGAGGGTGGAGATCAGGGCGTCTATCACCGGCTGCCCGTCTTTCATGAAATAGTTATCAATCACCCATTCGGCGCCCTTGGTCCCGAGCTCCACATCCTTCAGGCTGTAGAGAAAGACCGGGATGACGTTGGCATCTCTTCTCTCGATCTCCCTGATCAGGCTATCGACAAACCTCAGGTTGTCGGCCTGCCAGAAGCCGTTGTAAAACCACAGACCAATTGTGGGCCTGCCTTCTTTGTAGTTCTTCCGGAGGTATTCATCAAGCGTGGCAATGTAGCCAAAGTCCGGGTGGTATATCCCCTCCCAGGGAGGCCTCTTCGGCTCGCCGACCTCGTAGCTTGTGCCGAGGAATTGATTCAGGCAGTAAAGGAGCAGGTTCTTGGAGTTATCTTTTCCCCCATAGGCAAGATAGCGGAATATCGAGGTATGCACATCTCTACCTACCGTTGAGATGCTCATGAGCTCAGGGTCCAGCTTGGACGTATCCTGGGCGTACATCGGAACATTTGCATCTCTTAGTCTACCGGCTATCTCATCGAAACTGCCAAGGATCGCCTTGCCGCCGTGAAGGCTCAGTATTGCCAGATCCGACCCGACTGCGAAGCTCATGAAATCGTCCATGGTCTTTGGATCGGCCAGATCATCTTTGGATCGGAGAATGACCTCTGCCACATCGCCTTTTTCTGTCTCCAACTCCTCGAGCGCTGTTATTAATGGGAATACGTCAAGCCCTGTTGTGCTGATATATGCGATCTTGATCTTCTTCATATTGACATCGCCATTTTTATCTCGGTTATCGTTTGAAATTTTGAAGCCGGTACATCCATGAGATGTGCTCTTTCCCACATCACATTATTTTAAGTTAAAGCAAGTCAAATTGATTTAATAATCTTTCGGTTAGTCGTCTGCAAAAAGTGGAACAAAGATCGATCACATAAGCTCATCAGAGCTGATCGTGCCGCTTTTCCGGTCCTCTTTCGCAATGGCCAGCTCATCATCGGAGATTATATGGTCCCCATTGCGATCTCCAGGAACCGTATGATTTTGTAATAGCTCACTGAGCCCACACATTTTCAAGATCAATGCCCAAGAATTTTTTCACATATTCGCGGTTGTACTCTTCAGGATCAATATCCTGGAACAACTCCGGATGACACCATTTGGCCCAGTATAGAAGACCTATGGAGAACCGCAGTCCCTTAAACAAACGCCACCCAATGACGTGCACTCTTTCATCCTTTACGGCCGTCGTCATGTTCAAAACGGGGTCGTTTGAGTAAGACTCCTTCACTTCAATGAGGGGTTCAGGATTTGGTTTTATTTTTGAGCTCGTAATCCAATGAACGATCACCTGAGGATCTTGATCCAAAACCCATTCAGGATCTACTGTAACTGATGATTCTCCAGGAAGCTCTGAGCCAGTGCTTTTCGCTCCAACTGCGCTCAAATATGGTTCTATGCCGCCATCTTTGCCAAATGTTGTCCCGCCACCGGTAAGATACAGAGAAGTCATTTGATCGGAACTTATGCTGCCGGTCCTTTCTGCAATCAAATCCATTATGGAATTGTGAAATGCAAGAAACTCTTTTGCATTATCTTCCTTGCCGAGAATCCTGCCCATAAGCTCAACATCTTTCTCAAAAGTTTGAATTCTGTTGCACTCGCAGACGACAAAGGGGATTCCCATGCCTTTCAGCTCATCTGCCACTCCATTCTCAAGTGAGGATTTATACCCCAAGACCACATCGGGATTCAAATCTGCAATCTTCTCAAAGTCTGGCTCCTGGCTGCCCCCGGCATTTGCTGCTTTCCCGAACATCTCTCCTATTTCTGCGTAACCGGGTGCGCTTTTTTCCACTCCCACCACCTTATCGAGAGCACCCAGTACAACCGCCAGTTCGCAATTGTCGGCTGTGAGCAAGACGACTTTGTTAGCTGGATACGGAATCTCTACTTCTCTCCCTGCCGAATCGATAATAGTAATATTCTCAGACGCGGCCTGTGCAGCACAGTTTGCGCATAAAACAGTTGCTGCAGCCATAAGCAAAATCAAGGTGATCGATATGCTTAGAGCTTCCCTCAATAGATGTCTTCTGAGTCTCATGACCATCACCTTAAATCAATCAAATTTGAGTTAAAACTAGTAAAATTGATTAATAAACCTTTTGGTAAATTTCAGTCCATTATCAGCAAAACCAACAGGAAAAAAAAGCCGCACAAGGATTCCGTGATGGGGTTCGACGGCAAATCCAGATAAAATATTAGCTTGAGATTCATGACAATGTATTATAATGAACTATCAGGAAGATATTTATCCTAGCAGCAAGCATTCTGGCCTGAGGATTGGGCATGCTTGTCAAAAAAGTCGGTTATCACCGGCATTTGTTAGCGCTTTGTGCCATTGGGTTAACAGCATTTTTTATCATTTTGGCGAATTCGGTTCAGGCATCCGATTCAGCTAATGGCTCTTCAAGCCAGGTGTTGATAACCAAGGAGGATGCCGCACAGATGATGATTGCCACAGTTGCTGCGGATATCAACGACAGTAGTTTTCGCGTGCATCAGTACCCAGCCTTGATTGATGCTGGATCGAAGGTAAGACAAGCGGTCACTGATGAGGGCAAGGCGTCTGAATATTTGGCCTGTGAACGCCAAAGCTGGCTGTTCTTCATTGATCTTTCTCCTGGTGCTCATTTTACCCATCCGGCGATAATTACGCTGCTGGATGCTGTCAGTGGAGAGATCAAGAGCATGGATGCAGAATGGTGGCCAGTCATTGAGGTGCCGGTCTTTGACAGCACTGCCAAAAGGCAAGACCCTAGCATGATAGTGTTTGAAAGATAACCTATTGTATTGTGATATTACCGCAGGAGGATGTCTTAGGTGGAAAAATCGTCAGTTATAAGGTTAGCTGCTGCTCTATTGGTGGGAGCGCTGCTATTAGTACCGTTGTTTCCGGGAATCGGGGCAATGGCTGCCGAAAATTTACGGATCAGTCCTGTAATGCAAAAGCCCGAAATGATCTCAATGGCAAATAAAAGCTCAGAGCTTCTCTCTATGGCCGAGCCCGCTGCAACAGATACTGAGGTTCCAGCATTCGGGGGCTCGCAGGCGCTTTTAAATAAGGCAGATGCCGCTAACTTGGTACAGAATTCCATTGTCAATCCACTTTGGGCTAACGCCGACCAGCAAGATGGATTGAAGGTGCTTCAGTACAGCGAGATTCTGCCTCAGGGCACTCTGATAGAGCCGGCTTTTGAAACTATTGGCCGGCCTTCGGCTGAAATCGTCAGCCAGAACCCAAGCTGGCTTTTTATGATCGACGAGATGCCAGGAGCGCATTTTGCCCATCCCGTTAAGCTGGTGGTGGTGGATGCGGTTACAAGAGATCAGCAGGTCATAGAGACGGAATGGTGGCCAAAGGTTGATTCTCGCCAGGTCTTCGACAAGGAGTCCATCAGGGCTGATCCAGCGCTCATCACATTTTATAAGAAACCGTCGCGCCTAACAGATGCAATCTCAGACATAAGGATGATTGATTCAGGTCTCTTGGCAGTTGCCTCGCAGTGTGACGCCTGGGCGGTAATCGTGTGCGGATTCAATGATCTTCCAGATACCTTTGACGAAGATACCGAGGGCATATACAGCATTCTCAAGAGCCTGGGGATCGACGACAGCCATATCTACTTCCTGAGCCCCCATACAGGCCATACGGGCGTGGATGCGCTAAATACGATTGAGAACGTGCAATGGGCAATAAACGAGGTTGAGGCTCAGTCCGGCGTCAACGACAAGGTGCTGTTCTTCTACAGCTCTCATGGCGGAGTTGACGGCCTGGTTTGCTCCACCGGCACTTCTGGCGGAACGATATATGCAGGCGATCTGGACAACTGGCTGGACAGGATCACCTGCAAAGAGATGGCGATAATCGTTGAAGCATGCCATAGCGGCAGCCTGATCGGCAAATACAGCGATGGAACATTCGTGCCCGCGGAAAGCGACCTGACAGCAGATGGCGAGACCAACCGCGTGATATTCACATCGGCTTCGACAGATTCTTCATCCTATCCGGACATAGACGGACCCGATGATCCCAATCCATCCGACAGCGGCAGCGAATCGATCTACGGCTATATCATGGCTTTCAGCGAGCCCTCTGCGGATGAGGACGGCGATGGAAGGATCAGCTTTGGCGAAGCATACCTGTATGCCTGGGATAACGATGTCACACGCCTGAGGGGGGACAACATGCCGCAGATGCTGGAGGCGGGGCTGAACAGGAACAATGTCTTCCATCAGTGCCTGTCATCTCAGACGGGATCGAAATTCAAGAAGCCTTTGTATGAGGTTCCCTTTGAGCGTATAATACCTGAAGTGATACCTCAGCCGGGTCCAGTAGAGAAAATCGTTTCGAGGAGCGGCGGGCTGTAAAAGACCTGGGATGACCGACGGCGTCCGAGTTTATTTGTGAAGGGGCGCCGATCGATTTTTTGAAAGGAAAAAGGAGGTAAAGGATCGCAATTCTCATGATCTATCATACATATTGATCATCTCATTCATGGCTGCTACTGCAATAGGCGTTCCCCCGCGCGTGCCCACGATCGATATGGACGGCACGTCCAGACTCCTGAGACGTTCTTTGCTTGCTGCTGCGTTCACAAAGCCGACTGGCGTGCCGATGACCAGGGCCGGCTTGACAATCCCAGAGGCTATGAGGTCGCAGAGAGTTAGAAGTGCAGATGGCGCATTGCCTATCATCACGATGCCTCCAGATAACTCGCTTTGAAATGCCAGAACGCCTGCCGAAGTCCTGGTAATTCCATCTTTTTCGGCCAGATCATCGCCCTTTCCAATCATGGCTGTGATGGAGCATTGATGGCCTTTCTTGACCACTCCTTCCTTTACCATATTGATATCGACAAATATCCTGGCCTTTTCGTCAAGGGCCCTTAGCCCTGCATTTATAGGATCCTTCACGAACCTCATGATCTCGGCCACACTGGGGTCTCCAGTGGCTATTGCGCATCTCTGTCTGATTCTGTCCTCTGGCGTTCTGTCTCCCACGATCTCCGAGATGATCTTCCTGCTCCTTCTGCTTATATCCATTGCATCAGGAGTAGTGGCTCCAATATCGGTATATTTCTCATCCATTACCAAGCACCTTCGACATCTTCTCTTCCATCCATCCTTCGATCTCAAGATACAAATTTTTCAGGGCAGCCAATACAATGGATCACAGCCTATGCATACAATAGGAATCCGTTGCCCTATCTCTTGATCTTGATTCCATTTCTCCCAGATTGCGTATCCGCTCCTAATTCAGAAACATCAAGTCTGAATGTCGAAGCCTATAAACGTAATTTGATTTAAGTCTTATTAACTTGATTTAATAAGCTTTCGCTGGGCAACAAGCAGAACAGACGCCATGGAGCAATGAAATTTAGGTATCGAGAAGGCGCAAATTCGATACAAAATCCGATTTAAGGTAGCAACATCCAATTTTTATAAAAGTACTCTAAATTAATCAGCATATGTTTATATACAAGTTAAATTGATCTAGTGCAAATTAATCTTAACAAGGAGGATAAGCATTTGCTCAAGAAAATCGTCTTGATAATGATATGCCTCAGCCTACTCATCACGGTGGGTAATGCTGAGAGCATAACAGTTATTGACTCCACTGGACGCTCTGTAAGCGTGAATGTGCCGGTGCAAAAGGTTGTATCGCTGGGGACAGGTGTTGCAGAGTACCTTTATGCTCTGGATGGAGAAAAGAGCCTGGTGGGAAGGGATTCTTATTCTCATTTCCCGCCGGGCTTAGAAGAGGTGCCTATTGCCGGGAAGAGCTCCTATTCGCCAGATCTGGAGCGGATAATATCGCTCCATCCGGACCTGGTGATCGCAGATACCATGCTGTCGGATGATGATCTGAAAGAGCTTGAGAATGCAGGAATCCCTGTGATGCTCGAGTCTCTTGTGGATCCGGCCAAAGATAATGAGGTTATGGAAAAGCTGGGAGCATTGATGGGGAAGGAAGAGCGCGCCCAGGAGATCACCGATTTTATCGGAGGCTATCAGGATATGATTCAAGAACGCATCGCAGGCGTAAAACCTGAGAACAAGCCCAAGGTCTTCTTTGAATGGGCTGGAAAGCCGTATTACACTGTTTCTAACGGCAACCCCTCAGATACATTGATCCGGCTGGCAGGCGGAGACAACATTGCAAAAGATCTGGGAAACAGCACTCATTCATATCCCACCGTCAGCCCCGAGTGGGTGGTAGAGGTTGATCCGGATGTGATAATCCAGCAAAGGTCCAGCGACAAGGCATTCACAGAAAGTGAGCTGAAGACGCTGAGAGACGAGATCATCGCCCGCCCTGAGCTTGCTGACGTGAAGGCCGTCAAAGATGGTAGGGTTTACCTGGTCTCCGGAGAGCTCAGATACGGCGTGCGCTCTGTTATCTGCCAGATTTACATGGCCAAGCTGTTCTATCCAGAGCTGTTTCGGGATGTGGATCCAGAGGAAGTCCACCAGGAGCTTGCAGAGAAGTTCTATGGTCTGAGCCAGCTTGATGGCGTTTACACATATCCCACAGGCTCATCCACCTGATTTTTTTAATATTTTTATGATTAATTTCGCATGGTTCCAGGCGATTCAAAAGCTCCTTTTCGTGACTGCTCCCCGCCCTAAAGAGCGGGGCTTCCACGGCTTCCTGTGCCGACAGATTGCAATCCCAATCTGAGAATATTTATCGCTGCGTTCCAATCCCGGTCCATCGACAGCCCGCACTGAGTGCAGTTATGGACTCTATCGGACAGCGACTTTTCAATGAGAGTACCACACCTGGAACACATCTTAGACGTATTCCTTGGATCTACCAGGACCACCACCGAACCGGCACTTGCAGCCTTGTAAGAGGTTAAAGTCACTAGCATGTTCCAAGCTACGTCTGAGATGCTTTTAGCCAGGCAATGATTATGAA
>ENA-UOOE01001417-UOOE01001417.1-fermentation-metagenome-genome-assembly--contig:-NODE-1417-length-20400-cov-6.145785_pt1 | contig 20400 bp, 19 predicted proteins | sample MGYA00245776_ERZ724021 | MGnify/ENA primary metagenome ERZ724021 (study PRJEB28704, sample SAMN03018321) | fermentation metagenome | biome: anthropogenic terrestrial biome; feature: soil; material... | reverse complement strand
CGTTGAGATGCATGATTCATTGCAAGAGAGGCTGCAGACAGGCGATGGATCGCAGCAAGGTGGACTTGCCACAGCCATTTTTTCCGATCAGCGCAATCAGCTCCCCCTCGCCGGCTGTGAGAGTGAGATCCGACTGTACGATCTTTGTTCCCCCGCTGGTAGGATAACCGATGCTGACATGTGAAAGCTGAAGAAAGGGCATTGTGTTTCTAATTCAGGAGCCGTAGCGTTTGTCTTACTCAGCTGTCAATCCTTCGGGAAGGTGCATCTCGATGCACTTTTTCTCCACATCGACCGCTACGATAAAATCTTCCGTGGCGGGTATCAGCAGTTCATTTGCATCTTGTTCCACCACAAAAAGCACATTAATGGTGCTGTTGTCCACCTCCCGGATGATGCCAATGGTCTCGCCATGCTGATCCACAATGGTGTATCCTACAAAGAACTCCCAATCGTCGTTCTTCTCCCCGGGTCCCACACCCACAGCCTCGCGGGAGAGGAAGACATCCGCGTTGGTGTAACGCGAAGCTTTCTTTTCGTCGTTTACATCTTCGAACTTCACCCGTGCCGTGACATCGGTGGTGAACGTAAACTCCTCCACGAAAAAAGGCACCGGGATTCCTTCAATTTCCAGAAAATAAAAGTCGGCATCAATTTCGGCGTAAGCTGCCTTCTGAAAGAGAACCATTATCTCTCCCCTGATGCCGTACGGTTTCTGAGTACGTCCTATCAACAGGATGTCGTCCCGGGAGATCATCTGCGTTATTTTTTTCGTTGATACTTAATATTCTTGAGCTTGTCGCGGTTGTTGTTATTCAACTTCACTTCAGGAATGGAGTGTGTGTCGACGCTCATTTTTATTTTACCATCTGAGAGCTCATACAGGTCATAGAATATTTTCTCATCATCTGCCTCTTTGTTCCACTGCGAGTAGGAACGTTTCATCTGGCTCAGCAGCATTTTCAGCAGATGCTCTTTCTTGTGATCCTCCTCCATCGAGGCGGCTATTTTAATCATCCGCTCCAGTATCTTCCCATAATGGCGATAGCGCATGGTGGCCCTGCTGTAATCGAGATGGCCGGGGGCGTTGAAGAGTTCTTCCCGCGTGATCACCTCATAGGGATACTCTATCTCCAGTTTGAAATCGGACATGATGGCCAGATGATCCCAGAGTATATGCTTGAAGTTGTTCACATCACGCAGATGTGGAAACATGTTTCCCATGATGTCGATGACGGTGTAGGCGCATTTCCTGCGTTCCTCCGCATCTTCAATTGAGACACAGTGATCTACCATGTTCTGGATATTGCGTCCATATTCCGGCAGAAACAGTTTTTCTTTTTGGGTGTTGTATTGCATTTGTATAATGTTTGGTTGTCATTTTTTTTGAGTGACCATATCTTACCTTAATTTCAGCAGATCGCCCTCTTCGGGAACATACTCATAACTTTTTTTGTTCAGTCGGTAAAGATTTCTCAGCCTGATGCCGTATTTCTGTGAGATGCTGTACATCGATTCACCAACCTGTACCGTATGATATGTATACGGTTTGTCAGCACGTGACTTTTTCTTCTGAAAATAGACGATATCTCCTTCGCTAAGGGGGAAATCCTGGGGCACCTCGTTGAACGTAAGCAGATCTTTTTCGTTGAAGCCAAACTCCTTTGCAATGCTGGCGAAGGAGTCGCCGTTTAAGGCGATCACGTAAACCAAGTTGTGGGTGATGTAAGGCTGGTGTGTCCATGTCACCTGGGTTGCTTCCTGGTTTCGTTGCGTCTGCCGCTCACTGCGGCTTACACCTCTGCGGTATTTTCGGTCATCGAAACGATAGAGCTCATAGTCCTCGATGAGTTTGATCAGCTTGTTGGCATACGCCCTGTCAGTGGCATAACCCATCTTTTGGAGACCCCGGGCCCATCCTTTGTAATCGGTGATGGAAAGTTCGAACAGTGCACGGTAGCGACCTCCGTTAAGCAGAAATTCGGAATGATCCTGATACGAATCTTCCACCTTTTCATATTGGCGAAAGCAGTCATTGGGCAGGTCATCTGCAGCATACACAGCGGGACCGTTCCAGGCTCGGTGGCACTTTATTCCGAAATGGTTGTTGGAGCGGCGTGCCAGGTCGCTCAATCCTGCCCCCGACTCCAGTATACCCTGGGCAAGTGTGATGGATGCCGGTATTTTGTAACGTTCCATGTGGGCAATGGCCAAGTCGCCATACCGGTCGATATAGTCTTCGTAGGTTTTCACTCGCTGTTGTGCAGAGAGCTCTCCTGCGACAAAGAAAAAAGTGAGAACGACAAAGAACGATAAATTATGGTTATATTTGCGCAACAAAATATGCATGAGGCTATGAGAGAAATCAATTTAACCACAAAGATAGCTGTTTATCTGTTAGAGGAATGCTCCGAAATGGAAAAAAAACTCATTGATGCAGCAAAAAGTGCCACAACAAAAGCTTACGCACCCTATTCCGGGTTCCGGGTGGGTGCAGCCATCTTGCTGGAGAACGGAGAAATTGTCGTGGGGAACAACCAGGAAAACGCAGCTTATCCTTCTGGCTTGTGTGCAGAACGCACGGCGCTTTTCTTCGCCAATGCCACCCATCCCGATCAAAAAGTGGAAGCTGTGGTAGTAGCTGCCTGGCACAACGGTACGTTTACCCATGATGTCATTACCCCATGCGGAGCCTGCCGCCAGGTGTTGTTGGAAGCTGAGAACCGTTTTCAATCGCCCGTGAAGGTGCTGATGTATAGCGAGGATGGCATTTATGTGGTGACTGCCATCAAAGATTTGTTGCCCCTCAGCTTTGGCGACGAGATGCTAAAGTAATCAGCGCTTCACTTAGAAGGAAGCTTCGTACAAAGTAACCAGGTACCACTTGTTGTTGATCAGCGAAAAGTAGTAATCGGCATAGATACCGTTGTCGATCCCCCTTATTTCCACCACCGCCGTATCATTTTCAAACCGCACAACCTGGTAATACTGGTCGTAAGGACGAGTCAGGTACGTGCTGTCGTAAGTAAGATCGAGCATTTCCCAATCATATTTTCCTATGTATTCATGCATGGGAGCCATTCCCTCGTGGCCAGTATCGGGGATGATGACACTGATGGGGAATTTAATCCTTTCAAACTGAAATGATTCTTCCGTACTAAATTTTTGAATGAACTGATCAAACTCCTCCGTGCCGGAGAGGGTCACTTCTTCTGGGCTGCTGAGAGCATCCCTTTCCTGTATTTCCTTTCCTTGTTCTCCGTTCTTGTGGGCTGAACCCTGGGAACAGGAGATAAAAAGAAAAATAAACAAACAGGAAAAGATAAGACCTTTTGGTTTCATTTTTATATTTAATTATGCGCAATGGATGCCTTTGGTCGGATCGGTTTTGGACTGTCCTTTTGCACCTCTCGCAGACAAATAACCTATTCAGATGCAAAGGTATAAAAAAAGTTGATACACAAACAGTAAAGCGATTATTTTCGATAAAAGAAAATATCGCTACCTTTGTTCTATTAAAGCATCAACAGATGAACCTTTCAGATGAGATAGATCATTTATTCTCCCGGCAGCAGGAGCAATGGCCACAGCTGAAGCACGCCATAAGCCAGCGAAATCAGATTCGGGAGCGTGTGTTTACCTGGGGCAATGACTTCGAGGCGATTGTTCAATACAACCCTGCCAGGATCGTTTCCACGGGGGCCGGCATCGACCGGCAAACAATTGAGAGACGGCCCTGTTTTCTCTGTGCTGAAAACAGGCCATCGCCACAGGAAGGCATTCCCTTTATGGGAAAATACCTCATTCTTTGTAATCCCTATCCCATTGTAGAAAACCACCTCACCATTCCGCTTCATTCACATGTGCCGCAACGTCTTCGCAGGAAGGTGGGAGACATGCTTTCACTGGCAGCGCAACTTCCCGAATATGTAGTTTTTTACAACGGTCCTCGCAGTGGTGCTTCCGCCCCCGATCATTATCACCTGCAAGCGGGGCGTAAATCACCGGTATTGCTCCAGGGTGATCACGAACTGCGTAGCTGTATGATGATTGAAAGCAGCAATAAGGAAGAGGTGGAGGAATTGTTTGAAGAGGTTTATCTCTATCTTCATCACCTGCAACCGGAAGAGGATGAGCCGATGATGAACGTGATTGCCTTCATAGAACAAGACCGTTATAAGTTGCATCTTTTTCCTCGCAAGGCGCACCGCCCCCGGCAATATTTTGAGGAGGGTAACAAACAGTTGCTGGTCAGCCCGGGTGCACTCGACATGGCGGGACTGATTATCACGGTAAGGGAAGAAGATTTTAACAAAATAAGCAGACAGGACGTCGAAGACATCTACGCGCAGGTATCGTTACAGATAATATAACTGTCAGCAGTCGATAGCTGAACACGAAAAGCCACAAGCTTTAAAAAACAACATATGGAAAACTCAGAGATCATTTTACTCAATATCAACGGAGAAGACAAAGTAGGGCTCACTGCAGCACTGACAGAGATACTGGCGAAGCATGATGCATTCATCCTCGACATCGGTCAATCGGATATCCACAGAAACCTGTCGCTTGGCATTCTGTTTAAGTCGATGCACAACAACTCGGGAGAGATATTGAAAGATCTGCTTTTCAAAGCCTACGAGATGGATGTAAACATCCGTTTTACACCCATTTCACCAGAACGATATTCCAATTGGGTAGGTTTGCAAGGAAAAAACAGATATATCATTACCCTGTTGGGAAGAATTCTGACAGCCAAACAAATTGCGGCTGTCTCGAAGATCATCGCCGAGCAGAACCTTAATATCGACAACATGATCCGACTCACCGGGCGTATTCCGCTCAACGAGGAGGAACGGGCTGCCAAGTCGTGTGTCGAGCTCTCGGTGAGAGGCACGCCCAAAAACAGGCAGCATATGCAGGAGTCTTTTTTGGAGCTCTCCTCGGCGCTTAACTTCGACATCTCCTTTCAGGAAGAAAGCATGTACCGGCGTATGCGCCGGCTTATCTGTTTCGACATGGACTCCACGCTCATCCAGACAGAGGTGATTGATGAGCTTGCAGAGAGAGCGGGTGTTGGCGAACAGGTGAAAGCCATCACAGAACATGCCATGCAGGGAGAGATAGACTTTGAGGAGAGTTTTCGAAAGCGTGTGAAGTTGTTGAAAGGGCTCGATGTGTCGGTGATGAGAGAGATTGCCACCCAGCTGCCTATTACCGAGGGACTCCAACGGCTGATGAAGGTGCTGCAGAAAGTAGGATTCAAAACGGCGATTCTCTCGGGTGGTTTCACCTATTTCGGCAATTATCTGAAAGAGCAATATGGATTCGACTACATGTACGCCAACGAGTTGGAGATTGTCAATGGCAAACTTACCGGCAATTACGTGGGCGATGTGGTTGACGGCAAAAGGAAGGCAGAACTGCTGCGCCTCATCGCCCAGGTAGAACGGATTGATCTGAGGCAGACGGTGGCAGTGGGCGACGGCGCCAATGACCTGCCCATGTTGGGTATTGCCGGACTGGGCATTGCCTTTCATGCCAAGCCCAAGGTAAAGCAGAACGCGGAACAGTCGCTCTCTTCCGTCGACATCGACGGTATCCTTTACTTTCTGGGATACAAAGACTCTATGCTCGACAGCAAAATACTGAATGAGTAAAGCAACCGGGATAAACTTTTTGGAGAATCTTAAAAAAAAGTGGTATGGATTTTGTAGATATGTTGTTGAATCGCCTCGATGGTGAATTGGAACCGAAAGTACCCGCTCACGCGCTGGTATGTTTCAGCCACCCCGAAACGGGCAGAAAGTTAAGCCAAATGGTATCGGAGATCATTCTGTCGAAAACAGAGAAGTCATTCATCACCCTGCTTTACTTCATTCCGAACACCGTGGGGCGGTCGGACGATGAGCCGATAGAAATACTGCAACATAAGCTACTGGCCGACTTCAAGCCAAAATCAGAGAAGAGCAAAATCACCATGCGGTTGTTTATCAAGGAGTCTGTCGATTGGGTTACCGAAATCCGAAAAATGGCCGAAGAACAAAGTTGCAATCTGTTGTTTATTGGTTTCGATCGCAATGAGATCACGCTTGGCGATGCAGAAAAATTTATCCGCCTAAAGAATGATCAGGCAATCACCGAAACCGCTGTTCTGGCCCAATTCGGAGCGCAGGAAGCGGACAGGTTGAAAAATATCTCTGCGTTGCTGGACCGAAACAGGAAGGTCACAAGTGTCTTCCTTGACAATGGCCTTTTGGAAATCAGCCACGTTTTCATTCCTGTGCTTAGCAAAGCAGATGTGCATATTTTCAGCTTTCTCTATCAGGCAGCCTTGAAGGAGCATGTGCATGTCATGGTGTGGGATGCTGTGGGTATCCTCCTGTCGGATCCTAAAATGCAGAAACTGTATCAGCACATCGTAAAAAAGAGCGACGGCAGGGTGCAGCTCTGGGACGCCAACAAAAAGATTGAAAAAGATTTTATGAAGACCCAGGATCTGCTCATCATCGGCATTGAAGGATGGAGCAAATTGGCTGCCACCCCTCTTTATTGGAAAGAAGCGCTTCCATCTGTCCTGATCATTAAGGACATAACAAACTGAAATTATGATGCAGCCCTCCCCCATTACCAAGAAGCTGAAAGAGATTTATACCCACATAGAACAGCGACAATTGAAACAGGCTATTGACGGTGTCAAAGCAGCTGTGGAACAATCACAACATTGGACCATCACCGAAAGAATTGCTGAGTTGGAAACCAACTATCAGTATATGCTCCATTATCTGATTGAAGGGAAGAAAGATCCCGAGCAACAACATATTTACGAGAAACTGATTCGCGATCTTTATGCCGTAGCCGACGATGCTGCGGGTCAGCTGCTTTTGCAGGAGAGGTCTTCTCTTTTTTACGATAAATCGCGTCTTCTTCAGGTGCGTACATCTCCTTCAATGGAAGACTACCGGAGCGTTCTACTCCAGCAGGCAGACACCTTTACTTTCATCGATCTGCTGGAAGAGGGTGAGGAGAAGGAACGACGCTTGAAAGAAAATGAGCTCGCACACGAAAAAACCCTGCAGGACCTCTTTTACACGCTGTTTGCATCGCCAAGGGCCCATGCCGACATGATGGCATCCTACCGGACTTTTCTGGAAGATGACCAAATTCCGGTGTACGACAAGAGTATTTTTCTCTCTGCACTCACCATGAACGTGCTACAACGGTTCGATGCCGCCAAGGTGGAGTTGCTTCTCGATGTGTGCCGCCACCCTGAGGTAGAACTGGTGATACGGGCCATCATTGGTCTCATCCCCATCTTCCAGACCTACACGGCCCGCCTGCCGCTCTATCGGGAGTGCAGCGACAGGCTGCAGCTGTTGTCGGACGACAAGCAGTTCAACCGCCGTTTCGTGGCCGCCATCCTCGGCTTTATCCAGGCACACGAAACAGAGAAGATCACCAGACGACTCACCGAGGAGATCCTACCGGAGATGATGAAACTGAGCCCGATGATCGGTAAGAAGATCAATCTGGATGAGTGGATGGGCGAAAGCGGACTGGATGAAAAGAACCCCGAATGGCAACAGATACTCGATGAGAGCGGGCTGACAGACAAACTGCAGGAGTTCTCGGACTTACAGCTGAAGGGTGCCGACGTGTTTCACTCCACCTTCTCCAACCTGAAGTCTTACCCCTTCTTTCAGGAGATGAGCAACTGGTTTCTGCCGTTCAATCCGCGACACAGCAGCATCCGGCAGCTTTTCGCCGACAAGTGGGAGGGTGCTTCACTGATTGAGACCATGTTCAGCTCCTCGCTGATCTGCAACTCCGACAAGTATTCGTTCTGCTTCAGCATCATGATGATGCCGGAAAACTACCGCCGCATGATGGTTGCCCAACTGGGTGCCGAGGGAGAAGAACTCACCCGAATGCAGGTAGAGGAAGAGATACTGAAACCGCATCAGAAGGAAGATACGCTGATCAAGCAATATATCCAGGATCTTTATCGTTTCTTCAAGCTTTACCGGCGACGGGAAGAGTTTGTGGATATCTTCGACCTCCCGCTAAACTACCACCAGATCGAAGCTTTTCATCCGGTGATACTGCAGCCACACTATTTGGAGCAGATAGCCCTTTATTATTTCGAGAAAAACAACTTCAGTGAGGCACTTGCTGCTTACCTGATGCTGACCGAGGCAGGGGGTGCCACCCAAAGTGAGGTATGGCAGAAAATAGGCTTTTGCAGGCAGATGCTGGCAGATACGGAGGGTGCCCTGGAGGCTTATCTGCATGCCGATTTAATTGAGGAGAACAATACCTGGGTGCTGCACCGCGTGGCACATTGCTACAGGGTGTTGAAACAACCCGACACGGCTTTGACCTATTATCGCCGGCTGGAACAGTTCAGGCCCGACGATCTCCATATTCAGCTACTCATCGGACATTGCTACCTGGAGTTGAAGCAATACGACAAAGCACTCAACCGTTACTTCAAGGTGGAGCTGCTCGATAGCGACAACCGCCGTGCTTGGCGATCGGTGGCCTGGTGTGCATTCCTGTCGCGCAAGTTTGACGTGGCCAGAAAATACTATGCCCGTATACTGGAGGACGAACCCAACGCCCACGACTGGCTCAACGCGGGCCATGTGGAGCTTTGCCTGGAAGAGAACAAGAAGGCGCTGTTGCTCTATCGGTCATCGATGGAAAAAGCAGGCAGCTTTGACGACTTCCGGTCGATGCTGGCAGAAGATGTGGAAGAACTACAGGAAGCAGGGGTGAATACCGCCATTCTGCCTGTCATACTAGACAAGATGCGGTATGATCTTACTTGACATAAATTAATGTGCCAATATGCTAATGTACCAATGTGCTAATTGGAGATTAGCGATAAAGTTCATTTTTCAGGATATAGTCATACACCTTGGGTGGAAGAAAAGCACGCATATCTTTGCCTTCCCGGATGCCGTTGCGAACGAATGTGGAGGAGATCTCCACCAGGGGGGCATTGACCAGTTTCACTGATTGGCACATTGTTTCAGGTATCACAACATTTTCACCCCGCCGTGGATAGACGAATATTTGAAAGCGCTCCATGATCTGCTTATGTTCTTTCCATCGGTCGAACACCGACCAGTTGTCTCCTCCTATGATCAGCGAAAATTTCCTGTCGGGGTGGTCCTTGGTCAACACATTGAGTGTATCTATTGTGTAAGAGGGGCGCGGCATAGAAAACTCTACATCTGAAACACGCAGAAAAGAGTAATCTTCCAGTGCCAGGCGCACCATCTCCAGACGAACTTCATCGGGCAACAGGTCCTCTCTTTTTTTCAGTGGACTTTGGGGTGTCACCACAAACCAGATTTCCTGCAATGAAGTGAAAGCACTGAGGTAGTTGGCCAGCATGAGATGACCCATGTGGATGGGATTAAATGATCCGGAGAAGATGCCTGTTTCTCGTCTGTTCATGAGCACAAAGGTATGATTTAATTTGCAAACGAATCTCGGGAGGGGACATAAAAAAAACCGATGTCCTTGCGGCACATCGATTTCTTTATATCGTTCCTCTCACGGACCGATTCAGGCCCGTTTAAAAAGAGATATGATCCAGAGTAACAAAATTGCTCCCACCAGGGCGGTCACAAGGCTGCCGATAATTCCCCCGGTTGCTATACCGAGGAGGCCAAAGACCCATCCGCCAATTACGGCTCCGGCTATTCCTACCAACAAGTTGACCAAAAAGCCAAAGCCTCCGCCTCTCATTAATTTACCTGCAAGCCATCCGGCTACTGCACCAATAATAATCCACCAAATTAATCCCATAATTACATAGTTTTTAATGTGAATATCTTTTGATTAACTCATGAGAAAACTGTATCTCCTCGCTCTTATTAACACAGTGCGTTCAAGAATTGTTTAAAAAGAGCAAAAAAATGTCGTTGGGTTCAGCTCATCCGGTGTTTATAATCTTCGTATCCAAAACGGCGATAGAGTATGAACTGCCCTTCTGTGGTCCAAAGTCCGATGGAAGGATGCGATACGCCGTTGAAAAGGGTGCTCTTCACCGTAGTGTAGTGGATCATGTCTTCAAATACCACCCGATCACCAACCTGCAAAGGCGCATCGAACGACCAGTCACCCATGAAGTCGCCACTCAAGCAGCTGTTACCTCCCATACGGTAAGTAGGCTTTCCTTCCACTGCCTCCTGGTAGGCTCCCCGGATACGGGGCTTGTAGGGCATCTCCAGGCAGTCGGGCATGTGGCAGGCAAAAGATACATTCAACATGGCTGTCTTCACACCGTGGTTTTCCACGATGTCGGCCACATTTGCCACCAGCACACCAGTTTCCCAGGCAAAGGCGCTTCCGGGCTCAAGGATAATTTCGAGATGTGGATGACGTGCCTTGAAAGAAGCTAGCAACCGAATAAGGTGCTCTACATCATAATCCTTGTGCGTCATCAGGTGGCCGCCACCAAGGTTGAGCCAGGAAATCTGACTGAAGAGCCGACCGAACTTTCGTTCTACCACCTCAAGCGTTTTTTCCAGATCGTAAGAGTTGTTCTCGCAGAGGTTGTGCAAATGAAGCCCGGTGACTCCTTCGGGCAGTTTCTCCCCTATTCTGTCGGCAGTGACGCCGAGACGTGATCCGGGAGCACTGGGATTGTAAAGGTCGGTCTCCACCACTGAGTATTCCGGATTGATCCGCAACCCACAAGAGATATTTTTTCCGGAGGCTTTCACTTGTGGATAGAATCGTTCGAACTGCGACAGCGAATTGAAGGTTATATGGCTACTGTATTGCAGAAAAAGCGGAAACTCCTCCTCGGTGTAGGAAGGGGCGTAGGTGTGTGCCGGATTGCCCATCTCCTCGAATGCCAGCCTGGCCTCAGAAACGGAGCTGGCAGTAGAATAACCGATGTATTCGCGCACGATTGGAAACGACCGCCAGAGGGCAAAAGCTTTGAAGGCGAGGATAATGCTTACCCCGGCACGTTCTTCCACCGACCTGATAAGCTGCAGGTTTCTTCTTAGCAACGCTTCCTCCATGACGTAACAGGGCGAGGGTATTTTGGTAAAATCAATCATATTTTTTAGTGGTTAGCAGTCAGCGTCCTACTATCAACTTCGGTTGTGAAATGTTGTGGGGACACGTTGGCACATCAGTCCATCAATTTATACTTTTCAATGTGTACTTTTTCCCAATGCAAGTTATCAAGGTCGGCTGCGGTTCTTTCCTTCTCTTTTTTGCCAAAAGCCAGCACACAAAGTACCTCCAGGGGCATGGGGATATCCAGCAGGTCATTGATATATTCGCCCGAAGATATGGTTTCTGAGTAGGACCTGTCGCGTATCTGCACCCAGCAGCTACCGATACCCAGTTCCTCTGCCTGCAGTTGCATGTTTATGGCGGCAATGGCACCATCTTCAATCCAGGCGGTACTTTCCAGCGGGTTTCCGACGACCACAACAGCCAAGGCAGCATCGGCAATGAAGGAAGCGCTGTGGGGTTTACATTGCGACAGGCTTGAAAGCATTCCTTTCTGTTCTACGGCAATAAACTCCCACGAATGGAGGTTTTTGGATGTGGGCGAAAGCAATCCTGCTTCCAGAATCAAACGCGTTTCGTCTGCTGTAAGCAACTCTTCTTTGAATTTCCGTATGCTGCGACGCTGGAGCAACAGTTGTTGAAAATTGTTCATTGTTCACTTTTTTAATTGAAGGCACAATGATACAAAAAAAAAAGGAAAAAGTGAGGAGATGCAAGTTGTGATCGTGATTAATCGGCTCAATATCCGCATCTTTTTTGTAGGTTTTAGTCCGATGAAAGAGTTTAATTAGAATAATTCCAAATAATTGCGCTCTTTTTTCTATTTTTGCATAAAAATTAGGTGATCCGTTATGTATCAAGTTTCAAAAATAAAAGTGAAGTCCTATATGAAGATGGCCGATCTGATTGATGCTAACCCCAATCTGTTGTTGATGCTGCAGCATTTCAACATCGATTTCAGGGTAAGCGATCAGACCGTACTGCAACTCTGCACCGCTTATGGAATCAGTGAGAACCTGTTCGTGGGTATTGCCAATCTCTACAACGGACTTGCCACGAAAGAGCATCAGGCCTACACACGGAATGATCTGATACAAGTTATCGATTTCCTCAAGCATAGCCACCAATACTATCGTTTCGATAAATATCCGCAGATCAGTTCCTACATTCGTCAGTTGCAGGAGAATCATTCTGAGAAAGAACTGAAGCTGCTGGAGAAATTTTTCCACGAATACTTTACCGAAGTAGTGGAGCATCTTGATTATGAAGACAACATTGCCTTTCCCTATTTCATTACCCTGCTGAACAATGAAGGCGATCGGGACAGGCAGGAGCGTTATTCTTCCATTGAATACGGTGATCATCATACCGACATTGAGTTGAAGCTAAAAGATCTGAAGCATCTGTTGCTGAAGTATGTGAATATTGAGAACGACCTCGACCTGCGTCGCAAGTTGTTTTTCGCGCTGTATGAGCTTGAGTTCGATCTCTACATTCATTCTCTCATTGAGGAGACTATTTTGATTCCCGCAGGTGTGGACATCGAAAAAGGACAAAATGCGTAAGCCCTCGCTTCATATTGCCATCCTGGAACCTTCACGGATTATCTGCGAGGGACTGCAGACCATCCTGTATCAGTCGGATCTCGACTGCCGTGTGCATCGTTCCGAGACGCTGGAGGAGTTGATGGAGCTGCTGGAGATTACTCCCCTGGATATCCTTATTGCGAACCCGCTGCAGTTTGTGAACCGGGAAAAGGAGATTCGCAGGATCCGCAAGCAACATCCATCGATGTCGGTTGCCGGCATCGATTACGGCATCATCCAGAAACAGTCGATGCTCACCGATCTTTCTTTCACACTCTATGACTCCGTGGATCACATTATTAACCTGCTTTCTAAGCTCGACAAGAAGAACAGGGAAGTCGGACTGCAAAAAAATGAGGACGACAACCTCACCAAAAGGGAGATTGAGGTCCTCACAGGACTGGTGAACGGCATGATGAACAAGGAAATTGCCGACTCCCTCCACATCAGCATCCACACCGTGGTGCGTCACCGGAAGAACATTACGATGAAAACCGGCATTCGCAGCCAATCGGGTCTCACCATTTACGCCATATCCAAGAAGATTGTGTCCATAGAGGACATTGATATTTAAAACTGCCAGTTCAGTGCCACTGCCAGATTGCGCGGATCGGTGGGATTGAGGTATCCGCCCCGGTAATAGGCCGTGTACCCCTGTGAATTAAATATGTTGTTCAAAAATAGCCGCAATTGACAACGATCTAATCTGTATCCTGCCTGAAGGTTCACGGTGGTGTAGGCGTCGGCCAGGAAAGGCTTTGTGTTGGGCTGCACATTGTGGCCCGGCAGTACCTGGTAGGTATATTCGGCAAACGGCCGCTCGCCCGTGTAGTAAAACCCTGCACCCAATGACAGGTTCCTGAGGAATCCGTCGAAGAAGGTATAGTTGAGCCACCCATTCGCGGTATGCGCCGCGGCGTTCATGGGTGACGACCCTTCGTGGTAGTATGGACTGTCGTGATAGCCGGCATCGAGATAGGCATAGCCCACCACAGCATCCATATTTTTCAGTATCTTTCCAGTCAGCTCCAGTTCCACTCCCTGCCGTTTCAGGTTCCCCGCCTTGATGTAATATCCCGTGTTATTTCCCGCCTCGTTGAGGGCAGCATAGGTAAGGTTGTTGTTCAGAATATGGAACCAGGTTGCATTGAAACGCAGCCTGTTGTCGAACCACTCCGCCTTGATACCGGCTTCGATCTGCTTTTCGCGCGATGCACCTACCGGGGTAACGCGATCCTCCAGCAAGTTGGTGGCCCCACGCAGGGAAGTGGTGGTGGTGTAGGATGCAAACAGATTGATATTTTCGAGTGGGGTGATGATGATCCCCAACAAGGGATCCCACACGTCACCACCCGAGGTGGAGACGCTGTTGTTGGTGGTACCGCTCAGCTGGCTGTAACGGAGACCGAGGGAGAGTTTCAGATAGCGGTTGAAGGTCATCACCTCCTGCAACAGCATGCCATAGGCATATTCCCTTGAACGTACCGGATCACCTTGGAGGAGGGTCACGTTGGGGGCCTTGTTGGAGATAGGCTGCAGCACATTCACGGTATCCACCGTCACGGTGTTCGTGTTGACCGTGGTGAGGTCGGTCCATCGGTAATCGAAGCCCAGGTTAAAGGTATGCTTCACCCTGCCGGTATAGAGGTCCTTGCCAATCAGGTCGAGCTGAAACACCCCATTTTTATCATCACGCTCGCTACCGCTGTAAGCGCGTGATCGCAGATTGTAGTTACCCGTCTGCGTGGCGTTCCGCAGGGGCGACGCATGGGAAGCGATCTTCGATTGGTTCATATCGGAACCGGCATAGGCGACACGCAGACTGAGGAAGTCGTTGAGTGTGCGGTATGCCTGAGCCAGATAAGTGAGCGTATTGGTTGTCTGCCGATCGGTAGCGAAGCCCAGAAAACGGTCGTGGGGCATCTCAAACACATTGAAAATGCTGTCGGCACTCAGGTTCACCGTACCCTGATCGGGGGTGCGGGAATCGTGCAGGTAATCCATCTCCAGTGTGATACTAGTTTTGTCATCGGGACGCCATGCAAAGGAAGGATTCAGGTAGACACGGTCTTTGGAGACGTGTACCCGGTAGTTGTCGCCCCGTTCCCAGGCGCCGTTGATGCGAAAGGCAGTGCGTTGCAGCCTGTCGGTCACAAACTGCACATCGAAGGTGGGGCGCAGCTGGCCCCAGCTGCCAGCACGAAATCCCACGTTGCCCGAATTGATAAAACGAGGAGTCTTGGTGGCGATGTTGACCACACCACCCGCCGAGCCAAGGTCGTTACCCAGCCCCTGTGCAATGGCAGCCGAGCCACGCAGTATCTGAATGGTCTCCACCCCCTGCATATCGGTCAGAAAACCGTTCCCTCGAAAGTCAGAGTGCACCCTCACCCCGTTTTTTACAACCGGTATGCCCCGGTAGCCACGTGAGGTAAGGCTCTCGGTTGTGTTGCCGAAAGTAGCGAAGGTGCCCAAACCCGGTGCATTTCGCACGGCATCGTTCAGCGTCAACGCACCCTGGTCGGTGATCATCTTCTGCGAGATCACCGAGATGCTCTGCACCTGTTCATCGAGGCGGAGTGGAATGCGAGTGAGGGCATCCATTTTCTCAGGACGTTCACGTCGATGGCCAAACACCTCTACTTCCAGCAGTATCTGTCCCTCTCGTTCCAGTCGGAATGTATCTTCCGTGATCACGCCCTGTTGAAAGCCAACTTCTTTGACCACTGGCTTATAACCCACATAGCTAACCACCACGGCATGTGTTCCTCCGGGCACATTGCCAATGTGGAATTCACCCGACCGGTCGGTATCGTCACCGATACCCAGTTCCTCCAGGTAGACTGTGGCGCCGATCAGCTCCTGGTCCTCCTGGTCCATTACAATCCCTGTAAATATGCTGTTTTGTTGGGAAAATATTTCCCCCATGCCTACGAGTAGGCTCATCAATAGGATAACCATTTCTCTTTTCATCTCTTTTTATAATTTATACAAAGGCAACGGACAAAAATTTTTGTTGTTGCTCATGTGTTTTGTTTTATTGAGTTTACCGGATTACAAAGAAAAGTGAAAAGTTACGGGCCAACAATCCCATAAAATCATCATTTCAAATGCGGCGAATACCCACTATGAGCAATTGAAGCGCCTCGCCAACTTTGTTACTTTTGTTCCGTATAATCATGTAAAATTTCAGACTAACAATGAAAAAAATGTATCTATGGTTATTGGTTTCCCTCTTTGTGATCCATGCAAACGGACAAGCCGATAAAACCGACGCCATGCTCTTTGGCGATGTGAAGGACAAGACAACACAGCAACACATTCCCTATGCTACTATTTTTGTGAAAGGATCCACGAAGGGATGCGCAGCCGATGAAACGGGACACTTCAAAATGGCCAATCTTCCCGTGGGCAGACAAACCATCGTGGCACAATTTGTGGGTTACAAACCTCAGGAGATTGAGGTGACCCTGACCAAGGGAAAAGGAACAGCGCTCTACTTTGAACTGGAGGAGGATGTGTTCGATCTGGAGCAGGTAGTGGTGACCGGCACGCGCACCCAACACTATGTAAAAAATGTACCCATTCGCACGGAGGTAGTAACGTCCAAGGCATTACAAAACAAGAATGCATGGAACGTGTTCGAAGCCCTGGAGGGGGTACCGGGCATCAGGGTTGAAAATCAATGCCAGTCGTGCAACTTTACCATGGTACGGATGCAGGGACTGGGATCGGAACACACCCAGGTGCTTATCAACGGGCAGCCCATCTACTCGGGACTGGCCAGCGTATATGGACTGGAGCAGATTGGCACCGGCGATGTAGACCGCATCGAGGTAATCAAAGGCGCAGGCTCAGCACTGTATGGTAGTAGCGCCATAGCCGGGGCGATCAACATCATCACGAAAGACCCCTCCCCTGTTCCATCGGTATCGGCCGACCTCCAGTTCGGCAATCACAACTCCAACATTTACAACCTGAATGCCTCCATGCGAAACGAAGAAGGGGACATCGGACTAAGCCTCTACGCCCAGAAGATAGACCATGGCGTAATCGATGAGACAGGGGAAGGAAGCACCCGACAGGAGGTGAAAATGAAGGACGGCATCTCCGACAGGGTAGCGTCCAGGCTGCACAACATCGGCGCCAGCCTGCACATAGACCATCCGTTTTTTGATGACGACAAGCTGGTGATCCGGGGAAAAGCCATCAGTGAGAAGCGCGAAGGAGGTGTAATTACCGATGATCAATACAAGAATCCATTTACAGAAGGTACCGAAAATATATCGACCGACCGCTACGAAGCAGAAGTAAGCTACCAAAAGAAATTCGGTCAGGAGACCCTACTCAATTTCAGCAATTCATACATCAACCACAACCGGAATGCCACAAACGACTCCTATTTATCGGATTACAAGGATACCCACGAAGGGGCTAAACCCGATGTGCTTGATATGAGACCCTATCTGGCAGAAGAAAACTCCCTGATTTCAACACTCACACTGGGAACGAAGGCAGGCAATCACAGCTTGCTCTTCGGGCTGCAACATTATGTGACACGACTGATCGAATCGGGGATGTATGTGGTGGTGGATGAGGAGAACGATTATTATGGCGAGTCATACAAGTCCATTGCCCGTAAACATGCACAGGAGTTTGGTTTCTTCCTGCAGGATGAATGGCAGGCTGCGCCCGATTTCACGGTAGTGCCGGGCGTACGGATCGACTACCACACCTCGGGCGAGGAATATGCATCGGACAGGCAAATCTTCGACAGCGATTTTCCGAAGACAGCCTTCGAACGGACCAGCGTCAACCCGCGTTTGGCGCTCAAGTACAATGTGGGTGGACGTGTGACACTTCGTGCGAACGCAGGCACCGGTTTCAGGGCACCCTACGGTTTTTCGGAAGATCTTCACCTCTGCAGCGGCTCACCACGTGTGTGGAAATCGTCAGACCTGAAGGCGGAGACCTCCCGCAGCGCCAACCTGTCGGCCGATTATTACGGACATCATATTCAACTGAGCGCCAACATCTTTTATACCTACCTGAAGGATAAAATTGATTTTACAGATGCCGATGAAGATGTTAAAAACCTGGGGTACACGTATCAGTGGCGCAACATAGACGATGCCGTGGTAAAGGGGGTTGAGATGACACTGCTTTTGAATCCGATGAAGGACCTGAATATTGGAACCGACTTCAGCATCAACAGTGGCAGCTACAAAAACACAAGGGAAGATTGGAGAGGCACCCCCTATGAAGGTATCAGCAACAAGATATCGCGGTTCCCCTCTACTTCTGGTAGCGTGAAAATTGAGTATGCGCCTCATAACTGGAACCTGACAATCTATGGGTTGTACCAGGGTAAGAGCTACATCGACTATATCAGCGAAGTGGAAAACAATTCTAAAATCAAAGAGAGCGATCCCTACATGACTTTTAACGCGAGCATATCCCGAACCTTCGGAAAGGTGCGGCTCTATGCAGGAGGTAAAAATATCTTCAGTTATATTCAGGATGAAAGACATTTGGATGATGCGGCTTTTCTCTATGCACCGGTTTACGGCGCACTTTACTATGCCGGAATTTCTCTGCGTATCAATTAACGCTGTCTTCCGCTCAGCCCGCATGGGCTAAACGGGTGGAGCCCTGTTTTTGAAAACCCCTGGTACCATGTTGGTACAGGGGTTTCTTCTTTTTCCCAGTTTTTGTTAAACAATTTAACGCGATCATACGTTTCAGTTTCTTTAATGCTGTCCGATTCATTTTTTTACAATAAAAAATCATAGATTTATAATTCTAATTGATATACTGGCAAGTCATGTCATCGCTAAAACATGAAAAAAAATAAGTAATCATATGAAAATACATGAGTATCAGGCGAAAGAGATCTTCGCATCATACGGACTCCCGGTAGACAAGAGCAGCGTCTGCCGTTCTGTTGATGATGCAGTGAAAGCCTACAGCCAGCTGGATTCCCGAAAGGTGATCGTGAAAGCTCAGGTACACACAGGCGGCAGAGGCAAGGCCGGTGGCGTAAAACTGGCTAACGATGAGGTGGAACTGCGCCGGCACGCTGCTGCAATCCTCGGCATGAATATCAAAGGGTTCACAGTGGACCGCATCCTTGTGGGGCAAGCGGTTAACATTGAGAAGGAATACTATGTGAGCTACGTAATCGACCGAAAAAGCAAGTCGACCATCCTGATGCTGAGCAAGGAGGGCGGCATGGATATTGAAGAGGTGGCACGCACTACGCCGGAGAAGATCCACAAGTTTGTGATCGACCCGTCGGTGGGTATCCCCGATTATCTGGCCCGGGAAGCTGCTTTTAAGCTGTTCGATGAAATTGGACAGGTGCGTCAGGCTGCGGGAATTTTCCAGAAGCTCTACCGGCTTTTCGTGGAAAACGATGCATCACTTGCCGAGATCAATCCGCTTGTGCTAACGAAAGAGGGATCCATCATGGCCATTGATGCCAAGATGACTTTCGACGACAACGCCATCTTCCGTCATCCCAAAATTGCGATGCTCAACGAGCCCACCGAGGAGGAAAAGAAGGAACAGAGTGCCAAGGAAAAGGGATTCAGCTATGTTCACCTGGGTGGCGACATCGGTTGCATGGTCAATGGCGCCGGCCTGGCCATGGCCACCATGGATATGATCAAACTTTATGGAGGTAATCCGGCAAACTTTCTCGACATCGGCGGCAGCTCCAACCCCAATAAGGTGATTGAAGCCATGAAGCTGCTGCTGAGCGACCACAACGTGAAGGTGGTACTGATCAATATTTTCGGCGGCATCACCCGTTGCGACGATGTGGCCAATGGCCTGCTGGAAGCTTTCCGGCAAATTAAAACGCACATACCCATTGTGATCCGGCTCACCGGCACCAATGAAAAAGAGGGACGTGCGTTGTTGCAGGGAAGTCACTTTCATGTGGCCGAGACAATGGGCGAAGCCACACGCATGGCAGTGGAACTGACAAATCAATATCAAGACTGAAAAACAAGTAGATTATGAGTATTCTGATCAACAAAGAGACACGGCTTATCGTGCAGGGTATTACCGGGCGCGACGGAGGTTTTCATGCATCGAAAATGAAGGAGTATGGTACAAACGTGGTGGGTGGCACCTCACCCGGTAAAGCAGGTGAGCAGGTTCACAACATTCCCGTTTTCAACACGGTGCGGGATGCTGTGTCGGAGACCGCTGCCAACACATCGGTGATATTTGTCCCCGCCCCTTTTGCGAAGGATGCCATGATGGAAGCAGCCGACGCAGGCATCAAGCTCATTGTCTGCATCACCGAAGGTGTTCCCACACTCGATGTGGTGGAGGCATACAGTTACATACGGCGCAAGGGCGCCAGCCTGATCGGTCCCAACTGCCCCGGACTGATCTCACCGGGAAAGAGCCTGGTGGGCATCATGCCCTCGATGATCTTCAAGGAGGGCAGTACTGGCGTAATCAGCCGCAGCGGCACACTGACCTATGAGGTGGTATACAACCTTACCGAAAAGGGTATGGGACAGTCCACAGCAGTGGGTGTGGGAGGTGATCCCGTAGTAGGACTCTATTACAGAGAGTTGCTGGAGATGTTTGAGAATGACCCCGATACCGACTCAATTGCGTTGATCGGCGAGATCGGTGGAGATGCCGAAGAGCGTGCAGCCGAGTACATTCGCGATCATGTAACCAAGCCGGTAGCGGTCTTTATTGCCGGACAACAGGCTCCTCCGGGCAAACAGATGGGTCATGCAGG
>ENA-UOOE01001416-UOOE01001416.1-fermentation-metagenome-genome-assembly--contig:-NODE-1416-length-20415-cov-3.856287_pt1 | contig 20415 bp, 11 predicted proteins | sample MGYA00245776_ERZ724021 | MGnify/ENA primary metagenome ERZ724021 (study PRJEB28704, sample SAMN03018321) | fermentation metagenome | biome: anthropogenic terrestrial biome; feature: soil; material... | reverse complement strand
TACCTCAACATACCTATACGGGAAAATTCCGGCAGTCAGATGGGGTTGATTATGCGCTGCGTGTACTACAAAAGAGTATCCATTTCTCTTACGAGAGAAATGAGGTGACGGGAACAATATCCATAAAATAATAAATTGTTACATTAAAATATTGCCTATGGAAGATAGTGAAAAATGAAAAAACCGACAGGTGCTGCAACACCTATCGGTTAGAATGAAAATCAACACAATTAATTAACTGTATTAACTTAAACAATTACAAATGTATGAATAAAAACAATTCAACGGGTAATCATTTAACCGAGAAAGTACCCATTAAACATTTTTTATTGATTATGCGAGCAACCGTAATTCTTTTATTTACATGCATCTTTTGCTCTATAGCCGGCACTGGTTATACCCAAAATGCAAGGGTAACGATCAATAAACGCAATGTAGCACTCAAAGAGGTTCTCAATGAAATTGAAAGCCAGACCGATTATTTGTTTATTTATAATGATAAGGTAAATACCAACGAGAAAGTATCAGTGCGAGCTAAACAAAAGGCTGTTTCAACCGTATTGAACTCATTGATGAAAAACAAAGACCTGGACTATTCAATGGAAGGAAATCATATTATTCTTTCTGTTGACCACTCAGGTAACGAACCACGTGAAAACGCCTCAATCACTGTTCAACAACAAAAAACAAACGCCGTATCTGGAGTGGTAACCGACATGTCGGGTCATCCTCTGCCGGGTGTAACCATTGTAGTGGTGGACGCGGATGTGGATATGGGTACCGTAACCGATGTGGATGGAAGATTCAACCTCAGGATTCCATCTCAAGCGAAAGCCCTGCGATTCTCATTTGTAGGTATGCGGACACAAGAGATACTCATCGAAGGAAGAAGCACGCTCAAGGTGCTGATGGAAGAGGAATTAATTGGAATTAAAGAAGTAGTGGTCACTGCACTTGGAATTGAAAGAAGCAAACGTAGCTTGAGTTATGCTACCGAACTGGTCAATGTAGAGTCTTTATCAGATGTTCGTGACCCCAGCTTGGCCACCTCCTTATCGGGAAAGGTCTCCGGAGTATCCATATCTAATTCATCGGGTGCTTCTGGCGTGGGTGGTAGTTCAAGGATCATCATACGCGGCAATAAATCAATTAATCGCAGCAACGAACCTCTTATTGTGGTGGATGGAATACCTTATAACAATTCAAAAGGAGCGATTGCCACGGATAATTCAACCCGTGAAGTGGACTCCTTCGATGGGTTTTCTAACATCAACGCCGATGACGTACAGAGCATTAACGTGCTGAAAGGACCCGCTGCCGCAGCACTATACGGTTCTGCTGCAAATAATGGGGCAATTATCGTGACCACAAAAAAAGGTAAAATGGGCAAACCGCAGATTGAATTCAACTCCATCACCACCATGGACATGCCCTATATGTTTCCCCATTTGCAAAACGAATACGCACAGGGATCAGGGGGCATCTATTCCTCCACAGCTGATGCAATGAGTTGGGGACCGAAGATGAGTGGCCAGAAAGTAACCAACTGGACTGGTGAGCAAATCGAGCTCAAGGCACAGCCCAATAATGTGAAAGATTTTTTCCTTAACGGCTACAACTTAACCAATACGTTGTCGTACAGCGCTGGTAGTGAACGATCGACAGTCTACTTCTCCTATAGCAACACCACGGCACGGGGAATGCTGAAGACAGACAAATTGGAAAGACACAATTTCAACTTACGCCTTAATGCCGAGTTAATACCCAAATTACGAATGGATTTCAAGATCACCTCCTTTAGGCAGGATATGGACAGCCGGCCTGCAAGTGGTGATGACTACTTCAGCCCCATGCAAAACTTATTGCGCATGCCGCGAAGTCTCAGAAGTGTGGATCTGAAAGATTTTGAATACTATACCGAGGAAGGATCCCTCAAACAGAATATTTGGGTACCGGGAGGCACATCCACATTGAACAATCCCTACTGGTCGCTCTATCGTCGTGTGGCACCTACCAGTCGCAATAGAACCACAGCTTTTACATCCTTGAAATATGAATTCACAAACTGGTTATCGGCTCAAGCAAGGGTTTCCATGGATGCGATCCATGACGATGCCGAGGAGAAAATATATTGGGATGCGATTTACGTGAATGATGGGAAAGGAAATTATTTCACCTCTTTCAGAAAAGCACAGGATCTTACAGCTGATTTCATGCTTAATTTTCGGAAAGAGATTTCGAACGGTTTGGCCTTTACCGCAATGGTCGGAGGTGAGGTGAAGGACAGTAAAGCAAGAGGACAATCATCTACCACCAACGGATTGACGGTGGAAAATAAATTTGCATTGAACTTTGGGGCTTCAAACACCACCAGCGACAACGAATCGAGAGTACAAACACAAAGTCTTTACGGAACGGCTCAAGCGTCTTATAAAGACATGATCTATCTCGACGTCACTGCTCGAAACGATTGGAACTCCACGCTCCCACCCCCTTATAACTATTTCTATCCTTCTGTGGGTGTAACCGGCATCCTTTCTGAAATGGTCAAACTACCGGATATCATATCATTCGCTAAATTCAGAGGATCGTATGCGGAAGTAGGAAATGGAGTGGGCTTTGCGTCCATCTTTCAGACCTATGGCAGAAATACGGACGGGCCGATCGGGCAAATCACCACAAGTGGCACGAAAGTGGCAGAACAACTGGTTCCTGAAAAAACAAAATCCTGGGAATTGGGAGGAGAACTACGGTTCTGGAATAACCGGATTGGCCTTGATTTTACATGGTATAAATCAAACACCATTAACCAGTTAATATCTATTACGGCACCACCTACTTCAGGATATACCAGTACCCAAATCAATTGTGGCAATATCCAGAATAAAGGAATTGAATTGATGCTTTCGGCAAATCTGATAGAGAACAAAAACTTTACATGGGATTCCTATCTGACATTCTCACGTAACAAAAACAAGGTGATCGAGTTATACGAGGGCGTTGACCGGTATGAACTAAATATGCCCAACCTATCTTTGGGGGATAACTGGGTAGAGGTGGGACGTCCCTATGGGGAAATCTACTCAAGAACATTCAAGCGCGACACGCAGGGAAGGATCATAGTATCCGACAATGGATTACCCATCATTACACCCGATCCTGACCATTACCTTGGAAACTATAACTATGACTGGCAAAGCGGATTATCCAACACATTCAGCTATAAGAACTGGCATTTAAATTTTCTCATTGATTTGAATTACGGTGGAATAAGAACATCTGCTACAGAATCCATGCTGATGTCGACAGGTGGTGGCAAGGCCACGTTGAATGGACGGGATGGATTTATTTTTGAAGGAGTTAAGGAGGATGGCACGCCCAACGACGTGACAATAAATGCACAAGCTTACGGCACACTCGTGGGTGGAAGGAGTTCCAACAACGGCCCTTCTGAACTTTTCACCCACGATGCCACCAATTCACGCTTGCGTGAACTTTCGTTGGGCTATAATTTCGCGGTTAAGAGTGACCTGATTACTGCCGTGAGGGTATCACTGGTGGGTAGGAACCTGCTTTATCTTTATAACGGATGCGACTGGTTTGATCCCGATGTCACCTACGATACCGGAGTAAATGGGCAAGGAGCTGAGAACTCATTCCTGCCAGGGGCACGCACTTTTGGTTTAAATATTAAGCTATCATTTTAACCATCAAATTCATCAAATATGAAACATCTAAATATAATAAAAAGAGAGAGACTATTCTCTCTGATATGGATATGCATCATCTGTTTTGCTTGTACTGATCAGTTTGAGAAATACAACCTGAACAAAACCCAATTGATGGAAATTACCGACAAGGAACTTGCAGGTCTTTTTACACGTGCCCAGATTTCGGGGAACTGTTTACTCACCAGCGATCAGTACAGCAGGGGTAGAAGCAATATCTCTGATCATTTTTCAGGTTATATGGTGATCGGCGGAGTGGACAGGGAGCAAAATGTACTTCATTTATCGCACGAGCAGTCGGTATTCAAGACCTTTTACAGTCAGTCCATTCCAGCTATTGTGGCTATCTTGAACAATACTGTGGATGAAAACCCTACTGCATACCACGTGGCTATGATCTGGAAAGGATATGTGATGCACCGAATGGCGGATACCTGGGGACCATTGCCATACACCGAAGCAGGCAATGGCAAAGATGTGATCCCCTATGAAAGTGTCAAAGACATCTACTACAATATCTTCAGGGATCTGACTGCGGCAGTTGACTATCTGACTCCCGAAGTCAGCAAGAATCCAGGATTAAATGTATTCGGTGCAGGGGATATCCTTTACAACGGTGAAGTCATTCAATGGATCAAATTTGCCAACACCATGCGCCTTCGTTTGGCCTGTCGTATATCCAATATCGATCCGCAAAAGGCAAAAACCGAAGCGGAAGCAGCCGTCAAGGGTGTGATGATGGAAAATAATGAGGACAACGCCATGATTATGGATCTTCCCTCGTTCAATGGGACCCAGAATGGAATGTGCCGTATTGGAGGATGGCACCAAAACTCGATGAGTATCAGCATGGAGAGCGTTTTGAAAGGATACCAGGATCCCCGCCTTCAGGAGTATTTTTCTGTTGTGAAGCAGGAGACTTCCGTTGACCAACCTGAAATCATGGCAAATATAGGCGGTTATCATGGTTTGACCAGTGGTTTTACGGCCGCGGATTTTGTTGCCTTTAAACTTTATTCCAACTTCGGACCTAGATGGGTCGGAGAAAAGGTTGTTTCTACAGAGGTACCCATTAATGTGTCTAATGCTGCCGAAACCTGGTTCCTGAAAGCCGAAGGTGCCTGGAGAGGATGGAATATGGGGGGTACTGCCCAGTCGTTTTATGAAAAAGGAATAGAAGTCTCCATCAAGCAATGGAGAGGCGACTCCTATCCGGCAGCTCAGATTCAGGATTATATAAACAGCCTGGCGACACCTGTCGCTCCGGAAAATTACCCCTATTATGATCCGCCAATGACAGATATCCCCGTGAAATTCGCATCAAACAGTGAGAAACAGTATGAGCAGATCATGACCCAAAAATGGGTGGCACTGTTTCCGGATAGCTGGGAAGCCTGGACAGAATATCGGAGAACACGACTCCCGAAAATCTATCCAAAAAAGAATTCAATGAACCCGAATATTGATGTCTCAAGAGGTATGATTGTAACCAGGTTGCCATATCCCGATGATGAAAAAAAGGGACAACCCGAGGAAATAGCCAAAGCGGTGACATTGCTTGGCGGTCCTGATCTCGAATCTACTCCTCTCTGGTGGGATGTTAATCCCAATGGTAATTAATACCAAATACTTTTCTTCTCAGGGGGAAGAAAAATCTTTTCTTCCCCTATCTTTTTTTGAATAACATCATATAATGTTATGAATAAGCTATTGGCGCTCAGTATAATTTGGACGCTATCAGTCATTTCACTCTTTTCGCAAGGATATCTGGTTCGAAAAGATCGGGCAGTTTCTATCTGGTGGACAGAGGGAGTATATAAGATAATGCAGGAACATAAAACTCCTTCCGTTAAAAAAAACGTTCAGATTTATTCAGCAAGAAATGAATCCGAATCATTCCAGGTCGTCCTCACTGGCAGACAAACACTGCGCAACGTTGCTGTTACATTAGAGGCTTTTCAGGATAAAAACGGAAACGAAATTGATACCTCAAACGTGTCTGTTCGTTTGGTGGAATATGTTCATGTGAAAAACGCTTCGGGATTGCAGCATAAGCCTGGTCTTTATCCCGATCCATTACCGGCTTACAACGAGCCGTTTACAGTGAATGAAGGAGAAAACCTTCCGTTATGGATTACGGTATACGTTCCTCCCGGGACACCCAAAGGAGACTACATTTCAGCTTTGACTTTCCATTCCGAAGATTGGGAACAAAAAGTATCCATAAAGCTGCATGTCTGGGACTTTGCCCTTCCTCCTTCTCCCAGTATGCGTTCGGCTTTTGGATTTTATGGAAATAACGTTAAAAAATACCACAACCTCAAAAGTACCGAAGATTATTTGAAAGTGCAGGAGCTCTATTTTCAGACTTTCAGGCAATACCGCATATCTCCACAGGAGTTCTATGAGGGCAACGAGATCAAAAAAAGTGTAACCGGTATACCTTGGTCGGGCGGAACTTACGACCCGGATACTGTATTTGAAGGAAGATACTCCTTTCAGGTAAACGACCGCAATTACAGCTCCACCCTTGCAGCATCTTATTCTGAATTGATTAAAATTGATTACAGAAAGCCCTATAACATGAAATTTCGGGTAAAGACATGCCGAGAAAAGCAGGTGTATGCCGTCGCCATTAAATGTTACGATAAGAATCGCCAGGAACTACCTTACGACATCAAACTAAAGCGATTCTACGGATCAACATCATGGCAAGTCGATTCCCTATACATAGACCCGGATCTTCCTTTTTTCTACAAAGACGAAATGATGATATACCGTCCTTTTCCACGAGAAGCCGTTTATGCCGGCATTCAGCTTTATGCTGTATTGAACGACCCTTACGGTCTTACTTCACAAGAGCCTGTGGGAACCACATGGTTTGACAACATTCTTTTCGAGGATGTCATCACGAAGGAAAACCTTCTTCCTCATGGAGATTTTGAAGTAGACATTCATCAACTAAAGGTGAGCTTGAATTTTGATGATTTTGACAACGCTGCTGGAAAGTATCTCGATGAATATGGTTTTACAGGTTTCAGATACAAAATTCCCGAACTGAGGGAAGGCAATTATTATGGAAGAACAACTCAATATTTCAATGGTTTTGTAGGGGGTACACCAGAATATGAAAAACTAATTACTTCTTATTTGTCACAATTGCAGGATCACTTGGAACAAAAGGGATGGCTTGGAAAAGAATATCTGTATTGGATTGACGAACCGAAACAGGAATACTACTGGTTTGTGCGGGAAGGGATGGAAATAATTAAAAAGGCTGCTCCAAAACTGACGACGTTGATCACAGAGAACAGCCCCGGCCCTGAAATCATGGATGTTACGGATATTGGTTGCCCCGTTTTGGCGAGATTCAATTACGATTCATCCAAGCCGTGGATGGACAAAGGCCGTGAGATGTGGTCCTACCTGATGACCTGGCCTAAGCTACCCCATCTGAATCTTTTTATTGATAACCCCCATGCTGTTGATCTGCGTGTATGGGCTTGGTTATCATACAAATGGGGACTAAAAGGATTGTTGTGCTGGTGTGTCAATTACTGGGATTCACCGGGGATATCCCCTGAAAAACAGTCGGTATGGGACAACACCATGCAATATTTTGGCGGATACAATAATCCGGTAGGAGGTGCTGCTGAATTTGGAAATGGAGACGGCATGTTTTTCTACCCACCAAACCGTCAACCCGAAACAGATAAGAGAGCTTACATTACAGGGCCCGTTCCTTCCATTCGACTGTCGGTTCTTCGCGATGGAATGGATGACTATGATTATATGAAGATATTGGAAAATTATGTCTCAAAAGCCTCTCCTGAGCAAGCTACTTTGGTAAAACAGGCAAAGATGCTACTGCATATAGGTGATGAAATAGTTGCCAATGATACTGTTTATGCAAAAGATCCTCGTGTTCTTTTAAAAACAAGACGGGAAATTGCTGAAATAATTGAAATATTCAAAACTAGAAACACACAATGAGATATCTACAACCTATCATTCTTTTTACAGCACTGTCGGTTATCTGTTGCACCTCTGCAAAAAGTGTACATGAGAATCCTTTGGACTATGTAGATCCGTTCATCTGTACCGAAGGAGATAACGGCATGCTTTATCCGGGACCTGCCATGCCATTTGGGATGGTGCATCTCTCTCCGGAGACCGAAGGTGATTCGCATGTGGGATATTATTACGAGGATGAATATATCGAAGGGTTCTCGCATACCCGCATTGCTGGTGGCGGTTCTAAAGGAAAGGGAGGCGGATTACTTATAAAACCCAGCATAGGGCTGTTTACCAATCAGATTGAGAAGTTTCGCGAGCCGTTGGTAAAAAGTACCGAAGAAGTCCGTCCGGGTTATTACAGGGTCAAGCTTGAATCGGGGGTAAATGTCGAGTTAACGACTTCGGACCACGTGGGGTTTCATCGCTATACCTTTCCCAAGGATCAAAGAAAAAATCGCTATGTGGCTGTTGACCTATCACATAGTTATGTGGGAATGCTGGATGCAAAAATAAATATCAAGAGTGAGAACGTAATAACAGGATATTTCAAATCACTACATAACAGTGGAGGGGGATATCATACACTCTATTTTGCCATCGTTAGTGATCAACCCTTTGAAACATTTACTTCATGGGATGGTGAAGATTGGGGAAAAGTAAATGAAAGACAAGGTAAACAGATTGGGGTATGGTTGCAATATCCCGAAAACGGGAAAAATCGAGTTTGCCTGAAAGTGGGTCTGTCCACAGTAAATGAGGAAGTGGCCTATGAAGAGGCTCACAGTGAAATTAAAGGATGGGACTTTGATCAGGCACAGAAGCTTTGTGCAGGTCGTTGGGAAAAAATGTTGCGGAAAGTGGAGGTGATCGGAGGTTCGGAAGAGTTGAAAACTATTTTTTATACGCATTTATACCATAGCTACTTGGTACCACATTTGTCAAGTGCTTCAAATGGAGACTATCGCCCTTTGAACCAACCTAATATGGTATTGAACACAAAAGAAACTGCTCCCGACTTCACATATTACTCTACGTGGAGTCTCTGGGATGATTTTCGAAAATATTCATTGGTGTCGTTGCTTGAACCTTCATACACCAGAAACATTGCCCGTTCACTGGTTGACTATTACGCACACAAGAACAAGGAGGGAAGAGATGCTAAATACTCTCCCACGCCCCATATTCGCATGGAGTTCAATAGTACGGTAGTAATGGATGCCTGGAATAAGGGGATCAGGGATTTCGACGCATCAATTGCCTATGAAGGGATGAAAGAGTATGCTTTGAATGCAGAGGGAGAGCGTATCAGTGACCAACTGGAGCATTTTTACCACGCTTATGTTGCCATGTTGATGGCGAAAGAATTGGGGAAAGAAGAGGATGCCGAAATGTTTCGAGTCAAAGCACTTGGATATAGAGATGTGTGGTGTGCCACGCAAAAAGATCGGGAAGGAACGATGCGTGGCTTTTTTACTCCTGCAGGAAAAGAGGTGGAAGACGTAGAGGATTTTGAAAAACATGTGTACGAGGGACATCTGTGGCACTATCGCTGGTTCGTGCTGCATGATGTGGAGGGATTGGCATCGCTGCGTGGAGGCAAAGAGCTGTTGGCCGATGACCTGGAGTACTTTTTTGAAAATGATCTGTTTATGATGGTCAATGAGCCCGATATACATGCCCCTTTCCTGTTTAATTATCTCGGAAAGCCCTGGTTGACCCAGAAATGGGCACGAACCTTTACAACCAAAGAAGTAACGCAACGCTACCACAACCATGGTTTATATGAAACGCCCGTCGTATCACGCATATTCAGGGCCGACACCAAAGGGTATATCGAAACCATGGATGACGATGCAGGAGCAATGGCTTCCTGGTTTGTGATGAGTGCCATGGGATTGTTCCCCTCAGATCCAGCGATGCCTTATTATCTAATTGGGTCTCCCATATTTCCCGAGTACAGGATTCAGCTGGAGAACGGAAACGTCTTCACGGTTAAGGCAAACAACGTGAGTGAGGATAATTACTATATCCAATCGGCTACATTAAACGGAGTGGAGTTCGATCAATGCTGGATATCCTATGATACCATCATGTTGGGTGGAGTGCTGGAATTTGAAATGGGAAATGTACCCAATAAAAAGTGGGGTAAGTCGGGAGATATTCCTTCCGGCATGAAAGAAACCTTCTGAATAAGAGCTAATCAGATGAATCCACATATTCGAAATTGATATAAATTATTTCAAATGGAAATTATAAAAAGTACTTTGTTAAAAAGAAGAAGATGGTACCCGATATGGATGTTATCTGTGTTGCTTATTATTCATGTCAATTTATGCTTCTCTCAGGAAACTGTTTTTCGTGTTGCTAAAATATGGGATCATGCGAACCACAATGCATTTACTGATTTAATAAGGCATGAGGGGAAATTTTATTGCACATTCAGGGAAGCTGATTCACATTTGATCTTTCCTTCAAAACAGAATGGAAGAATCAGAATTCTCTCTTCTGAGGATGGATACAACTGGATATCGTTTGCTTTGATAAGCAAAGAGGGATTCGATCTGCGCGATCCGAAACTGTCGAACACTCCCGAAGGGCGACTGATGTTGCTTGTAGGTGCCCTGGAGTGGGATAAAGATAAAGAAAAACAGATCAATAGTCGCAATACACAAGTGTCGTTTCTGGATGAACAGACAGGAAGATTCTCCGCTTTGCAAGAGATCATCTTCGATGAAAACTTTACAACCGGGCATAATTGGTTATGGCGTATCACATGGTGGCGCGGCACCGGTTACGGAGTGGTCTATACAGACAATGCGGTATATCTGGTACAGACAAGCAATGGCATTCATTATTCATTCATTACAGAACTCAACATTCCGGGATCTCCGAGCGAAGCATCTGTTGCTTTTAAACGCAGCGATGAAATGGTGATGGTGATCAGGCGTGATGGGGATAATGAAGAGGATCGGAAAGGATATATCGGCAGATCATTCAAACCATATACGGAATGGACATGGACACCCACAGAACGTCTTGGGGGTCCGGCGATGATCAGGTATACCGACGAACAGTTCATTGTAGCGTCCCGTTCGTACAAATACGAAAAGGAGCATACGACCCTTTATCTCCTTGGTAATGACAACCGGTTAAACTGTATAACCGAATTACCTTCCCACCGGGATTGCAGTTATGCCGGCATGGTGTTTTACGATAATAAACTATGGGTATCCTATTATTCGTCTCATGAAGGTAAGTCATCGATCTATTTGGCAACAGTGCCTTTATCGTATATTGAGCATAATATTTGGTAACAATGAAGCTGGTTTTTATATTGTTGATGTTGTTTATTCCGTTAACCGGAAGAGGGCAAACTGTTTTCACTCTAAATATACAGGAAAAAGCGGGAATCAATCACTATTTCTGGAAAGCTGCCGGGCACGATTTTATGTTTCAAATGACTGATGATGATGCCGGAAAGTATCTTTTTTCCCGAATTAGCAGATACAATTCCATTCAATACATACGGAGCCATTTTACTTTCAACAGCGACGAAAAGGGTGGCCAGATTGTGGTATATGATCCTGATGGAAAATACCATTACGATTTTTCAAAGATAAATCATACTTTTCAAAACTATCTCACACACGGAATCAAACCCATAGTTGAATTCGATTTCTTTCCCGATAATTTTGCTAAGCCATTGGGTAACGACACCAACAATGAAGGTTTTACAGGGAAAAATGCACAACCGAGAGATTGGTTGGAATGGGAACAGTTGATGAGAGCTTTTATGGAAAACCTGATAGAAACATTTGGGAAGGAAGAGTTAAGAACCTGGTATTACGAGGTATGGAATGAACCCGACAATTGGCCAACCGAACATCTTCATATATTTTTCAGGCTTTATGATACATTTGCTGATGTTGTGAAATCATATGATCAGGATTTTAAGGTTGGTGGACCGGCAACATACAATTTGTATGCATTAAAAGCATTTCTAGATCATGTGACATCAGGGACAAACTTTGTAACCAGTGAAGTAGGCTCTCCCCTAGATTTTATCTCACATCATATTTATGGATTATCCGGAGGATGGTTACATGCTCCTCCGGAAATTGTTCCCCAGGTAAGCCGTTTTTCGCAAGAGTTACACTGGATCAAACGTTTGCTGGATAAATATGAAAGTATAAAAGATGTTGAGTTTCATCTGAATGAGTGGGGTGTCTGTTCTAATTTTCAAAAGGCACAAGCGCAATATCCACAGCTTGAATACCGTAACAATGAATTCTCACCCTTATTCATGACAAAGCTGATTGACTGCCTGTATGCGCTCGAAGACAATTACGATTTTAAAACATCCATGTTGCTTTACTGGGGCTTCTCGTGGGAAGATCAAAAAAATGAAATGTTTACCGGAAACCGGGAACTGACTACCGGGGGGCATACGCCCAAACCCATATTGACGGGATTTGAGCTATTGGCCAAACTGCAATCCGAGAGATTAAAGGTAAGTGGCAACGTCCCGGGTGACCGCTTGGGAATTATCCCGACCATCGGGTCGAAGGAAATGGCTTTCATTGTATACAATTTTAATGAGACCGATGATGATTTGTCAAAAACAGATCAACTCAGGATCGACGTGAACGGACTGACTCCCAATACAGAATATCAAACTAAAATATATAAGCTGAACAGGGAGAATAACAACAGTTATGCGGAATGGTTGAAAATAGGCTCACCCTCAGTACCCGGTAGACTACCCGCTGATTGGTCCGCAAAAGTGAGCAATTTGGAGTTCGAAAATGAAATTATTTTATCCGATCATTCAGGTACATTATCGTTTAATGTTGTTTTACCCCGACATAGTATGAATTTGTACACCATCGACTTAACATTGTAACAAGTAAAAAATGGGATAATACAACAGCATATGGATAACAATTCCCATTATCAAATAATCACCAATTAAAATAATTCATAATGACACGCAAAGTATTTTATTTTTTGATACTCATCTTACCGGCTGCTCATCTGCTTCAAGGACAGAACAGATTCATCGTTGAGCCCTATATCCAACATGTTACCGATACCTCATTTCATGTATTGTGCGAAACAAGCGAAATAAGCAGGCCCATTGCATTCCTGGCTGTTGCCGAACACAATACGCTGAAAGCAAATTTTAAACAGGTAGAACAGGAAAGCAAAAATGGATTATTGCACAAGGTGGCTTTCGATGGATTAAAAACGGGCGAACAGTATGTTTACCGTATTGCTACAATAGCTGGCAGGGATACTTTATGGGGCCCCATCAGTCGTTATGCTGTTCCCGATTTCCATCGCCAACCGATTGTATGTACCGTTATCGGCGATACGCAAAACAGTCCCGAGATGTGGGGACATTTTTCCGAAATGATTGCGCAGGAACGGCCTGATTTCTTGCTGCATGTAGGTGATATGATACAGTATGGGCCAAATAAAGATGATTGGACTGATGAATTCTTCTATCCGGCTCGAGATCTGTTTCGTTTTTATCCACTCTATCCCGTCCTTGGAAATCACGAAGGCAACAGTGCTTTTTATTACCAATATTTTGATTTACCTGAAACAAAATGGTTCTATACGCAAAAAAAAGGCAATTCCCTGTTCATTTTTGTCAATACAAACATGGATATCCTTCCGGGATCAAAGCAATATCAGATGCTTGAAAATGCACTCGCTTCATCTGATGCACAGTGGAAAATAGTACTCCATCACCATCCGGTCTATGTCTCATCGGGATACTATAACCTGGTCGAACAAAAGGCTATTACCGGTGATCCAAACACTCCACAGCTTCGATCTTTGTATGAAACCTATGGGGTAGACCTCGTTTTCAACGGGCATGTTCACAATTATGAACGTACCATGCCTGTTTATCAGGGACAAATTGATACTGAAAAAGGGGTGACGTACATTACCACCGGTGGTGGTGGAGGCAAGTTGGATGAAACAACCGTATCCCGGACGTGGTTTATGGCCGAAACCAAAAGCAGACATCATTACATCAAAATGAAGATATGGGGTCATACACTTTCTCTCGAAGCTATTGACAGCACAGGTTTAGCGTTTGACCGCTGGGAAAAAGTCAAAAACAGAACATGGTTGACAACTCCACTTATTGAATGTGATTCGTTCTCTTTTATGGAAAAAACAAAAGTGATTATTAGAAATCCGAATCCAAACAGCACTTTGGTCGTTCAAGCAAATGGAATATATCAGGTAACCACTTCGGAAGAAATGCAAGTGACGTTGAATGAAACAACCACACTCACTGCATTTATAAAAAACAATGCTGGAGTAGAAAGTCGTCCAAGTACCTGTACATTTTCAAAACTTACATTGATGCCGGCACAAAAGAAAGCAGGAAAATCAAAAATAAAAGCTGAGTATTACGAAGGTTTCTTTACGCTGTTGCCCGATTTCGACAAGATTAAACCCACTAAAACTTTTATGACTGATACTCTTTCGTTGGATGTGATACAACCGAGAGTTGAAAACCATTGGGCTGCGCGATTCCAAGGGAAATTTACCGTACCTGAGACAAAAATATACAGATTTCTCCTGGAGTCGTACGATGGTAGCCGCTTGCTGGTCGACGGCAAAGAGATTATCAACAACGACGGAATGCATTACGAAATTAGAATGGATCATTATGTTGCTTTGGAAAAAGGTGAACATACCTTCGAGGTACAATACTTCGATTTTACCAGACGTGAAACCCTCCGTCTCTGGATGAATCCGATATACAGTGATTTAATAGAATTTAATGAATATCTCAGATGATCTATCATAAGCCCATTTTGAAACAAGCCTGTATGAAATATGCTTTATTATTCTCTCTATTGTTCTTGAGCAACACTTTACTTCACAGTCAAGTTCGATATGACTTTGATTTGGAACAATCTGTAGAACACGCCGATTTGATCCATTCAAAAAAATGGTCTGATGAATTTGGGAAACAGGTATTAAATATCAAAGCATCGGGTAATAAAAGGGAATTAAACTTAGCAATTGAAAAGAATGATGTGGATTGGAAAAGAGTGAAATACATGGTGTGTGAAATATACCATCCCAATGCGCACACGCTCTTGTTAGATATTTGTTTTTTTCGCAAAAATGAACCCATTCGGAAAGAAAAAGAGGGATTAATCAAACCTTGGCTGCAGTGCACGATAGGAGTTTTGCCAAAACTGAAGACGCAGGTTATCTTCCCTTTTGAATATTTGACCTCACAAACGATTTTCCTTCCCCGTTTTCCCCGTCAACTGAAAGGGGTTCTCACAGGTAGCCGCATTGACATGGAAGAGGTGGAACAATTCAGCCTCCGTTTTTTCCCTTCATTGGAACCCAATTTTGCTCCTGAAATTGAGATTGCTTCGGTTTATCTGACCGATCAAATACCCGAAAATTATATGGCTCCACAAAAAAAATATGTCGATCAATTCGGTCAGTGGACTGCTCGTGAATGGAAAGGAAAAGTACACAGTGAAAAACAATTGGAAAAGAATATGCGTCAAACTGAAAAATCGGTATCTCACGCATCCTTTCCAAGTGGATGGAGTCAGTACGGTGGGTTGAAAGCCATTCGTTTCGAAGCTACTGGATTCTTCAGGGTGCACCACGATGGTAAACGTTGGTGGTTTGTTGATCCGGAGGGTTGTGCTTTCCTCAGTACAGGTATCAACTGTATATCCTCCTCACAGTCATGTGTATATAATGAGATGGAAGATCTGCTGGAGTGGATGCCTGAAAAAGAGGGGAAGTTCGCCTCTATCTATTCCTTACAGGGTGACCTGAAAAGAATTGATTATTTCCAGGCCAATCAAATGCGCGTATATGGCGATCAATGGCTGGAAAAGTGGAAGGCAACGACACCAAAAATGATGAAAAAATGGCGGTTTAACACGGTAGGGAACTGGAGCGAAAGTAATTTTGGAAAAGAAAGCAATCTTCCCTATGTACACCACATGAATGGATTCCCGTCGACTGAAGTATATCTGTTCAGGGATTTTCCGGATGTATATGCTCCTGAATACCGGAACAGCGCTGCCGAATATGCTCTTCAGCTACTTCCCTTGAAGGATGACAAACAACTATTGGGCTATTTTTTGTGCAACGAACCAAAATGGGCCTTTGGCGATCATGTGGTAGCTTATGAGATGTTCGCTACAAATCAACTGAGTTACAGTAAACTTGAATTTGTCAGATGGTTGAAAAATAAATATAAAGACATCCATTCCTTTAACTTAGCATGGAATTTATCTTTGAGATCCATCGATGAGATATTGTTGAAAACCTTCAAAAAATATCCATCGGAATCATCCATAATTGATTACAGAGAATTTACTGCTATCATGGTCGATGAATATGTGAAAGTAGTATGTGAAGAGGTAAAGAAGGTCGATCCAAACCACTTGAACCTGGGTATGCGGTATGCATGGATTAGTACCAATATTTTGGTGAAACCGGCCCGATATTTTGATGTCTTATCGATGAGCGCCTACACTTCCCCGGTGCCTCCTCCAACAGAAGAGATATCGCGGATAAGTGGCCGCCCGATACTCCTCAGTGAGTGGCACTTCGGTTGTGCTTTAGACGGTGGATTGCCTTCCAGCGGATTACAAACAACCCTCACACAGAAAGAGCGGGGAAAGGCGTACCGCATGTATGCTGAAAATGGATTTTCCCGTCCCGAGATTATTGGTATGCACTGGTTTCAATGGACAGACCAGGCCCTACTGGGTCGGCGAGATGGCGAGAATTACAACATAGGATTGCTGGATATCTGTTTGCTTCCCTACCATGATCTGGTGACAGCAGCCACAGTTGCACATGAAAGGATGTATGATCTGGCTCAGGGAAAAACTAAACCATATATGTTTACGCTTTCTCCAACTCCAATTATAGGTGCACAGGAATGAATTGTAAACAAAATAACTAAAGAGAATGATCATATGACAACAAGAAGAAATTTCATCAAGACATCGGGAGTGATCGCGGGGACTACCCTGATTAATCCACTTTGGGGAGCAGAAAAAATCAAGATGCCAACGAGCAGCGGAAGTAAATTAAAAATTGCTCTGGTTGGAACCGGATCGAGAGGCTGTAGTATGTGGGGACGCGATCTGGCGCAACGATACCCCGAACATATTCAATTCGTTGGATTGTGTGACATCAATCCGGGACGAGTGGAAACCGGGCGTGAAATCATCGGTGCAAATTGCCCAACTTATACCGACTTCGACAAAATGATGAAAGAGACCAAACCTGAGTTGTTGATCGTCACGACAGTCGACGCAACCCATCATGAGTTTATTGTGAAAGGGATGGAGTATGGTGCTGATGTGTTGACAGAGAAGCCCATGACTACGGACGAAACAAAAATACAGATGATCCTGGATGCTGAGAAACGCACCGGAAAGAAATGCCGCGTTACATTTAATTATCGTTATTCTCCCCATCGTGCAAAAATGTGGGAGCTGCTTCGCAGTGGTGAAATAGGCGATTTAACTTCTGTGGATTTTCATTGGTACCTCGACACCTCGCATGGAGCAGATTATTTCAGACGTTGGCATCGGCTGGTCGAAAAAAGCGGTTCGCTATGGGTACATAAAGCAAGCCATCATTTCGACCTACTAAATTGGTGGATTGATAGTGACCCGGAGACTGTATTCGGTCTCGGAGCCCTCAACTTCTATGGTAAAAACGGACCGTACAGGGCTGAAAACTGCCGCACTTGTCCGCACACCAAAGAATGTAATTTCTATTGGGATGTAACCAAAAACGACTACTACAAAAAGATATATGTAGACAATGAAAAACATGACGGCTATTTGAGGGATGGATGTGTATTTAAAAATGACATCAACATTTTTGACAAGATGGTTGCAACAATTCGATACAAGAATGGAGTGCAGGTATCCTACTCGTTGACCGCCTACTCGCCTTATGAAGGCTATCGGATTGCGTTCAACGGAACAAAAGGACGCATTGATGCATGGATCCAGGAATCAAAGCCTATCAATGATGTCGATTATGACCAGATCATATTATTCAAGAACTTTTCCAAAAGGCAATATATCAACATTCCTCATGGCACCTCAGGTCATGGAGGAGGGGACGATTTGTTGCGTGATCAGATTTTTTTGCCTGGCATCTCCGACCCGTTGCAACAATGTGCCGGCACAAGAGACGGTGCGTTGGCCTGTCTGGTGGGGATTGCTGCACGCAACAGCATTGCTACGGGAGAACCGGTCAATATTGCCGATTTGACCTCTATCAAACCGCAGGAAAAGAAAGTATATCAACGATTGTAATCTTGCAATGCGACATAATCACATCTTATAATGCCTGCGGAGTCAAACTAAAATAATGATGGTATAAGATGATAATTGTTGTCAGGTTATAACAAAAAGACGTGATTGTAGTATTATTTCTAAAATTCATTTAAAACGTGCATTATGAAAAAGATAAGTTTATTGATACTGTTTGTGATAATGGGTTTGTACTATTGCCAAATTATGGGTAAAGAAAATAGGAAAGTTGCACATGTACTGGTAATAGGAATTGATGGACTGGGTTCACACGGATTTGAAATCGCACATACACCCCACATGAACAAATTAATGGAAAACGGTGCCTGGACATTGAGTGCCAGAACAGTCATACCGAGCAAAAGCGGACCGGCGTGGAGCTCGATGATCACCGGTGCCACTGTCGAGAAGCATGGCGTGGGATCTAACGGCTGGAGCGTTGAAGAGAAACTACTGGAACCGGTATTTAAATCCAATCATGACATGTTTCCCACTATTTTTGGAGAAACACGCAAACATTACCCCAATGCAGTGATTGCTACTTTTCACCATTGGAGTAAATTCAGCAATTTCATAGAGAGAGGGGTTTGTGATGTCAGTAAATCGGGTGATAGTGAAAGTATAGTGACAGAGGAAACTTGTCATTTTATAGACCAAAGAAAACCCGATTTTACTTTTGTGCAGATTGATCATGTGGACCACGCCGGGCACCACGGAGGTTACCGTTCGGAAGAATATGCACTTGCGATTGAAAAAGCGGACAGTCTGGTAGGCGTCTTCATTTCACAACTCAAAAGAACGGGCATATATGAAGAAACAGTTGTCATTGTGATCTCTGATCATGGCGGACTTGAACGCAGCCATGGAGGTATTCATCCCGATGAGATAATTGTACCATTCTTGATCTCGGGAAAAGGAGTAAAAAAAGGGTATAAAATGGAGCATCCTGTCTTTATATATGATCTTGCACCCACTGTGGCATATTTATTGGGATTTGAATTAAATGAGTACATTTCCGGAAAGCCATTAGTCGACGCATTCATGAATTAATAAACTTCATTTTTATCCAAAACAAAAAAAATATTATCAGGAAAAATATGGGAACTACTCCAAAAGTCTGTTCTATACTAGCTGTATCGATGCTCTTTGTTTCATTACAGGCACAAATAAAAGTTGGTGATCCACTTCCCCAATGGAAAGAAGGGACACTCGACATTCATCATATCAACACCGGAAAAGGAGAATCATCATTTTTCATTCTCCCTGATGGTACCACGATGTTGGTGGATGCAGGCGCAACCAATCGTCCAAAGCCCCGTGTTACTGACACAAAGCCCAACGAAAAGTATACACCGGGTGAATGGATTTCACGGTACTTGCTATATTTTTTACAAGACAGGCCTGAAAAAAAGTTGAATTATATTTTTCTTACCCATTTTCACGACGATCATATGGGTGCAATCTCACCCGGATTAAAAGTCTCTAAAAATGGAGGATATCTTTTATCCGGCATAACCGAAGTTGGGGACAATATTCCTTTTGAAAAGATTATCGATAGGGGGTGGCCCGATTATAAGTATCCTGTATCGTTAGAAGACGATATGATGAAAAACTATGTGGAATTTATAAAATGGCATAATGAAAACAAAGCAGCTGAAGTAGAGCAATTTCAAGTGGGGACAAATAGGCAATTCACGCTGGTAAACACCCCGCACAAGTTTCCGGAGTTCGAAATACGCAATATTGCAGCCAACGGACATGTCTGGACGGGAGTAAATAACAACGAACGCAACCTTTTTCCACCACTTGAGAGTCTTGCTCCTTTTGAATATCCTGGAGAGAATCAGCTTAGCTGCGCTTTCAGGTTATCGTATGGGAAATTCGATTATTTCAACGGGGGAGACATTACTACCGGAACACCCGGCACTTGGCAGGATATAGAAACAGCTGTTGGTTTAGTCGCCGGACCTGTAGATGTGTGTGTCGCAAACCACCACGCCTATTACGATGCCATGGGTTATTCCTTTCTTCAGGCTGTAAGGCCTAGGGTTCATATTATATTATCCTGGGCTCCCAGCCATCCCTCTCCTTCTACTATTGCCCGAATGATGTCATCCCGAACTTATCCCGGACCTCGGGATGTCTTTTCCACCAACATAAGGGAATCGACCCATGAGGGAATAGGTTCACGTATAGATGATATGAAAAGCCGACAGGGACATATCGTCATCCGGGTTAACAAGGGTGGGGAAAATTATATGATTCAAGTTTCGCAAGTAAAAATTCAGTAAAAATAATCGCATAAAAAAACGGCA
>ENA-UOOE01001415-UOOE01001415.1-fermentation-metagenome-genome-assembly--contig:-NODE-1415-length-20416-cov-4.677472_pt1 | contig 20416 bp, 12 predicted proteins | sample MGYA00245776_ERZ724021 | MGnify/ENA primary metagenome ERZ724021 (study PRJEB28704, sample SAMN03018321) | fermentation metagenome | biome: anthropogenic terrestrial biome; feature: soil; material... | reverse complement strand
TAGTTCACCAAGAACATCACTACAGATACCTCTATATTGGTTAAGTATGCTGGTTTTATCCATCTTTATTAGGCTTTTGTCAGCTATAAAGATACTGATAATCAGCTACTTAACCATCTTTTTTATGTTAAACTATGTTATGTAAATCATTGAATTTTAATTAGTTAATTGAATATTTACCGAAGTATTGTAATTTAAATTTTGTCATTAAATATATTGTTTTTTCATGATCACTCTATCAGGACAAACGAAGCCATAATGATTAGTCCTATCCTATGCAAGAGCGAACTCCCTGCTCGTTACCTTATCTATTCTGTTTTCCGCACAAATAGCAAGCTGATATTTTTAACCCTGATAGCCACATCGAAGGTTCCCGGCACCTCCCATCCAAAATTCATACCTGTGATTGTCAGATCGTCCAGCGTTGTGTCCAGGAATACATCCTTTTCTCTCATAGCCAAAAGCGATCTGATTATGAATGGTTTAAGATCTATCTCCGTTCCATGCCATTTTTTATCCTGAAAGCTGATATCACCCCAAACCGGTCGTTGTGGTACATTGTAAATATAGGTATTCGTGCCAATGTCCCAGGAGACTGTCTCCTGGTCATTCATTTCAGTAAACCTGTAATCATATGAAGGGATTCCAAACCAGATTTTCTGATTATAATCAGGAGATTCTTCATTAGCGTTTTGTAATATAAAATAAAACGGAGTCTGTGCTGTATGAAGCGAAGAAATGAAAGTGCCTTCAGTCATTTTATTCTCTGCTTTCTCCAGCTTTACCTCCATCGAAAAAAGAAGTTGACTGGCTGCACCAACATTCGGACTATTCTCAACAAATTTTTGCTCAATTAACAGATGCGGCCAATCTTGACCACTGATCCTGGCACTATCGTACTCTTTATCGGCATTTACTTCCAACAGAAGTGAATTGTCGGGATAGAGAGCCACTTTCAGGCTTCCCCCCTCATTGACGTAGTAAACCGATCCATCAGACGCTGTCATCAATTTAGCATGTTGCAGATTGAATTTACTGTGCCATTGTGCAATGTGCCAGACGGGCGAAGCGACACCTTGTCCAAAGTCGAGCGTATCAAGATATGTTTTCTCAAATCCACCACCCAGGATAACGGAATCGGGATGCAATGGAGTTAATGCGAATCCCATATTATATGCATTATCCTGAATCATTTCAATCTCTCTGCTTCCACTCTTCCCACAACTAGAATTCAGGCAGGAAAAAACAAGAATAGCCCCGATAATATCCAATGCAAAATGTGATGATCTCATTTTTCCATCATTCATTACTATACACACAAATAGGATCGAAAATATACAAAGAAGAGATGATATCAGTTACGTATGGCCAGAAGCGTCTCAAAATCAACTCAGCCATGAGCCAATCAAGACTGTGAGTTCCACATCTTCGAAGAACATTGCTGTTGTGTTGGTTGTGACAATCGTTCCATACAACATAAAACTTGACAGAAATACAACAAAATCATTCAACCGACTAAGGAGTTAGCCGGTTGAATGATTAAAGCTGTAAATTAATACTTATATGCTCCGACCTCTACAATAACAATATTGGGTGTATTACCGGAGGGTTCCCTGGCATTAATTCTAAAGTACCGCATATTCTGCACCTCAGTGAAATCAAAATTCTGAACGATATTCTGCACATTCTCTACCGTGAACAAGCCCATCAGACTCCAGCTATTACCATCGCTGCTCACATAGACATCGATCAACCTGGGAGTCTCATTGCGTCTTTGCACGATCATGGATACACCAGCCACATCTTCCATTACACTGCCCATATCAATGGTCAATGTATGAGGATAAGGTACTTGTGGGGAAACCTGATTTACCCATATCGTTGACAGATTGTCATCAATCGTATTCTGTGGCGGTCTGTAGGATGACCCCGGTCGCGAATCAAAGCTTGATGCAGTTGCGACCCAGCCTGTTTTCGGGAAATAGACTGGGGCACCTTTAGCCTGTACCGTTTGCATGGCCGAATAAAAGGTGTCAATGGACATTGGCGGCACATAAATTGTCCTGTAAGTGATGGAAGGATTCAATTCTGACACAAAATTCTCAATTGTTGTTGTTTCAGATAGGTTATCGGCGATCGCTATAATAGATTTGCCTTCACTATTCTTATAATTGATCTCACTCCCTATCGATGTTTCATCGGCAGGACTACCCCAGGTGATGGTAAGGATATTGTTGTCATGAAATGCGCTTTGCAGATATCTCGGCAACAGCGTATTCCCGTATGAATCTCCAAACACAGTTCCCACAACAGAGCGTGGGACAGATTTATCCTCGTTGCTGTTGAAAGTGAAGACATCAAAAGAATAGGTTCCCTCTGCAAGATCATTGATCAGAAGATAGGTACTATCATTCTGACCCGTCGATTGCAAAGGTACCTCCAGCGAATCGGTATTGTTGTTCCAATATATTTTAGCCTTCTTCACATTTGGATCACCTTTTATAATCCAGGATATGGCCACCCTATTTTTCCCTGAATATAACTTCAATGAGTCAACGGGAGCGGGATAAACTTTCTCACCCTCATCCCAGAAATGCCTGTAGGTTTCATCCATATCACCACAAGAGACAAAAGCAGAAAGTAGCGTGATGATCAATAACAGGTAATTGGTTCTTCTCGTATGATTATTCATATTTTTTTCATTAAAAATTCGTATAACTTTTATGAACTGATGCAATACAAGGAAGGTTTATTCTGCTACATCGGGCAGCACCTCTCCCCAGAAGGTCAATTCTGCAATATAGATGTAAGTTACTCCGCCCCAATTCTTCAGGATCTTAAAGCGAAGATAACGATAAACGCCTGTATCCTCAAATTCAAAATCCTCACCGTCATTCACTGCAAACTGGATATCCTCTGAAGTCCATTTTGCATCACCCGACGGTTTGACGGATTCAAACTGTCCCAACAGTGTCCAACTATCCCAGCTTCCATCTGCAGCAGGGTTGTTGCTCCCATACACCTCCATTATTTGCGGGTCACCGGCCGAATATTGACCATCGGATGCTGTTCCACTGAAGGATGCATATCTGTGGTGGAATTTAAAACGACTTAACCTCGCCGTTTGTCCCATATCAAAGGTAAACCATTGCGGTATACCGGTATTAGGTTTCGTGTGGAAGGCAGCTGAAGTCCCCCACACGTCATCCCAGAGCCTCTCTAAGGTAAAACTAGCACTGGAATGGGCTTCGTAGGTATCTGTTGGCAACATAAGCGGTTTGAATTTAAATTTATCCAGTTGTTCTTCAAACCAGGGTTCCAGCTCCACAAAAAGGGTATCTGAATAGTTATCCCATCGATCCAGTGCATAGAATCCAAATTTCCTCAACTCAGGGGAAAAACCACGCACCGAGAAGGATCCTTCCTTTCGTTTTGTATAATACATGTCAGCAGGATAAAGATCTCCGAGTGAATCGGTGGTCAGCACCACCAATTTCAGTTCAGACTCGCTTTCGTTTTCAAATTTCACTTTTACACCGCCAAATGTCTCCTCCAATACAACAGAGTTTAAAACGGCTACTACCGGTGGTGTAAGCGGATTGATCTTGACACTCACAGGAGCAGATTTTGTTCCGCTACGGGATACCGAATAGAGTTTCAGGTTGTATTGCTTCGTATCGGGAAAACCCTCTACAGTCAGGTTGTTGCTGTAAAAAGATGATTTTTTCTCGAACAGTTTGTCACCAATGGTGTATTCTGCCATCACATAGAGCAAATTAGCACTCTTGGGTAGTGTGTAAGAGAGTATGGCACCACCGGGAATGGCTTCAACCTGCACACCGGTAACCGGTGAAGGTGGGGCATCATCTTTCAGGGTTGGGATGCCTCGATCCACATCATCTGCACATTGTATCATGCCAACAATGACAACAGCCAACAGTAAAAAATATCTCATATAATTCTTCATAATCGTTATCTTGTTAAATCATCAATTGCTACCATCCCGGGTTTTGCACCAAAGTAGGATTGGCCAAAATTGTGTTCTCGTTTAATGGCCAGAGATAATCCCGGGTCCTGAATGTCATATTGTAAACCATCTTTTCCCTAAAGTAACCCTGAGCCGTTTCCTGTTCCAGATCCCAACCAGTGATTGGCCTATTCAACTCATTTACAGCCTTCTTCCAGCGTCTCAGATCCCAAAAGCGCTGGCCTTCGAACATCAGCTCAATGGTTCTTTCACGATGGATAATTTCCCTCAACCCCTCCTGTGTTCTGTATTTGTTGGGGTTGACAGAGTAGTTATTCCACGCCTCCTCAACGCCGGGAAGACCCGCCCTGGCACGTATCTTATCCAGATACAGGTAAATTTCATCACTGGGTCCGTTTACTTCATTCAATGCTTCCGCATAAAGCAGGTACAGATCATTCAATTTGATTACCGGCCATGGATAACTCTCCCTGGTGAATGTACTTCCGGTACCGATCACACTCTGAAAATGGGTATACTTTTTCGGGAAGAAACCGGTTGTAGAGTAGGAGCCCAAGTTAATGGGTGCCGCGGGCTGGCCTCTTTTTGAGGAGACAAACAACAGGTTATCGCTGCTATCATCAAAACGTCCTTGTCCATACCAGATACCCCCGTCAAATCCGAGACTTGCGTAATACCTGTTTTCACGGTTGAAATGAAGTCTGGCTGTTGTATAACCCTGCTTCAGGTTGTATCGGTGTTCAAATTCCGGTATCCTTAGTTTAAATCGACTGCTATAATCCCAGGTAATATCCTCATCAATGGGTACCCCGTTGTCTGAATAGAAGAGTTCGGCAATTTTGATGGGGGGAGCAATATTTCCTTGTGCACCGGTGCTGGCAACCAACGCCGGATCCAGTCCCCTTGGCGTGGCATTTCCCTGCAACCCGACAATCTGGCTGCTTGTATTGGCCCAGATCACTTCCGAATTCCATTTTTCATTGAAGGCATTGCGGATGCTCATTTGTGTGATCGTTGTATCAGACAGATTGTACTGTGAGAATTGCGGCTGATAGGTATAGAGTTCATGTCCGAGTGAATCGCAGAAATCGATTGCCACCTTGCAGGCAGCAGCAGCCTTCTCCCACTTGGTTTCGTCCGGGGTTGTATTGAACAGGGGTGTGCCATCCTTGTTGGTGAAACCCTTGTAATCCGGATTGCCATTGAACAACGGACTTGCTGCCGTCACCAACACTTTCGCCTTGAGGGAGAGGTTGATCGCTTTCGTGATGCGCCCAAGCTCGGAGACCTCAAATTCTATTCTGTCGGGCAAATCGGGTAACGCTTCATCCAGGAGCTGAACCACATAACCGAAACATTCATCCACCGGTGAACGAGGAATCCTCACCTCTTCCGGAGAGGCAGAGACTGGCAGGTTCTCCTTGATCAACACGATGGGGCCATACATCCTGATCAGATAGTAATGATAGTAGGCTTTCAAAAACTTCACCTCAGCAATCCATCTCGCCTTTTCAAAGTCCGACATATCAGGCACCAAATGAATATTCTCCAGGAAAACATTGCACTCGCGAATTCCCTGGTAGAGGTCTTTTGAGCCTTGTGCGCCTTGCCAGGCGTTTACATAGGGGTTCACAACCCGCTGATTGCCTCTTGCTATCTGCCAGGCATTGTTGGCATTGGTCGCCACCAGCCACAACTCATCCCCACCAAGCAGCGCCGGGTTTTCGTTCAGTGATCCCTGGTTGGGCATATAGGAATAGCAGGTGAACAGGAATCTCTCAGCGGTACTCCGCAACCTGAAGGCATAATCGATTGTCGCGATGTTATCAGGCGTCACCTCCAAAAAATCATTGCATCCGAATGAAAAGATGAAGGTAGCGATTATCAAAAATAGATTGTATATTTTTTTCATTTTCTTAATTATTAAAATGATGCTTGAATACCAATGTTAAACACTTTCTGTATTGGATAACCAAGTCCATTGCCACCCATCTCCACATCCCAAAGATTGAACTTACTCCAGGTAAATAGATTGGTACTGCTCAGGTAAACCCTGAAACTCTCCATCTGTAAACTCTTCAGCGTGTTTGCAGGAAGGGTATACCCGATTTCAACCTGCTTCAGGCGTAGAAAAGAGCCATCGCGCATAAACCAGGTACTGGTTTGTGCGTTGTTGTTGTGTCCGATACCGGTTGTCGAAAGTCTCGGCCACAATGCATGGATATTTTGGTTCTCTTCCGACCAATAACTATCCGCATAAGCTTTCAACAACTGGTTCTGTGGCTTTCCGGGGAGGCTCTCTCCGGAATAATAGAACGTCTGAAAGGGAGCTGTCGCATTTACATTGATCCAAAACGACTCCCTAGCTAATCCCTGGAAGAAGAGTGAGAAATCAAACCGCTTGTAACCGGTAGAAACACCAAATCCGTATACAATTTCAGGCGTGGTGGGATAACCTATGGGGACCAAATCCAATTGCGTGATCTGACCGTCATCATTTATATCCCGATACTTGATGTCGCCACCACCATACTCTCCAAAATTCTGAAGCGGTGATTTGGCAGCCTCATCGTCATCCACAAACAATCGTTCTGCCAGATAACCCCATTGTTGGTTAATCGAGTAGCCAATATGGGATCTCCAGGGCGCGATGTCGTCATAGTAGTACTCCTCATAAACGAGGAATTTGCTTTTGGCATAGGTGAAGTTAAATCTACCCTGCATCCACCAATCCTTGCTGAATATCTTGTTATAATCTACCGACAGGTCAAACCCTTCACCCTGTGCTTTCCCTATATTGGCCTGGGGCTGTGCTGACAATCCCATTTCGGCAGGAGTGGAGGCTCTGGTCTGCAGGATATTGCTGCGGATCTCCTTGTAATAATCGGCCTGGATCTGAAATTGATCAAACAACCCGATTTCCAATCCGATATTTGTTTTTCTGGACAACTCCCAGGTAATCTTCGGATCGGAATAACGTGAGATGGAGATGCCGTTCCGGCTATAGCCGTAATCCCGACCAAACACAAAACTTCTGCCCCCGTCGTTCATATTGACATTGGAAATATACAAAAAACGATCGCCGGGCGATCCGATGGCATCATTACCGGTCAATCCATGCGTACCTTTTAACCGAAGGGTATTCACAACATCCTTTAGCGGCTCCCAGAAAGCCTCATTGGAAATTGTCCAGGCAAAACCTGCCGACGGGAAGAAACCCCAGCGATTTGACTTGTGGAAACGCTCTGAGGCATTCAATCCGAAGTTCAGTTCCACAAAATATCTGCTATCATAGGCATAAGTAGTTCTTCCTGCTAAGCCTACGTTGCGGAAAGGCAGTGATGATTGCAAATTACTGGCATTACCCGTGATTCTGTTCTGTGCAATGAATACAAACAATCCATTGACATCATGAACATCATTGAAGGTCTGGTCATAGTTCAATGCCGATTCCGTATAGAAATTGGATTGCACATCCTTGCTCCCGGGATTGTAATCAAGATATTCCGTACCGGTATCTTCATTCAGCACGGATAGTTTAAAGGTATTGTTGATGCGGTTGTAACTGGTAGCCTGGTACCAGAAGGGATTGTAAGCCCTCAAAGTCTCAAAGTAGGTGTTTCTGCCCGTGTTGGCCATTGTACGGAAAGAGAGTCCCTTGATCAACATATCCAGATTCTGTTTGACTTCGAATTGTGCGGTCATCACAGAACGGGAATAATTCTTGTAGCCTCTCACCATTTCAGCATACGGATTCAGATAGAATGATCCGGTACCATCGTCATAATTACCAAACATAATATGTGTCAGAAACTTGTGTTCCTCATCCGGCTCATAATAGGGCGGGAACAAGACCGGGTTCGTTCGCATCACATTTCTGTAGACCTGTGTACCACCGGACATGGGTCCCATATACTCATCGAAGGTACCACTCACCCTAACGTCTACTTGTGTGGAGGGTGTAAGGTTCACATTTACATTGCTACGTACCGAATAGGTTTTTAAATCAATATTGTTGTTAAAGTTGTTGCGTTTATCCACTTTCAACAATCCGTTGTTCTGGTCAAAGCCCCCGGCAATATAATAGCGGGCGACCTTTCCACCGCCACTCACATTCAGGCTGACACTCTGATTGGTGGTATAATCCTTGATCAGTTCACTGCGCCAGTCTGTACTGGGATACATGGCGCTGTTAACTCCCACAGCAGTATTGTCAATTTTTTGTCTGGAATAAGGTAGAATTCCCAATGGATCTCTTGTCAGCACAGCCTCATTGTGCATTTTCATATAGGTAATAGGATCTGCCAGCTCCACATTCTTGGTAGGCATGGATACAAAATTCTCAACGCGGAAGGAGATTTTAGCTTTTCCCTCCTTACCTTCTTTCGTTTTGATTAAAATAACACCATTTGCCGCACGACTACCGTAAAGGGAGGTTGCCGTGGCATCCTTCATGATGGAGAAACTGGCAATGTCATCGGTCTGCAGACGTGCCAGATCGGTTGAAGAACTCTCAATTCCATCGATCAGTATCAACGGATCTTTCTTATAACCGAATGACGTTACTCCCCTGATAAAAAAGTCAGCATTATCCTGCCCGGGTTCTCCACTTCTCTGGTATGAAATGACGCCTGAAATTCGACCGGCTATCGCAGTTGTCAAGTTACTGGAAGGCACCTTCAACTCATTCGGATTGATTGTCGTAATAGAGCCGATAATGCTTTCCTTTTTTTGGGTTGCGAAAGCCACCACAGTGACTTCATCCAGTTCATCAATTTTTTCAGCCAAAGTCACATTCAATACCTTCTTGTTTCCAATGGTTATTGTTTGTGATTCCAACCCTACAAATGAGAACAAAAGCTGATCTGTAGATTTGGCTTCAATTGAATAAAATCCATCCACATCGGTGATTACCCCCCTTGTAGATCCTACAACGGTGATCGTCACTCCGGGTAGAGGTACTTCCTGTTCATCGAGAACCGTACCTGTCACGGTAACGTTCTGGGCGAATGTCATAATGGTTGCAATCCACAACATTATTGTGAGAACCATTTTTTGGGAGATTAACAAATTTCTCTTTTTCATCCCTATAATTTTGAGTTTATTAAATTAAAATAGATTAAACGTGTTTAAAAAAAGAAGTGGTATCACTTTGATCGGTACTGTGCCTATCAAAGGATGGCTCATAGTAAAATAATTGACAGTAGAAAAAGATGGCTACTGGTGTTTGCTGCGGTACGTTATATTTTCATTTTGTTTTCGCCAACTCTAAAGCAGAAGTTGTGATGTAATACTTGGTCAACATATTTGATATCTCCCATTCTGGCATGTCACGATTTACAAGGTACTGAAAATATTTTGCAGCTACCATTCCAAAATAATCTTCATGTCCTTTTCTCCTTTCTACAGGTATGACAATCTGATACCGTTCGGCTGAAATTTTTTTCGTGGAGATATAGGGGTATGTTTTTTGAAGCTCCGTAATCACATTTTTCAAGGCTGATTCGAAGACTTTTCCATCAGTTGTCTGATTCTTCTCAATGTAGAGCTGCTTAATGTAGTGCTCCTCTTCATTCTGCACAATCGCTACATTCGCTTGTGTCCCTTTGATCAAGGCACTGTACGCATCACCTCCACCCTCGGGTGCTTGATAATTCCATAGAACCGTGACAGAAATGTTCTTTCCCTTCACCTGATAATTGATGGTTCCATTCCCGTATACATTCAGCATATCATTCATCACATACTTTTTCAGAAACTCCGGATAAGCCTCCAAAGTCGTTGAACGGGTAAAATCTTCCAATGTCAACTTTGTCGGCCAATGTTTCGCTCCGGTAATTTTCACATCATTGCCGAAATCAATCAGCTCGGTCGGAAAACATTGCCAGTTCACCAGGTCAACCAGGTGCGTTGCCACGTCGACAAGACCTTCTCCCTGCTGATCCACGTCATAGAACCATGCAGGGCGGACCAGCACATTTCCTGACACCTCTTTAAAGTAGTGATGGACACTTTGCATGCTGACGGCCGGTTCATCGGTTGTTCCCACCTGAAGATCGCCAAAAAGCTCCTTGTTGTTCACCAACTCCCGCGTAAGCGTATTGATGATATCATATCGTTCGGTCATTACATCATAGAGATAGATATCTTGCACGCGTGCGCTATCAAAAGTTGCTTTCAGCAATTCAAAACCCTCCTTGTTAATGACCATCGGTTTATCCGAAAGAACGTTGTAACCTGCGGTTATTAACTGGGCAATATAATTTGTTTTCTTGCCGTTATTACCGGCAAGAACCACCACATTTCCTTTTTTCTCCCTGATCATCTTTTCAAGATAATCATTCCCTGCGTAGACGACTTCATTCCAGTCGGTAGGATTATCTGCACGCTGGTTATATCCCTCAATACTCCTAAGGTACTGATCCAGTTCATCTCCTTCGGGAGCATATACCCACACGGTATCATTGACCTGTTTCTGTGGGAATTTCTGTAGAAGCGATGCATGAAAATGTCCCGGATCCAATACCGCGAGTTCAATTTCCCCGTCAGCACCTGTAAAAAGATGCTTCGATTCTTTGCTTTCCTTATTTTGCGTATTACAAGACAAGATGATCAGCGTTGTAAGAATCGATGCGAAAAGATGTAAATGAGTTTTCATCGATTGGTTGCTTTTATTATACTTTGATATAATCGGTACCATAAGGATAACGCTGAGAGCGTTTCAGCATGGCGTTTGCGTATTCACTGTTCTTAAATCTTTCAACCGTTGGATCCCAGGCCAGTTTACCGGTAACTTTCATCGCAATGTGGCTAATGAGGCAGATTGTACATGCACGATGACCCACTTCTACGGGAGAGATGGGTTCTTTCCTCGATTTGATGCATTCCAACCAGTTCCCATGTTGGTTGTCGCTCTTGGTCAGATGGATCTCATTCTCCTTTATTTCCGAAGTAAGAATCTTAGGATTGCTGGCATCCAATGCTTTCGCACTATTTGCCTTATCTACCGGATCGCTCGCTGAAGCAACATAATTCCCACGCGAAACAAAAATCCAGCCCTCCGTTCCCTCATAACGGATACCATTGGGATAACCACCGCTCACCAACATGGTTATTCCATTTTCATATTCTGCCTTAACCATAAAATCACCATGTACATTCCACAATCCGGACTTCGGGAATTGGGCTACCGCTTCAACAGAAATGGGACCAGTGTACTCCGTATCCATGCCCCAGGCTGCAGATTCGAAGTGGTGCTGACCCCATCCGGTAATCATACCGGAACCGAACTGCTCACAACGTAACCAGCCGGGACGTCCATAATTGTTCTGCGGATGTACACGCATTTCGGTATAATAAACTTCTGGAGTTGAACCCAGCCACATATCATAATTCAGATTTGAAGGAATAGGCATCTCAGGGGCTTCCGGTCCAGCAGGATCTCCAGGCAATCCGATTTTTACGGTATGCAGTTTACCGATTCTTCCATTACGTACCAATTCAGCTGCTATTCTGAATTGGGGCGATGAACGCTGTTGTGTACCTACCTGTAAAATAACACCCTGCCGTTTGACAATATCACTCAGAAAACGGCCTTCTGCCACGGTAAGCGATGTGGGTTTTTGCAGATAGATATCCTTTTTTGCCAGGGCAGCTCTGGCTGCCGGTTCAGAATGCCAGTGATCCGGTGTACTGATGACGACTGCATCGATATCTTTGTTCAGCAGCATTTCCTGATAATCTTCATACATCTTTACATCAGAATAGTTACTCTTTCCCGTTTTCTTTGCGTAATAGTTGTCAATAAATTTCTTACCGTCCTGCATGCGTTTTTTATCTACATCACAAACGGCAATATACTGAGCCTGATCATATGGTATGGTCTCAGCCACATCGTGTGATTGGGCAATTCTTCCAAATCCAATCTGTCCGATATTGATTTTGTTGCTGGGAGCATTCTTGCCAAATACAGAGGATGGAACGATGGTTGGGAAAACGACTGTTCCTACTGCTGTTGCTGTTGCTTTCTTGAGAAAATTTCTTCGTTTCATATGTTTCGATTATTTAATATTCATTGTAATTACAAACTGCGTTACATTCGTTATGGAAGATTGATTGTAAAAAGGAAGTCTCTTAGCGGACGTTTACTCAGTTTGATACTTTTTAAACTCCTGTGCAATTCCTGCCTCAATATGATCCCCCGAATGCACGAGTACACGATATTTGAGTTTGATGAGTTCTCCTTTTTTCAACTGTGTACTTTTGTCCCCGGCTGGCCAGTACATGGGGGTAGGAGAAAAGAATCCATAATCGCGCGTGAACCACGGAGCAGGATACCACTCATTGGAAGGATGTTGTAAAATTGCCATCCCTTCAATCTTTCCCAACCTTTTCCCATAACAATCAATCCAGGGCGAACGCTTTCCAAAGGTACCCTTTTCTCCCTTCTCTCCTTCAGCATTGATCATCGTGCCACCGTTGATTACGGCCAGATCGGGATCGACCCTGCCACTAAACAGTGAATGATTGGTTTTTTCGATGACCACATCCATCAGCATCTCCATGGTAACATGAAAGTCAATCTGAAACTTGTTTTTCGACGGAGCTGAGACCACAATAAGACGTTTGTCCTTAATAGGAGCGTCTGCACCGGGTCGTCTCCAGATACATTCGTTCTCTATCACAACTCTCTCTCCACCCGACTCAATGATATCTGCCCACAAAGAGATGATCTGTCCCCTTTCAAGGCCTTCCTGCCAGTAGTTTCCGCCATTGACTCTGTCACAACCAAAAAAGAGTGAACTGTGATGGGGGTAGTTGGCATTACGCATCGAAGTAACAGATGCTTTCGATGGACCATTCACCGGATAGAAAAAAGGATATTTCTCAAATCCTGAGAGAATATAATTTGTAAAGAGATTTCCATCGATTTTGATCTCAATTTTATCTCCCAGTTTTTCAGCTGTCACCTTGGATTGGGCAAAGGCAGCATTGTGAAAAGCAGCTGCCAATAAGAGAAAATAAATAATTTTTTTCATTATTCAAATATTTTTTGTTTTACTTTTTATTTTATTTCAATCCTTGGAGCGCCAGAAAAACTTCTCCAATAGGTTTCTGCGGTCTCCTTATCAATCTTGCCATCGAATACAATCATCCTGTACTTCAGCACATAGTCATTGCCATTTTTCAACTCCCATGATTTGTGCCGTATCGGGGTGAATTCAAAATACATATCTCCTCTGCCTCCATTTCCATTCTCTGGCCATACACGCATTGGTTCAGGATGTGCACGATTCGAAGGATGGCTTAAAAAGAGAATACCGGAACGACCTTCCTCAACCCCCGATTCTCCCTCAACGATACACCAGCGTGCATTGCTCCCATCTGCCTCTTTTCTTGTCTTTCCTTCAGAGGTCAACACGGTGCAGTTCTCCTTTGTCCACTTTTCTGTGGCTCTGTAACCTATACCTCCACCATACCGGTATGCATCCAGCATAATACCCTCCTTCAACGGTGTATTTACAGAAGTAGTATAATCGATGATCCAATAACCACTACCACTATTCCATACCCGAATATCCAGGAGTTCATTCATTGCGATCTGATCCGCTCCTTTCGCTCCGAAATCGATATGCTGCTGCAAGGACCTGAAACCCGAGAAAACAGCGCCGCTTGTTTCAGAAACAAAACCTGCAAACTTCACAGTACCCTGACCCTTATTCAAATTCCAAAAATCCACCTCGCGTTCTCCGATGTGTGTCAAAGTCCAGGGTCCCCAAATACCATAATGATGATAATGATCCGATGGCTGTACCCGGGTCAAAATCTCCCCTTTGGGTGACCAAAGTGGATGAATGAATCCGGAACGCTTAAACAGAGGATCAATACCTTTGGGCGGAAACATTGTCTCGTAGCGGTAACTGACTATCGGCTTCTTGTCGGAAAAAAAAGTCAGATAGCCGTCTGCCTTTTCCTGCAAAATCAGATGCTCCATTTTTTCAGGGAGATTTTTGTCAGTTGACCTGATAAGAAATTTCCGGGTACTGTTTTTGGAGGATACTCCTTTTATTACAAACCACAGTCGAGCTGAATGCCCACTCTCTAATTGACTGGGGATAAGCGTTTCACCTGAACTGGTGATTTCATACAATTGCAACTGCAGACTATCTTTATTATAGTCGATATTATCAAGTGAAAATGAGATCGGGACATCTATGTATGTTTCGTCAAAACTTACCGTAAAACTAACCAGTTCCTTGGCAAAAAGCTGAGTCGAAAACAGTGATATTAAAATACAAAGTACGTTTTTCATTCTTCTCAATTTTGAAACCTACGTGATCGGTATTTTCTTACAAACATATACCATTTAAAAGTTAAAAACTACCTGTTATTTTGCAAACGTTGATATTTTTATTGCATATCTAAAATTTTAGTAAGTGAACCCATGTTAAAATAATAACGACATCACGCCTTAAAGCCACACTTCTGTTTCTATCTATAGTTTCAGGAAGAGAGCAAATTAAAAATCAATAACATGGAGGTTCTAACTCAACGCAAAATTTTCAACACTTTCTCTTTCCGTCAATATCTTCAAAATCGATGCTAAATTTTCTGTTATCAGATAACGTTATAATTGCACCCAATGTGGAATAATTTGAAGTGACTTCTAATATTTCTATATCCTTTATTGGGTTTAATTCTTCAGGGGTCCATTCAATATCGTCCATCTTGTGTAACATCACCGTGATCAGTAACTCCATTGGAGGATTCTTTGCCAGACATTTTTTACGCGCAAAAATAACCGTACTTTCATCTGCTTCAGCATTCCGATTTTCATGCACAAGGCTTTCCAGCTGATCCCAACCATTATAAGTTATCAAGGCCAGGCTCCTTCCGGGAATGGATGCTGTAATTACTTTCCTTTTACCTTCCTCGAACTGTTTAACAACTGCAGCTTTACCATCCATATGAGGCAAACCATAATGTCCAAGAGTAATTTCATACTCAAATGCCAGACGCGTGCGATCAACCCGGACAACCCCTCCGGGAATTGTAATTTCCGCCAGATCTATAATATAGCCTACACCATTGTTGGGGGGTGTTCGCATTATTGCCTGCCGATATATTACCTCATTGATGACACCATTGTACAGCATATTCTGAGATATAGTGAATTTTTTATTTTCAAGTGCATCATTGTCAATGGTCAACCCCGTAAGATAGAAATTCACATCATCTCCTCTTAAATCCCTGGGATCAAGACTTCGATAACTGTACTCCATCGCAGTGCCCCCATTGGGATTATGATCCTCCCATGGGAAATGGGTATTGTAGGATAATTTTGAATAGTTGGGATCATCATAATAAACTTTCCCGGGAATAATTTCCGAAGTGCCTGTTTTCCCGTGATTTACCAGTGCCAGGCCAGGATTATCAAGCACCACCTTCCTGGAATCCTCTCCAAGAGCCTCCCAAAAACCATCATTCTCCCTGGCAGTCCAGAACGGCGAATCCTCAGGCAAGGCCAAACAGATAAAAGGAAGAAACATTAAAAAAGGACTTCCTGCGCAACTGTAGTTTTGCACCATATATTCCTTTTTTCCGTAAAATCCCAGACTCGGAAGATTATTGTAATAAAAGTCTTCCCGGGTTACGAATTGTAAAAGGGAACCGGAACATAGCCGTCGGGACCATCCCGGATCAATGAGACTGGGGTTTTTCAGCATAAAAGAGACCGGAAAAGCACCGGACACCCATGTCCTGTAACAGATACTACGTGACCACATGTTTATATAGCCATCCCTGCCAAAAAAACTGGGTAACGACTCCATGAGTTTCTGGGCAGATCTTTCTATTATTTCGCCTATTTCAGGATAATACTCATCTCCAAACGTCCTGTTCCATATGGTAGTATAGACAATGAAAAGACTTATGGAATAATAATTATAGGTCTGTTCCAGATACCATCCGTTCCCTGAGTGGTATGACGCGATCCATAACAAATGGCTCTTCAAAAGTTCTTCGTCAATTTTATAACCATATTTCTTTAAAAATGAGAGAGTGATGATGTTAAAAATGCGCCAGTTATTTTGTGTGGTCCTATGGTGAGCCCATTTTGAAATGCATTCGACCATCTCGTTTTTCTGTTCCTCCGTGTATCCTGTCCAGATAGTATCAGGCATCAGAAGCAGCGTTTTAAACAACCCTCCGAATTCACACGTAAATTGATAATTTGAATCCGGAAGTTCTTCAGGCAGAGGTATTGAATTGGGATTGCCGGAAGTGAAAGCTCTATAAAAGTGTAGAGAATAATAATCTCTTAATTTAATTCCATTGATAGTAACTTCAGGGTCGACATGGATCAACGGGCCTGCCAATGTAAATGTACGCTCCAACGCTTCAAAATCAGCTGCCCGATAACGCCATTCTGGAGCGTTTGGCTGAGGATAGGTTTTGCCTGGAACTTTTGGAAAACTTATATGGTGTTCTATTGAGTCGACATGAGAAAAAACTCCCTCAAGAAGAAATTTTGCCAAATCAAGGTAATGCTTCCTTGTCATGCCTGTCAGTGGACTTAAATCGAAATCAGGATTTGTTATTTCAAATTTTCTTTTCATTTTAAAATATCTATTTTTTTAATGTTGCATTATTTTTTACAAATTAAATGCACTTTTTAAATTCGAACAAATTGTATTTTTGCAATGATTTATACTATATTTGCAAAAAAAATTAATACTATATTTATGAACCGAATAATGCACGAAAACCTGAATCTTGACATAGGATCTCCAGTTAAGATTAAATGGTGCGACTACGATTATTTTAAATTTCCCTTGCATTTTCATGATGAATATGAAATTGTATATATCCTTAAAAGTAGTGGAACCCGTTTTGTAGGAAACAATATTCAGCCCTATTCAGATGGAGATCTGGTACTCTTAGGAAGTTCGGTGCCGCATATGTACCGTAGCGATCCACAATATTATAAAACCGATTCTGTCTTACGGGTGCATGCCATCACGATTCAGTTCTCCAAGGGATTTTTCAGCTATGGTATGAATGAGTACCCTGAATTAAATGGGATTAGGAATCTGTTGTCCACAGCCAAAAGGGGTGTATATTTTGACAAGAAGGCTAATCAGCGAATAAGGACGAGGATTGTTCGGGCACTCTCTTTAAAAGGATTACCACTGCTGTTGGAATGCATCCAGATCTTATCTCTGATGAGCAATTCAAACCACGTTACTTTACTAAATCAGGAAGATTCTGAATCTACTTCGGAATTTATTGAAGCAGATACGCGGCTCATCAAGGTGCTTTCGTTTTTAAAGCGGGAATATAATCGACAATTGTCTTTAAAAGAAATCGCTGGAGTCGCTGGGATGAACCAAACTGCTTTTAGTCGATTTTTCCATGAAAAAACCGGCAAAACCTGTACCCACTATATCAATTCCTTACGTTTAAACTATGCCTGCAAGCTTTTACAGGAAAAAAGGCTCTCTATTACTGAGATTTGCTATGAATGCGGATTTAATAATATTTCAAATTTTAACAGACAGTTTAAACAGCTAATAAAATATTCTCCTACGGAATATATCAATGAATTTAACAAACTTCCCCTACACCGATTGAATTTTAAATAAAAAAATAAGGAAAATAAGTTCGACCAATTAATACAGAAAGCTAAATTCCATTATAGATCAAACCGGTCCCTGTACGCCCATAATCCCAGTGCCGGACTGGAGATGTAGTAAATCTCTTCACCGCCAGGAAGCGTATTGAATCCCTCCTTGAGACGCGCAACATCATAGCTCTGCATTGCCTGGTCAATATCTCCCCATTGGAAACCGACACTTTCAATCTCCTGACGTGTAAGATTTTCAGGTTCCTTGCCAGGACAGTAAGTGATGGAAAACCTATCTTCAGACGATCCGTGAATAAGATGAGCAGCCGCGCCCAGGTTATCCCGCAACTCGGGGTCTTCCGATACAGCCTTTAATGTGTGGGGGGTCCCAAAATAACCGTACTTACGGATCAGCCGGTCGATAGTTTTGTCCTCCCCAAACTCTTTCAGAGCGGGAGCCAGCACGATCAGCTCACCCTCATCTGCAATGGCCATGCGGGTACGGTAAACCGACTTGTTACCCAGCCAGGTACTCTTGAATTCAGTGGGATCCAACCAGACCACGACCTTTTTCAGCGGCCGCTCAACCATCACAAAATTGACCTCCAGTGACAATTTTGCAGCACGGTCGAAAACTTCCAGGTCATCCCCGACAAATAATCCATAGGTCTGTTGTTCTCCCTTCTCATTGACACCGACCACAGTCAGTACATATACGATGGGCAGGTTCTTAAGAAATTTCTCAGTGGCATAGTTAAATACGCGTCGTACCGGTGTATCAGCACGGCCCATCATCCGCTCCATGCCGTACACGGCCCCGATATAATGGCTCTTGTTAATTCCTTCGCTTCCTCCGGTACCCACCAGAATGTTCTTGTTGTAGTTCGCCATCCCCACCACTTCGTGAGGAACAACCTGACCGACAGAGAGAATCAGATCGAAACCACCTTCTACAAGAAGTCTATTTACCTGAGCAGGCCAGGCAAAATCAATCTTTCCTTCCGATACTTCGTGGATGTACGCTGCAGGTACCTCTCCCAGTGTAACCACGTCGTTGCGCCAGTCGTGATCGCGAAAAAGTGATTTGGGCGTTTTTCCGAACATGTGGTTAATCTGACGACCGGTCATCGGAGTATGTGTACCCAGGGCCGGCAGAATATCGGTCAATCGTTCACCATAATATTCCCATGTCATCTCCGTCAGTTCCCCGGCTCTACTGGGCAGACGGGTATAATCGGGTGGAACGGCCAGAATCTTCTGCCGTCCCCCCAATCTGTCAAATGCTTCATACAGACCTTTTTTCAAGTCATCGCGAGACAAATTGGTCTGTGAAGAACCGTTTTCGTAATAAATCATCTTATTTATGATTTAAAATGTGGGATGTAAATCATCGAATCAACACATCGCCACATCAATACATCAATACATCAAAATTAAACATCATAGGTGGTAGAAGCTGTACTTCCACCGTGTCCTGTCCAGTCGGTATGGAAAAACTTTCCGCGCGGACTGTCCAGTCGCTCATACTGGTGTGCTCCGAAGTAGTCGCGTTGTGCCTGTAGCAGATTTGCCGGGAGTCGTTCGCTGCGGAAACCGTCGTAGTAACCCAGTGCTGAAGTAATAGCCGGCAAAGGTATTCCATTCAGCAGCGCCGTGGCACATACCCTACGCCAGCTCTCCTCTGCAGACTCTACTGCGTTCTTGAAGAAGGGGTCGAGCAACAGATTTTCCAGTGCCGGATTGTTGTCGAATGCTTTCTTGATGTCTCCCAGAAAGCGGGAACGAATGATACAACCACCGCGCCACATCAATGCAATTCCACCGTAGTTGAGGTTCCAGTCATACTCCTTGGCAGCCTCCATCATCAGGTCGTAACCCTGCGCGTAGGAGATAATCTTGGCCCCGTAGATGGCGTTTTCCAGATCATTGATAAACTGCTGCTTGTCGCCTTTAAAATCCGGCTTCTTGCCCACCAGGGTTTGAGATGCCTTCACCCGCAAATCTTTCTGTGCAGAGAGACAACGTGAAAAGACCGATTCACCGATCAGTGTGAGGGGAATACCCATATCGAGTGCCGTGACGGCAGTCCACTTCCCGGTACCTTTCTGGCCGGCAGTATCCAGTATTTTTTCTACCAACGGTGATCCGTCTTCATCTTTAAAAGCCAGGATGTCGGTGGTAATCTCTATCAGATAAGAATCCAACACGCCCTTGTTCCATTTTTTGAATACTTTGTGCTGTTCAAAGGCATCCATGCCCAACAGATCTTTCATCAGGTGATAAGCCTCGTTGATAATCTGCATGTCGCCATATTCAATGCCATTGTGCACCATTTTCACAAAGTGACCTGCGCCATTCTCACCTACCCAGTCACAGCAGGGAACACCACCGTCGACTTTCGCAGCAACAGCCTGAAAGATTTCTTTCACTTGGGGCCATGCTTCGGGTGATCCGCCCGGCATCATGGAAGGACCTTTCAATGCACCTTCTTCGCCACCGGAAACACCGGTACCCACAAAGAGCAAACCCTTGCTTTCGACATACTTCGTTCTGCGTATGCTGTCGGGGAAGTGACTGTTTCCTCCATCAATGATGATGTCGCCCGGTTCGAGCAGGGGAATAAGCAGTTCAATAAAATCATCCACTGGTTTTCCTGCTTTGACCAGCATCATTACTTTACGGGGACGCTCGATGGATGCCACAAACTCTTCGAGGGAGTGGGCTCCGATGAAATTTTTCCCTTTGCCCCGCCCTTTCAGAAAGTCGTCCACTTTGGCGACCGTCCGGTTAAATTCAGCCACGGT
>ENA-UOOE01001414-UOOE01001414.1-fermentation-metagenome-genome-assembly--contig:-NODE-1414-length-20424-cov-5.052384_pt1 | contig 20424 bp, 27 predicted proteins | sample MGYA00245776_ERZ724021 | MGnify/ENA primary metagenome ERZ724021 (study PRJEB28704, sample SAMN03018321) | fermentation metagenome | biome: anthropogenic terrestrial biome; feature: soil; material... | reverse complement strand
GAAAAAACTAGAGCATTAAAGGCCGCCTTCCCCTGTACTATCCCTGTATTAACTGGATTTACTTTCTTGGGTATTGCCTATGGCATCTTAATGAACAGTAAGGGTTATGGTGTTGGTTGGGCGGTTTTGATGAGCTTTATGGCATTTGCAGGATCAGCACAATATGTAGCAATTACTTTTCTTACATCAGTTTTTAATCCTATTTATGCATTGTTAATGACATTAATGGTAAATGCTCGTCATTTATTTTATGGAATATCAATGCTGGATAAATATGGAAATACTGGTAAATTAAAACCATATCTTATTTTTGGCTTGTGTGATGAAACATTTTCTATTGTCTGCTCGGCGGAGCCTCCAGAGGGTGTAAATCAAAACTGGTTTAATTTTTTTATTACATTCCTTGATCACAGCTATTGGGTATTAGGCACAGCTCTCGGCGGGATACTGGGTTCTATGGTTTCATTTAATACAAAGGGTCTTGATTTTGTTTTAACTGCTCTTTTTGTGGTAATATTTGTCGGACAATGGAAGACTCAGAAAAAGCATAAACCTGCAATAATCGGAGTTTTATGTTCTGTTATCTGTTTGATTGTTTTTGGACAAGATAATTTCATTATTCCTTCCATGATTGTTATATTGATAGTATTGACAGTATTTCGAAAAAAATATTTAGAGGAGAAAGAACTTGCAGAGGAGGACGTACAATGATTTTAGTACCTGTTCAAACTTTCATTATTATTTGCATGGTAACTGCTGGCACAATTATAACAAGGGTTTTGCCTTTTATTTTATTTCAAGATACTAAATCAAATAATTCATATATCGGTTACCTTGGCAAAGTTTTACCCTATTCTGCTATAGGTCTGTTGGTGGTATATTGTCTTAAAAGCGTTAATTTTAAAAATCCTACATATGGGATTCCGGAGGCAGTAGCTATCATTTGCATTACTGTGCTTCATTATTGGAAAGGTAATACACTTTTAAGTATTGGGGTAGGTACGGTTATCTACATGGTGCTTGTTCAAGCTGTTTTTATTTAAGAATTGATTAAAAAACTCTCTAAATTAAGACGTATTCTTCTTATTTTTAATGTATTGTTTTATTTTAAGAGGGATACATTTTACATGAGTATTTATAAACGAATGAAATATAGTGTAGATAATTAAATAGTAATTATAGTATTTTATGTACTGCTTTTATATAGATATTACACAGTGATTACTAAAAATATAGTTTGTAATATTATAGTCTATATAGTAAATTATATGTAGAAGATAATCGAACTGTAGGAGTGTGTATGTGTATGGAAGTGGTGAAGGTAAAAACAGAAGATAATAAAGAAAGATATTATGTTGCAGATGACAATGGGCTGCCTGTAGAATCAATATTAAAGTTTATTAAATTTAAGGATAATACTAATTATGCAAGAAATACGTTAAGGATGTATTGTCAACATTTAAAACTATATTTTGAGTATTTGGAGCAGAGAAGATTAGATTTTCAGAAGGTTACTATTGATGATTTATCATTATTTGTTAATTGGTTACAGAATCCATATAAGAGTTTAAAAGTGACACCTGTACATCAAGTAGAAATAGCAAGAAGTCCAAGAACAGTAAATATTATAGTTAATACAGTATTGATGTTCTATGATTATATTTTAAGGCATGAAGAGTATAGCAATAATATATCAGATAGACTTAAAAAGTTTGTATCTGCTCCAAGCAGAAATTTTAAAGGATTTTTGTATGGAATAGCTTATGATAAGAAAAAAGTAACCAGTAACATTCTTAAATTAAAAGTACCTAAGAATAAACCTAAGACACTTTCTAAGAATGAAATAGAAATACTTGTCAAAGCTTGCAATAATCTAAGAGATAAATTTTTATTGTCATTGCTATATGAAACAGGAATGAGAATAGGTGAAGTATTATCACTATGGGTTGAAGATATTGATATAAGTGGTATGGCTATTGATTTACAAGATAGAGGGCAACTTGAAAATAATGCAGAGATTAAAACTGTATCAAGTCCTCGTAGAATAGATATATCACAGAATTTAGCTGATATGTTTATGGAATATATAGCTGAATATCATACAGAAGAAGTAGAAACAAATCATATTTTCATAAAGATAAGTGGTAATAACAAATACAAAGCAATGGACTATGTAGATGTAGATAATCTATTTAGAAGTTTTAAAAAGAAAACAGGTATATATGTAACACCATATATGTTTAGACATAGTTCTCTAACAGTACTTAGAGTGGCAGGATGGAAGCCTGAATTGCTTAGAGTAAGAGCAGGACATAAAAATATTTATGCAACTATGAATACTTATATTCACCCCTCAGAAGAAGATATAACAAAAGAGTTTGAAAGAACTCAACCTAATTTGGATTTAGCTATATATGATGAGGGGGAAAAGTAAGTGGATAATTTACAACTGATAAAAGATAATCAACAAAATAAATATGATGAAATTATTGAATATTTAAAACAAGACGATGGATATTGGTTGGAAAATGATATATGGGATTTAACTAAGGAGTTTTTTATAGGAAAAGTTGTAAATGGATGTAGATACATTGACTTCTCTTATATTAAAAATGATGTTCTAAAAAATGAAATTAAGTATTTTTTCTATATAAATTTAAAGAAAAATTACTAACAAATAAAGGATTAATAAGACTAAATGCTCCATTAAAACATTTTTCTGAATTTTATAATGGAAAGTCTTTGTTAGAGTTAGATAGAGAAAAAACATTTCAAAAGTGGAAAATGTTTTTAATAAACAAAAATATTAAATTTGATATAAATGAAAAAAGTTATTTTTGGTTTTCAAATTATTTAACAGATTTTATCAAAGATTTTTATGACGACAGAGAAGAAACAGAAAAAGATATATGGTATTCAAAAAATATTAAAGGTGCTAAAATTCCTGCAAGTGGAGCTAAAGGCGGTATAGCATCACTAAACTTTAGCAATATTCCTGTTTATTATAATGAAACAGTTAAAAGGTATTTTAAAACATTTATAACTAAAAAATCATGGAGTCATTGCTATGAAACTTTAAAACATATAAACTATTTTTTTAGTATATTTTATTTCAATGGATATAGTGATGGATTTATAAAAAAACTATCAAGGCAAGACATAGAAAACTATTTATATTGGGTAAATAATGACTACAAAGATAAAAATAATCATTACAGAAGCAAGTTTGTTTCATATATAAGGACATTTTTAGAGTATATCCAAATGGCTCAATATGAAAAATCACCTGAAAAAGAAGTATCATTTTTAATATTTCAAGATGACATTCCTAAGAGAGATTCAATGACTACGCAGGTCAAAACTGCTAAATTTATTCCAGAACCTATTTTAAAACAATTAGACAATAATATTATGGATTTAGATAGACCACAATATATACCCATTTACATTCTACTTAGAGAAACGGGATGGCGAGGTACTGATATATTAAATCTTAAATATCATAATTGTTTAGAACAAATTTGGAACAGTAAAGAACAGAAATATAATTATTATCTTTGTGGTGAAATAACTAAAACGGATATAGCATTACTTAGAATTTCAATAAGAAATAAAGTTGCTGAAATGGTTCAAAAGGCTATCGATAAAGCTAAAAAATTGAGTACAGAAGAAAATAATCCAAAGAAATATTTGTTTAATACTTATGGAGGCAAGTTAAAAGGAAGCTCTTTACCAAAACATACTTTATTAAATACTATAAAAAGGCTTATTAATCAAAAAGATATTAGGGATGTTAATGGTAAGTTATATCATTTTAAAGTACATTCGCTACGTCATACAAGAGCAAAAGAATATGTTGAGCAAGGCATGGGAATTAGTATAATACAACAAATATTAGGACATCAGAGTCTTCAAATGACTGTTCATTATGCAACAGTTACAGAAAATACTCTCTACGAGAAATGGAAGAATACAGAGAATTTAAATTTGTTTAGGGTTAATATTGAAACTAATAAACTTGAGCATGTAAATTTAAATTCTGATGATGGAGAAAATTTAATCAGATATGAGTATGTTAAAAAGAACTTAGATGCTGTTAGGGTTCCTTTTGGAATATGTTTTAAACCAACTAAATCGCCATGTAGACAACAAATGAACCATTGTTTGAATTGCGGTAGTTTTTGTACTACTACTGAAAATATATCTGAATATGAAGAAGAAATACAGAAAGTAAAATCTCAGATAGAGATAAGTAATAGGTGTGGTAGGGAATTATGGGCAGAGAAAAATAAGCAGTATTTAGATGTTTTAGAAAGAACACTTGAAAAAATAAAAGAACAGAAGATTGTTCATAAAAACGGTAAGTCAAGGGAGGAAATATAATGGCAGATCATACTAAAGGACTTAAAGAATATGCAAAGCAAAAAACACAATTAACCTTAGAGAAAGTAGATAAGGCTATTAGAGAACTTTCCTTGAATGGTAGAAAGATTAATTTTAATAGTGTATCAGCTTTAAGTGGAGTATCTAAGACATTTATGTATAAGAATGAAGAGGTAAAAAGAAGGATTGAGGAACTTAGAGATAAACAAATTGAAAAAACTATAAAACAAAAACTCAAATATGATAAGACAGATAAATCAAAGGATATTATTATAATGGCAAAAGATAAAAAGATTAAAGAATTAGAATATGAAAATAAGAAATTAAAAAGGGAATTAGAAATATTAAGAGGTAAATTATATGAAAAAGTATGACTACATAAATTATATGTAGTCAATATATAAATAGCTATGACAAGGGGCTTATAATACCTTGTACACGAGATATATATTGGAGGTAATAAAATGAGGTATTGTATTCTTATGGGAAGCCCACGTAAAAATGGAAATACATTTAAATTATTAAAGCCGTTTACTGAAGAACTTGAACTCCATCAAATTCAGTATGATTTAATTTGGCTTTATGATAAACATATTGAACCTTGTATTGCTTGTCGGAACTGTCAAAAAGACTGGACAATTTTTGGATGTGGATATTCCGATGACATGCAGGAAATTTTTGATAAAGTATATGATTGTGATGTCATTATTTTAGCTACACCTATTTATTCATGGTACTGTACACCGCCTATGAAAGCACTGTTGGACCGTTTGGTGTATGGAATGAATAAGTATTATGGTGATGAAAAAGGTCCTTCTCTTTGGAAGGGTAAAAAGTTAGCTGTCATAACTACCTGCGGGTATAGACCAGAAAAAGGAGCTGATTTATTTGAAGAAGGCATCAAACGGTATTGTAAGCACTCTCAATTAAAATATGTTGGAATGCTTGTTGAAAGAGATTTTGGGTATAAATCTATCTTTATAACGGATGATAAAATTGAGCATTCCAAATCATTTGCTCGACAGCTAATAAGTAATAAAGTATAATCTGATATGCTTCTTGGATTATAATTTCCTTACCTTGTTTATTAACTAGAGTAAAAAATGCTTTAGTTTTATTTTTTAGTGTATATCTTAACTAGACATAGAATTGTTCATCCTTATTAAAGTAATACATAGTTTAATATTTAGTTATTTATAAAATGAGTGTATGTGTATTGGAAATTCTAATATAAGAACACAAATGTTTTTAACAGCCTATTGTAGAGTTATTTCTATCTTTAAAAGAAAAGCCTATATTTTACTAATAATTCTAGGAGATATAAAAATTCATGGTTTAATAATGGATCCCGAGACAGGAAAATTGGAAGTTATTGCTAATGAATATTAAAAAAGTGAGGGAATCTCTAATTAATTGGACATTTTTTCATGTAATATATTAAAAGGTTAACTGCTTAAAAATATTTCTCCAATAAATTTTTATTATACATAAATATAATAAATTTGAATATATAAATAATATCGAATATATATTATTAATTATAAGCTGGATTTATGGAGAATTAACTACTATAAATTAAGTATGAAGGTGGCAAACTAGCCAAATATCACGTGATCCTTAGATTCAGGTGGAGTTTGTTCATAATAAAAAATTAATTGGGGGAGATGAGGATTTTTATGCAGGATACCATGTTATTGAGTAAAATATCAAGAGGGTTAGATGAATGTTGCAAAAAAGAAAGAATTTCAAAAGTAAATAGTATGTCTGTTATTGTAAATAAACGCAGTTGTATTAATTCCAATAATCTGTTTGAATATCTTAAAAATTATAATGAAGATTTAATAGATATTTGTACAGAAATAAAAATTGAAATTGGAGATTTGCCAGATGAAACTGCTATTATTAGAAATATAGAAGGGGACTTAATTGAGGGATAGCTGAGTTTTTCTTAGATTCAATGTCTAATTGGTTTTTTGCAACATTAAAAGATTCCTATGACTGCTATCATGGGAATCTTTTTTCTTGTAAAATGGTTTTATTATCTCTGACTTTTTATTTGATGAAGGATATCTTATCAAATCTTGAAGTTGCATGAAAATAAATATCTGATAATTGTTTAAAATCTGGCCTTGTAACAGAATCTAATAAATATGCTGATTGTGTAGCTCCTATGATTCGACGTTTGTTTAATGCTCCAACTATTTCATCTGCAGTTCTTATACCTACTCCATGACCATAATATTTTCCATTTCCCAATACAATTACATTTTCACCTTGCCATTCCGGAGTTAAAGGATTCACTTCAGGATTTCTAAAGTATCTGCAATCTCCCGGCAGATAATCTTCTATATCACTAATAACATTTAAAGAAAAATTTTCATCTATATTTTGCCAATCCATTAAATATATCTTTTTAAAAGTAGAGTCAAAAATTTTTTCTTGAAAAGAGCTAAGACAGCCCTTGTAATATACTATGACTATTGCTGTAGCACATTCTGTACCATATTTGCTGCTGTTTTTATAGATGTCATTAATGGCAGTAGAGGACCTTACACCTTCCTTCAATAAAAAACCACCTTGTTTTGTTCTTTCCCAGTATTCCGGGTTGCACATGGACTTACGAAAAGTACGAAAACGAAATTGACTCATACTTAATTTTATGGATGCATCTACAATATTTTTTCTTAAATTTAGTTCAAATTTCAATTCTTCCAGAGAATTATAATAATAAGTTTGGCTGCTTGAAGAAAGTTCATTAAGAATGTATTTTTCTATGCTGTTATCTTTATATTGAGCTATTATTGAATTTATATCAAAATTACTATTTGAAATTTTAATCATTGTAATACTCCTATTCTAGCAATTTTTATCTGTTTTTCTAAGGAGTATTCACGCCATATATGCCATAAATATATATTTTTATGATGTATTCTAAATGAAAAATTTGCAAGCAGTATTTTATTATTATAATCTAACTTTTTAAATTCATTTAATAAGCTGTGCTCTTTTTTTGATGGGGAGCATAAAGCTTTTCCGGTATTAGGGCAAATGCTTTTACATAAATATTTACCTTCAAGAACTATTCTATAGGGTTTAGGATTCGTAGTCTGTTGAAAACTTTCACCAGTATATTCTAAAAATGCACTATTTTCTTTCATCCAATTTGAAAAGATTGTATATTTTCTTTCTTTGCTAATAGCTTTATCTATTTCCGGTATAAAGTTTAATAATCTGGATGCTATTTTAACATCTTCTATATTGGAGGATAATAAGTGTTCTCCAATAATATTTAAACTATTGGGATCTGCAGATTCAAAAAAACCCCATACTAAATCATGGATTAAAAATCCTTTTTTATATCTATCAAAAATCATATCTGCCATAATAGGTAGCAGAGTGGTATCTCTATAAACTTTTGTTAGAAGTATGGATGTAATATCTAAAACTTGATCATATTCATCATTTATACCATCATCATGAGACCCGGTTTCCAATATCCACTTTAAAACTGAATGAATTATTTGTATATAATCAAAAGATATTTGTTCTGATGCCAAATCATATTTTTTATCTGTTAGTATTTCTTTGATGATCAATAGTGCTACTTTATTTTTTTCTGTTAAACTGTTAAATAAGTTGTTTTGCTGAAGCATTTCTTTAAGAATAAATAAAATATTAAACCGTAAATGCTTATCGTTAATAAAATTTAGTGCTTTTTTTAAATTTTTTTTAGATAGCTGAAAGAAAAAGTTTTTTAAGTCATCTATTCCCTTGTCAATTCTAATTTTATCTAGAAAGCTTAAGGTATCTGGATCTAAATTATACATGGATATTCTATATCTCCTTAATATATCTATCCATACATATTTATTTCTATAGATACAATTTATACTATTATGTGATGAATTTTTTTAGAAATTATTTTTAATGATTATATATAATTAAAAAATTTTTGCTTTATTTATAATTTAGCAGTTTTATGAACATATTTTCATGTTCTTCTTCTTCTTTTATGATAATGGATATAACTTTATAAATTCTATTATTCATATCATTTATATTCTGTAGTAATCTACCCTGAATGTTTAAAAGAAGTGCTACGTTGTTTTTTTCGAATTTTACGGCAAATTCAATCAATTCTCTGGGAGTATTTACTTCAGGTACTTTGATATTTTTTTTAAATTCAAATAAAAGTCCTGAAATTTTATCGTAAAAGTAAAAATCGATAGAATCATCTAATTTATCCTTTAAACTAGATGATAGATTTTCATAATATTCAATGTGTTTCTGTTCTTGTTTTGCAATAGTTTTAGCAAGTATACTGATTTCCTGGGATTTGTTTTTAAAGGTTTCTTCTATTTTTAAGTATAGTTTTAATGACATATCTTCAATGTCAATAAGACTTTGAAGCAGATCAAATATTTTATAGGTCATATTAGCCAACTCCTGTTAAGTAATTTGGATGTTTAAATGAAGTTTTGCTCATAAGAGACGATTTTCTTTTAAAATTTTTTCTTTCTTATTGATTCATTTGTATACGCCTTGAATATGGAGATATTAACCCAAAACATTCTTTAGGGCACATTTATTGTAAATATAACACTTAATTCCAAGTATTTCAATCAATTATTTGGATTCTATTCTTTTTAACATTATATAAGTTAATATTAGGTGGGTATCATTAGAATTAAAGGAAAATTATGAGGAATATTTATGACTATTGCAGCAATTGGAGGAGTAATACTGTATATTAAAACCCCAGCTAAAACCAAGTTGGGGTTAGATTCTTTTATGGTCATTGTAGGCTTGATTGACATAGAAAAGGCATAGTGGATAAAATCTACTATTTTTTAAATAGAATTAATAGTATCTTATATTTCCTTAAGCAGTTTTTATTTAATTATATCCGTTCCGTTTGTCTATTGCCTCATCTTTAATTTCTGTTCTCATAGCATTAAGAGATTCTTTTCTTCTTTTATTTTTTTCTATGAGTGTTTTTTTCATTTTTTCATCATCTGTTTTTTCAATCATTTCTTCTGCATGCCCGATATTTTCAATATTATTATTAATATTATGTTGAATTCTATCTACATTATCTCTTCTATCATCTGGTTTGTTTTCCATAATTTTATATCTCCTTTTTTGATTTAATATCTATTAAAAATTAGTATCACCATAGTACAAAATTATTATTCAAATTTTAATGTAGACAAGATTCTAGGTTTTTTGTCTAATATTTAATATTGTTTTACTATGACCCATAGTCAGATTGCTTGACAGTATTACATAGGCACATTATAATATGAACAAATGCTTATATGTTTACTTATGAGGAGGATAATAATATGGCAGTGAGACCAGAAGAGGATGCTCTTTGCAGTTGTACCATAATACACCAAGACATATTAAATAAAGTTAAAGATAAAATGACAGATGATTATTATCTATGTAGAATTTCCGAACTCTTTAAGGCTCTCAATGACCCCACCCGACTCAAAATCGTAAATGCTCTAATTCTGTCTGAAATGTGTGTGTGTGACATTACTGCATTGCTGGATATGAATCAGCCCGTCATTTCTCATCATTTGAAGGTGCTGCGTCAAACTCAGCTCATTAAATATAGGCGCCAGGGCAAAATTGTCTATTATTCCCTGGATGACAAGCATATAGAGCCATTGTTCAGACAAGGCTTGGCACATGTATTGGAGAAATAACTGATACTATGAAGCATAGCAAACCCAAGGTTAGTACATATAAAAATGAAGCATACCCGATTGTGGAAAAGGAGCAACAGAAACCGAAGCTAATTCTTTCCGATGGTGATTTTCCAACAGGGCTTGATCCAACTATGAGTAAAAATAGCCGTTTTACGCTCTAATATGGTAAATGACAAGGAAGGATACTTTCACTTCTAAAGTAGAAGAGGAATTACCACTTGCCAGTAGGTAGTTCCATACTTACCATTTTTGACATCCCTTTCCTTTTCATATTAATTTCCCCTAAAATATATGTTATAATTATTTTAGTGAATGGAACAAATGTATTGTAAAGGATGTGGTATAAAAATGAACTTAAAAAAAACAAAGAATGTTATTTTCATTTTTTTTCTAAGTTTACTTACTCTGTGTTTATTTGACACTGGAATTGTTAAGGCTTCAACTCTTCCTGCAAAGTACAGTATGGATCTAGACTTTAATGCAAATACCAAAACTTTAACAGGAAGTGAAGAAGTTACTATTAAAAACAGCACTGGTACAAGCTTAAAGGATATAGTATTTCACCTTTATCCAGACTCCTATAATAAAAAGGAAACTATGCCTTCTCAAGTTGGTATCATCGGCACTAAGGACTTAACTGAAGCACAAAAAGGGGATATATATATAAATAAAGTCCTTGTAAATGAAAAAAATGTGAAGTTTACTCAAGATGATCAAATCCTTAAAATCAGCTTAGATGAGGCTTTTAAACGCAATGGAAATATAAAAATCTTCATTAGCTTTAAATTAAAATTACCTATGGGAACTTCAAGATTGGGCTATATGGATAATGATTATTCATTAACCAACTGGTATCCTATACTATCAATGTACGATAATAAAGAAAATAAATGGGATGAAAATACTTTCAATGTAGTAGGAGAATCCAATTACAGCGATATAGCAGATTATAATGTAAACTTAAAAGTTCCTAAAGATTATGTAGTGGCATCTACTGGAGAGGAAAATGAAAAATCTTCTGACGAGAATAGTAAAATAATGAACTTGAACGCTAATAATGTAAGAGATTTTGTTATTATAATGAGTCCTAATTACAAGGTTCTGTCCAAAGAAATAGATGGAATAAAAGTAAACATTTATTATTTAACTAAAGAAGATGATAACGATAATAGTACAGCTCAGGATGTCCTAGATTCGGCCGTAAGTGCAGTTCAATTTTTCAGCCAGCAATTTGGTAAATATCCCTACGATGAGTTAGATTTGATGGAAAGTCACTTATCTGGAGGAGCAATGGAATATCCTCAAATAATTCAAATGCCAATATACCCTGAAAAAATACTAAGTTCTAAAAGTAATGATCAATATATATCTGGTTTATATGAAAATTCATTTATATCACAAGCTGCAGTACATGAAGTAGGTCATCAGTGGTGGTATGTAACTGTAGGCAACAATGAATTTAAAGAACCCTTTTTAGATGAATCCTTAGCTACTTTTTCCACAGCCTATTATTTTGAAAAAACTGAAGGTGAATATTCCCAAAATGGTATATTGAATATGATACCTACATATAGTAATGAAAATATGGGGACACTTTCATCCCAATATAAATTTCCAAGTATAGGGTCAGGGGTAGACAAATTTGACGATGATAGTAATGGAGCTGGATATGTTCTGGTTATATATGGCAAAGGTCCTCTTTTAATTGAAGATTTAAGAAAAAGGGTGGGAGATACTGTATTCTTAGATATAATGCAAACTTACTTCAAAGAATATAAATTTAAAAATTCATCCATAGAAGGATTTTTAAGTGTCGTTGAAAAAAAAGCAGGTAAAAATGTAAGTGATACCATTAAAGCTTCTCTGAATTCCGATAATTACACTGCGGAAAACTTAAAGCTTACAGACGAACAAATAGAAAAACTGGCAAATGAACAATATAAAAATATGCTTAAAAATTTGGAAAAAAACAACGGATTAATCCTTGGTAGTCTTCAGCTTAGGGTACTAAATGGTGAGAAAGCCCTATTAGTAAAACCATCTAACTTAACTACAGATGAAAAAGAGTCTTTAGATGGTATTATAAAAACTATGACACTTAACAGCAATATATCAGTAAAAGAAGATAAAGATTTAACAGATAATGATATAAAAAATAATAATATAATACTTCTTGGAAACCCATGGAACAATAAAGTCTTTGATTCTATGAAAAATGATCTTCCAATACTTGTAACTAAACATACTATTTCTTGTAACAGCTTTTCTTTTAAAAGTGAGGACATAAATGGAGCTTTTACTATTAAAAATCCTAAAAATGATGATAAATTAATGTTAGTATTTTTTTGGACGAAAGATAATTCATTTTATACAGATTTGAATTTAGTTACAAATTCTCAATTTACAATATCTATAGAAAACAAACAATTTTTCAGCGGGAAATTTTAGAGATTATATGTCAGTATTTAAAAAAGAAGAAGACATAAAAAATTTTAATTTGACTTCAACTTAGAGTTCTAAGTTGAAGTTTTTTTATTTACGGTTGTAGTATTAAATAAGTCCTGGAGTAATTACGGCAATCTACAAAAATAATAGTTAAAAAGCTATGTTATTTTGATTCATAAATACTTGAAGCTATTGCCATAGTATATGGATTTAATTCAAAATGATTCTCAGTTTATAATTGCTACCCATTCTCCAATAGTAACGACCTATCCAGATTCAATAATCTATGAGTTGGATAATACTATAAAAAAAGTTAACTATGAGGATACCGAAAATTATCAAATTATAAAATTATTAATTAATAATCCTAAAAAATGTTAGATATACTTGTATAAATAATATAAATAATATGAATTATATGAAAAATTCTAGTGATTTTAATCCTTGTAGTATTTTTATATACTCTTCTTAGCTTAATGACCATGAACAAGAAATTTCCTGATTAAAATGTTTACTTATTTTAATAATTTTAATTATTGTATTTGGGATTTTAATTTATATAGATTAAATTCTTATAAATTAAAAAGTTGTTTCAAAATATTGTATAACATAATAAAGAAGATATAAGTCATATAGATAATTTATAGCTTATATTAAATACAATTATCAAGGGGGACCTAGATTATGTTTCATATAATTGATTTCGAAAAATGGGAAAGAAAAGAACATTTTAAATATTATACAGAAAAGCTTAAATGTGGTTATAGTATTACTGCAAAGATTGATGTTACTTTGTTTAAAAAGTCGTTAAAAAATAATAATCTAAAATTTTATCCTTCCTTCATTTATTGCGTTACTTATAACATTAACTTAATGCCAGAGTTTCGAATGAGTTGGAGAAAAAATAATACGCTAATTTTATATGATATTGTTCATCCTAATTATACAATTTTTCATGAAGATGATCATACCTTCTCAGATATTTGGTCAGAATATACAGATGACTTTTACAAATTCTATGATAATTATAAATGTGATATTCAAAAGTACTCAAATACTAAAGGCATGAAGACTAAGCCAAATCAGCCTGAAAATTTTTACTGCATATCTTGTGTTCCATGGCTTAGTTTTACAGGATATTCAACATACACTAGTGATTCTAATCCACCATTAATGCCCATTATAACATATGGAAAGTACAATAAAGAAAATGGAAAATGGGTAATGCCATTTTCTGTGACAATATCACATGCAGTGGCTGATGGATATCACGTAAGTAAGTTGATTAACAGCATTCAAACAACAATAGATAAATTTGATATGGTACTATAATTACGGCAACCTCCTTATTATCTAAGTTCTGTGAGATGAGTCCAATAATTTTTGTGCATAGAACTGATTTCCCTAAATATGACAATCTAATCAATTGACATAGATGAGTTCTTGAGTTTAAATATCAAGTTTTATCTATGTATTGATGAATACAGGCCTGTTCAACTAAATGATATTTATAGGTTCTCTTAAAACAGTAGTAGCGCTTGGGCCAAAGCCTATAAAATTATCTCTTGTAACAGAAGAATATTTAGGAACATCTTTCTTGCCAAAAGTCCATACAGCAGTTCTAGTACACTGAAGTTCTTCACCTACTGTCTCAAGATATTCAAAAAGCTTTTTTATCTTTTTCCCTAAAGGCTTACTTTTGTTGTTGGCATAGGAAAAATCAATAAAAGGATAGGTTGAAACTTGAGTTGCTCTTGATTCAAATGCATTAGTAAAATCATCTTTTAAATCATCCTTGGGAGGTAGCTAGAGATTTATCATACTTTACTTGTTATAGGGAGAAGGGATATAGGGTGTTACAAAATGGAGTGCGGACGTATATTCCAAGTTAACTCGTAATTATTTTTATTTATAAAAACAAGAGGTTTAAAAGATCTTGAAAAAGTATAGTTTTTATTCTAAACAGTACTTACGCAGAATGATTTAATCATAGAAAAATCAATAGCTTGAATATTAAACTAGTTATGTTTTTCATGCCTAATTGTACTAATACACTTAATTCAATTATTAAGTTAGCCAAAACAACTCTTCCTTTTTTAATAATTTAAAATTTAAGCTTAGAGTTATTATGTTAAATATATATACTTTTGTCTATTATTTTTAATATATTTTCAGTAACTTCAGATGTGTAAACAACATATTTTTCACAGTTTTCGTGATGTTCTGATTTTCCCCATTCAACATCTTCAGTAAGTGCACGACAGCAAGTGTATTTAAATTTCTCTTTGAACTTATCATGTATTTCTTTAGATGCTTCAAAAATTTGTATACTCATAGGAACACCTCTCATTTGTATATTTTTTATTATAGAATAGATCATATTCTATATGGTATCAATAAAATTATTAAAATAAAGCAATAGCACATGGCCGAAATAAAAATTTCTATCTTACTCACTTTTATTGGCCCTTATAATTTAATTTCTTTATTTTTAATTCTTTTAGCTAGGTCTTTAATTTTTCCTTCAATCTTATTTAACAGCACCCGTTGCTATTATCACTTGAACAATCACATGTAGGCTCAGTACCTAAAAGCCATCCCATTATAACTGCGTAGGCACATCCAACACCTGATTTTACCTCAATGGCATTAAAGGAACAGTTTTTTGCACATGCGCCGCATTCCATACAACTATCCTTATTGATAAGTTCAACCTTACCTTTATTTAGATTAAATACTTTATGTGGACAAACCTCAATACATCTTCCACAGCCAACACATTTATCTGAATCAACCTCAAGTGTACAGACATTTTTCAAATACTTATTTTTCATAGCACCCTCCTTAAATATGAATAAGGCTGTTTATCAAAAGTAACCCCACCCCAAGTCCTATTGAAACAGCAATTGCAGGAACTGCTATCTTCATCTCCTTTATTACACCTGAGAAAGATGTATAAGTAGAAGATCCTGTAAAGTTCATAGCATAATATGAGGCTATAGATGGTAAAATCAATAAATATGCAACAGTTTTTAATACACCATATTCCGGTATTGCAGACCAACCATTAAGTATATTTACAGTGACTGCCCAAATAAGTCCCATAATCCAGCCTTTTGCAGCAAAAGCCCTTACTGGAATCCATGGCAGTAATACAGGGGTTATAACACAGCCTACCAGCAATGCACCTATAAATGCATAAAAATCAATTACTCCAAAAGGATTAACGGCAAATAAATTTATAAGAAACATTACTCCAAAAACTAACATGGCAATTTTAAAAGTACTTACAAATTCAACTGGTGTCAGAACCACCCTGTCAATTATATTAAACCTCACTTCACGCATTTCTTCTGTGGCTTTCATTTCTGCTTCTAAAAACTTTTTTATATCTTCAGCTCTTACAGGACCATATACCACTTTAAAACCAGACTTCTTTGTAACCTCGTGAGCACTTATTCCAGGTGCCCCAAGCTGAGGGAGTACCAACGTTTTGTGTGATACAATTTGAGAAAGCCTTACTTTTGAAATTCTGCTCACAAGTTCCTTAGTTCCAAATGTTCCTTTACCTGCTGCACACCATACATTTATCCCTTTCGTATCCAACACCACTATCCATGCATTAAGTCCACCCAGCTCTTTTCTCAAAGTATCAAAGGTCAGTTTATAGTTTGCTGTTACCAGAACAGGAGCTGTGTCATCAGGTGTTCCTACTGCATAGAGTCCTGGATTGATTTTATAATTCATCCTGTTTATTCCGAAGCGTACTTTCCATGTACCCAATGTATCAGTAAATGCCAATTTAGTAGAAATACGTGGTATACAGCCTTGTGAGGTACTTATCTCTCCAATTATCCATTTCTGCTTTGTATCATATTTAGTAATGGGTTCACATGATTCCTTACTTCCATTTCCACAACAATATGAATTTTGAGTTGTCTCACACTTAGAAGAAATAGATCCATCGGTAGGTTTTTGCTTTATTCTTACTATTTTAACTTTTGTATTCTTCTCAAGCTTTTTTCCAGAATTACAGCAATTAATGTTATCCAATTTTCTAACCTCCCAAACCTCTAATTTCCTATAAAACTTATTTGCACTCAGAATCATTAGAGCATTTTTTTAGATTGTTATAGTAATTCCTACATATCAATCTCAGTATTTTCACTGATATCCTTCACAGACTTCTCCAATGCTCCAAATTTGAACAAGTTTAGAGAGTATTTTATCTTTGTTACATCTTATAATTTAATTTCTTTATTTTCAATTCTTTTAGCTAAGTCTTTAATTTTTTCTTCAATGGCTTTAGCTGTTTTTATAAACTCATCATTACTTTTCCCAGAAGGATCTTCCAAATCCCAATCCTCTGTATACTTTGAAGGTAAGAAAGGACATACTACATTACATCCCATTTTTACTACTATATCAATTTTGAGAAGATCCTTTAGCAATTTTGACTTCTGTGTTTTATTCATATCAATATTATATAAATCCTTTATAATTCTTACTGCATCTTGATTTATAGTTGGTCTTAATTCTGTCCCAGCAGAATAGGATTCAAATATATCATTTGCAAATAATTTTCCTAAAGCTTCTGCCATTTGTGATCTACAAGAATTGTGTACGCATATAAATGCTACCTTTGGTTTCATAATTGTATTCCTCCATATTTAACCTAATTTTGTAGGTATCTTAAAATATTTTTTTCTCCAATGTAGTGCTACATTTACAAGACCTATCATAACGGGCACTTCAACTAATGGACCTATAACAGCTGTAAAAGCTTCTTTTGATTCTATTCCAAATACTGCAACTGCAACTGCTATTGCAAGTTCAAAGTTATTACTTGCTGCGGTAAATGACAGTGTAGTTGTTTTTTTATAATCTATTCCAGATTTATAACTTATAAAGAATGAGACTGAGAACATTATTACAAAGTATATTAAAAGTGGAACAGCTATTCTTATAACATCAAAAGGAAGTTCAACTATATATTTTCCCTTATAAGTAAACATGATTATTATAGTAAATAGTAAAGCAATTAATGCCAGTGGACTTACCTTAGGTATGAATTTTTTTGTATACCACTCTGTTCCCATTTTAGGTTCTAGTAATAGTCTTGTAAATAAACCAGCCGCAAATGGTATCCCAAGATAAATTGCTACGGATTCTGCTACTTTAACTATAGAAATATCCACCCTGTAACCGGTAAGTCCAAACCATGTTGGTAAAACAGTTATAAATATATAACAATACATTGAATAAAATATAACTTGAAAAATTGAGTTGAAAGCTACAAGAGCAGCTGCATATTCTGTATCACCATCAGCTAAACTATTCCAAACGATAACCATAGCAATACATCTTGCAAGACCAATTAATATAAGTCCAGTCATAAATGCTGGATATGACTTTAAAAAAACAAATGCAAGTATAAACATTAAAATTGGTCCTATAATCCAGTTTTGTAAAAGTGATAACCCCAAAACTTTAGGATTCCTAAAAACCTTATGGAATTCTTTATAGTTTACTTTGGCAAGGGGTGGATACATCATTACAATAAGTCCAATGGCTATAGGTATGGATGTAGTACCTATAGATAGATTAGATAAACCTTTTGATATTCCTGGTATTCCCCACCCAAATAGAATTCCTATAAACATGGCAAGAAATATCCAAAGTGTCAAATAACGATCAAGTAACGATAATCTAGATGATTTACCTTTCATATATATTCCTCCTGTTTATAAATTTATTTTTCATTATCAGTTTTACATAAACCAGTACTCTGACCTTTGCATATACATTCTTCGGTATCTGTTATAATATTCATCAAGAACAGCATCAGCTTGTTTGCATTAGCATTGTCTAATGAATAGTAATTCCAGATCCCTTCTTTTCTACATTTAATAAGGTTACAATCCATCAACACCTTCATGTGGTGGGATAGAGTAGGCTGTGTAAAATTAAAATTTTCCAATAAATCACATGCACATTTTTCACCACAGGAAAGTATATCAATAATTTTTAACCTGTTTTGATCAGACAGTGCCTTGAATATTTTTGCGTTTAATTTATAATCCAAATTCATAAAGTCACTCCTTATATAGATAATATAGACTATTATCTATATAGTGTCAATATAATTATTGAAATAATAAAAAATAATAGACTATTATATATATAATAGTCTATGTAGTGAATATTTATTTGTTACCTATATTTATCAATTTTTAATAAATAACTTTAAGATAATATCACTGTAACATTTTTCTCATTTTACATGAGTTCATGAACATCATCAGCTGAACATTTCTTAAATAAAGTACATTAATCTTTTATTATAACCATGTACTAAAAGATTATTTTGAAATTATTTCATCTAATCTTTTCCTCAGAGTTGCTTTGTCTAATTTATCTACTGGTAGATCAATAAGTAAATTAATTCTTGTATTTAACTCATTTCTTATTTTTTTAAAGTGAGTAACTGTTTCTTCCTCGTTGCCTTTAAAGTCTCTTGGGTCAGTTATTCCCCAGTGTACATAAATAGCATCCTTTGGTAAAATAGGACATTCATTTTTAGCCTTATCACATAGTGTAATAACAAAATCAAACTCCTCATTTAAAAATTGCTCTATTGACTTAGGTTTGTAATTACTAATATCTATACCCATTTCTTTCATAACAATTTTAGCATAAATATTAATATCATCGGCTGGCTGACTTCCTGCACTAAAAGCAATAAATTTGTCTTTACCCTTATCATTTAGTATGGCCTCTGCCATTTGGCTTCTTGCAGAATTTTGAGTACATAAAAACAATACCTTCTTTTGCACAATATCACTTCCTAATTTTTTTATATAATTATTCATAATCATATGATAGATTATATTAGTTATCAATAATTATAATAATTATTTAACATTAATTTAAAATTCAGTATGATTGGGGTATCGCCAACATTTCCGACAAAACCCAGGCTAAGGAATAAAATAGATAATATCTTATTATTTTACCTTTGTAATAAAAAATAATAGTATAGATAATAAAGCAGCTGTAAAATAGGTTATAGAAAGTGATGCGCAAGGGTGTACTTCACTAGGTGTTAATTTCGCACTGATATTATATAGAGTATTTGCTGCTACAACAATTATAATAGGCCAAAATAAATCAATCATAATATACCTCCTAAAATAAAAAACCACAAACAAAAAACCTTTGTTTGCGGTAAGTGTTCACTCGAACTTTTCAATATTTTTGATTTAACATATCACGCTTACTTTGCAGTACATGTCAGCATATGAATATTGTTCAGTAACTATTAATGAAATATGGATTTAATTTGTCGTGGACATTATAATTTAATTAAAAGGTAAATATTGATAACGAATGAACTAAATGTTATAATTAATAAGATTAGTTTAGGGGGTAATAATTATGCCAGAAGCCATAAGACAAAACAAAATGAATAAGTTTGCTATAATTTCTTTAATATTAGCTACTTCCTTATTTGCTTTTGCAGGATTATTGCATACGGTTTTAGGAAGTATATTTATAGTTATTCCTATCAATACTATTGTTTTTGCTGTTTTAAGTCTTGTAAAACCTTGTAAAGGAGATACAGGGTCAGCTGGAGTATTGGGAATTATAATGGGAATAATTTATATAGGATTTTTTATGTTTATGTAAGTATTGGTAGTTAACCAGTACTTATTTTTATACATGAGAATAGATGAGAGGTATAAAATAAGAAAATAAATTTTACTTTTGAAATTAAATATATATGGTTTGGTTGTTTATTTTATTTCAGTATTTATGTCATGGAATGAATAGATTCGTATTCGGATTTTGAGCTTATAAAAACTAACACCATAAAATG
>ENA-UOOE01001413-UOOE01001413.1-fermentation-metagenome-genome-assembly--contig:-NODE-1413-length-20425-cov-23.904467_pt1 | contig 20425 bp, 19 predicted proteins | sample MGYA00245776_ERZ724021 | MGnify/ENA primary metagenome ERZ724021 (study PRJEB28704, sample SAMN03018321) | fermentation metagenome | biome: anthropogenic terrestrial biome; feature: soil... | reverse complement strand
GTAATAAATGCAGAGTATAATCAATATAATATTAAGAATTAAAGTGTGGTATCTGTTTTCCAAATGCGGAAACGGGATTCCATATACAGCCGAATAACCGGGGCATTGCGGATTAATTGCGTATTCTATATTACGGCCTGTTTTATTGCCCTTGCACAGAGAAAAGCAGCAAAGTTTCCATGTACCTGTTTTACTGCGTTGTATGTGAATGGGCTATGCGTATACAGTTATTATAGCAATTTTTTAATATCGCAGCAGTGACAGCAGGCTTTTTGTGCCTGCTTTCGCTTTTGACTTTTAAAGTTTGAAAAAGGCCGTGAAAATGAAAATGACATTAGTTCCGGAATTTCATGGAGCAGATTCCCTTTTATATAATATGTATCGAAATCTGCCGATTGGTGCGGTGATGCTTGATTCCGGCCTGATGATCGTTTCATCAAACCGTAAATTCAGGGAATACTTCGCGTGTAGTCCACATGGGCCAAACGGCCTTCCGTTTTGCAAGGCTATAGGCTGCCTGGAAGATACGGGTAACAGCAAACCAGAGCGGCAGGGAAAATGCCGCAAATGCGATTTACTGAAGAATGTTACATGTATGATGCAGAATAACAGACAGATGCAGACAGTGGAAATCAAGAGTACGCTGTTATGCCAATGCCGCAAAGAAATAAAATGGTTTAAGATAGATGGCTTTCCGGTAAGATATGCCGGCCAGAAGTGCGCAGTGCTGTTTTTTAATGACATAACCGACCATGTCCAGAAAGAAAAGCAACTCAAGGAAAAACTTAAAATAGATATGCCTACACAGGTTTTTAATAAGTACAGCGTGATACAGGACCTTGACGCTATACTTAAGACTGAAAAGCAAAAAAGTTTTTCCCTCTGTATGATAGACTTCGATAACTTTAAAAAAATCAACGACACGTATGGCCACCTTATGGGCGACAAAATCCTGTGTAGATTTTCAGAGATAGCGCGCAGAAATACGATGGACGACATCGTCGGCAGGTTTGGAGGCGAAGAGTTTATCTTTATTTTCCGCCATACGGGCCTTGCCCAGGCATCAGGCGCCATAAGCAGGATACAGTGTGAGCTCGCGAAATCGTTCTGCGACGAAGTGCTTTACCCTGTCACTTTCAGCGCAGGGATAATATATTACGAAGAAAACGCGAATGTCAAAACTAAATGGAAAAGCCTGCTGGAGGCCGCCGACAGGCTGCTTTACCAGGCAAAGGCGCAGGGGAAAAATCAGATAGTAACTTCTGTGTGGGATTGCAAAAACAAAAAGTGCTGACTGCGGCTGTGAAATAAAGGGCCGGCCGATATGCCAAAACTAAAATATTTTGTGTGGAAATAAAGAAAAGATGGCGTTTTAGTCCTTTCGGACAACACCATCTGTCTTTTTATGCGGAAAAGTTATGTTTCGGAACCAGAAGCGAAAATCGAAACAATGCTTATGGCAATTAGAAATTATTATAGATCTGATGTTTTATAAATATTTTGCAACAAAAAATCACTATGGAAAAGCTCTATATTATTCTACCTTTTTAAGCTTTTCCAGAACTTCTTCAGCCGTAAAGCCTGATTTATAAATTAAATCCTGGATTTTTTCCATTTGTTTTTGCTTTTCCTTTGTGAAAATATCCTGCTTCTGATTTTTCAAGTCTTTGATTCTCTCATCAAGTTTGGCTTTCCTTTCTTCAAGGGTTTTGATATATCCGTCAATTTCGCTGAGCCTTTCCTGGCTGGTTTTAGTTTTGCCTCTTGGCATGTGGGGTGCTCCCTTCAAATAAAATATTATCTTTATTATCAGTATATTGCAAATATTTCATTTGTAAACAGGAAAAATAAAAAAACCATATGCTTTTGTAATTATTTCTGAAAAAACATGGCCTTTGGTTCTATAAAAAATTTATTGTAAACCTACATATTCAAAATGTTTGCCATGATGCAGTTTTGAATACTAAAATTTATTGTGTATCTGCTGGCCACTTCAAGTAGAAAAATTATAAATAAAATTTTTACAGCTTTATAGACTTGAAGTCTAAAACTACAGAACATGCCGAAATATGGTGCTTAGACTTTTTCCTGCAGCTAAGGGCAATTTTAAAAAATGTCAAATGCAGGTTTACTGCAAGTGAACAGCAACGAAATATATTATTTAATAGGGGTATATAAATTACACTACATATATACAATAAATTTACTTTGTTATGCTGCAAAGCATCAAAGGGGAAGGACTTATTAATGTGATATTTTTAAAAAAATGCGAGAGCGGTAAAAGTCTTTCATCAGATAAAAAGCGAGTCAGGGTGCGCCGCAGAATACCCGCGCCGCTGTTTCCGATAAGCTATTGCACTTTCTGGCATTATAATTTATGCTGCATATAATATTGGCGTGATGCTTGCAATTTTAATTATTGTGATGTTTGCGCTGATGAGCCGCATTATGCTGCGGCCACTCAAGCTGCTAATAAGCAGGCGGCCAAAATCCGACTGCGCAGCTGCAGAAAATCCGGCGCAGGTAACTGAACAGCGCACAGCGGTAAATATGTGCAGAAAATGCGCCCTGAAAGTTTATCCTTCAGGGCGCATCCTTGTGCTCATATGCTGGAACTGCAAAAAGCTACTGCCGTTCATCCATCTCATCGGGTGAAAAACGGCCTGTGCTGTACTCGCCTGCGCAGTTTTCAGTGTAGAGCCTGCGGATTTCGTCAGCATCGCCTGTCTGCCCGAGGACCCACATCAGCTTTGTTACGGCTGCCTCGGTTGTCATGTCTTTTGCCTCGAGCACTCCTGTTTCCAGAACCTTGCGCCCAGTCTGATAAATTGAGAAGTCGCTCGGTTCGTAAAGGCACTGGCTGCACACAACAATGGTGACGCCTGCCTTTATCATCATTCTTAGCTTTGCGACGAGGTCGCGGCGGATAAAATTGAGCCCGCCGACGCCGAAAGCCTCGATTACAATGCCGCGGTAATTCATTTTCAGCAGCGCGTCGAAAATATCAGGGTCGAGCCCGGGTGTAAGCTTGAGAAGGAAAACGCGGTTGCATATTTTATCATTAAGCATGAAATCACCGCTGGCTTTTGGCAGGGCGCTTTTGTTTATGACAAGGCCCTTTGCGTCTATGCAGGCTATGTAGGGGTAATTTATGCTCTCGAAAGCGTCCATGGCGAATGTCCGCACTTTCACGGCGCGCGTGCCGAGGATTACTTTGCGGTGGAATGCAACAAATACGCCGGGATTACCGGAAGTAGCCATGGCAAACGCGCATCGCAGGTTTTCGATGCCGTCGGTAAGCAGGTGCGTCAAAGGGAGCTGTGAGCCTGTGAGCACAAGCGGTACTTTAATATTGTGTAGCATGAACGAAAGGGCTGATGCCGTGTATGCCATAGTGTCTGTGCCATGTGTGAGCACAATGCCATCGTAATGCCTGTATTCTTCCGCTACTGTGTGGGCTATGCGCTGCCATTCTTCTGGCTGTATGTTAGAGCTGTCAAGCCGGAACAGTGGCTTGACCGTTACCTGGAAACCTGGCGGCAGCCCGCGCAGCGATATGAGGCTGTTGTCGCTCATGTCCGGTGCAAGCCCTTCACTCGTCTGCCTGCAGGCGATTGTGCCGCCCGTCGTGATTAAAAGTATTTTTTTCATATATTGCGAATGCTTTTATGTCTGCGGTAACAGGCCTGCTTGCCTGTTACCGCAGACACTGATTCTTCCCCCCTAATGCGTTTCGGCATAGTAAAATCAGTATAGCATAGTAATAGGGAATGTAACAGTGCTTATTTTGCGGGTTGGGCTTTATTCCATCTTTGAGCCCCGCTGCTTGACATTGGCGCATTTTCCTTATACTCTATATGTTCGAATGTATTAAAGGGGCATTGTACATAAAAAGTACGGGCGGCCATGCGGCGCGCCCGAAAAATAAAAAAGGGGATTTCTGATGTGAAATATTTTGACCTTCACTGCGATACACTGACAAAATGCCGTGAAAATCGGGAAGAGCTAAAAAATGCCAAACTGAGCGTAAACCTTGAGAAAGGGAAAAAGTACGGGAGCTGGGCGCAGGTATTTGCAATCTGGATAGACGACAGCCTGCGCGGCAAAGAGGCATACGGCTTTTTCAGCCGGAATGCGGGCTTCTTTGCGGAACAAATGGAAAAGAACAGCGGTACCATCTCATTCTGCCGCTCTTCAGGCGATATGCGCAAAGCAGCCGAAAACTCAAAAGAAATTGCGCTGCTTTCTATTGAAGGCTCAGGCGCGCTTGCCGGCAGGATAGAGAACCTGTACAATGCCTATAAAGCCGGAGTGCGCCTTATAACTCTCACATGGAACGGAAAATGCGAAGCCGGTGACGGCTGCATGGTTGAAAACGCTGGCGGCCTCACGCCTTTTGGGTTTGACCTTGTGCGCGAGATGGAACAACTTGGCATAATAGTTGACATTTCGCACCTTTCTGAGAAGGGCTTCTGGGATGTTGCCAAAACGGCGAAAAGGCCGTTTGTAGCGTCACATTCGGACTCAAAGGGAGTCTTTGACTGCAGGCGGAACCTAACCGATGACCAGTTCCGCGAAATTGTGAAAGGCGGCGGTCTCGTGGGGCTTAATTTCTGCAGAGGATTCTTGGCTGGTGGCAGGGTGACGGTGGAAGATATCATAAGGCATGCCGACCATTACCTGCACATTGGAGGCGAAAAAGCCCTTGCGCTGGGCTCAGACTTTGATGGGTGCGCCCTGCCTGACGGTATCCATGGCACGGAAGACGTAGCAAATATCCATTCCGCTTTCTGCAAAGAATTCGGCAGTGAACTTGCTGACGCGGTATTTTACGGCAATGCGTTCCGCTTTTTCACGGAAAACCTTTAAAATACCAAATATGCCTTTTTATGTGATTCGCTTTATTGTATATCAGGCCATCTTGCGGCCAAAGTAATCATACACCCTGCTTGAAGGCATTGGCTTTGCGTACCGGAACCCTTGTATCCTGTCGCACCCGCACTGGCGGACAAACCTGTCGTGCTCAGGAGTTTCGACGCCTTCTGCGATGACGCCAAGATGGATATCCTTAAAAGCTTTTGTAAGCTCGCGTATCACAATATTGCATTTCCTGTTTTTAATGGAGTCCCATATAAGGCTCTTGTCGATTTTCACGTCGTCAAAAGGCAGGTCAATAACATTGGCAATGTTTGAGTACCCTGTGCCGAAATCGTCGAGCGCAAACTGGATGCCTTCACTGCTCATTTCGCGTATCTGGTCGCCTGCCTGGCGGTAGTTGCGTATGAGTATGCTCTCGGTGATTTCAAGGACTATGCGGTTTGGCGAAATGTGGTTTTTGCGGATAATGTCGAGGACATGGTCGGCAAGATCCGGCCGTGTGAGGTCTACTGCGGAAAGATTAATGGAGATAGAGTCGATGTCGGTACCACAGGACAGCATCGAGCGGATATATCCGGCAACCTTATTTAGGACCATGCTGCTGATTTCCATTATCATCCCGTTTTTTTCGGCTATGGGTATGAATTCGTCGGGAGGAACAAAACGGCCGCTTTCGTCCTGCAGCCGCAGAAGCGCCTCCGCTTCCGTGAAATTATTATCCTGTATGCTGTAAAGAGGCTGATAATAGATTATAAATTTATCATCTTTTAACGCGTGGTACATTAAGTCTTCGAGATGATGCTGGTAAACAGGACTGTCCCGGTCAAGCGCAACCTGTGGCCTGCCGATGCCTGCCGGGGAATCCCCGGACGAAGCTTTTTGGGCATGGCTGGATGCTTTGCACATACCAATCCCTCCATAACTGCATTTTCGGGGCGATGCAATTGCTTTTATTATTAAAGAATTTTTAAGAAAAATACCCATGTGGCATTGATATATATATCGTCCAAAAATAATACCAATTCAGTAAAAAATATGGTTGTCATGACTCGGGATATTGCCAATATAATAACATAGAATAATCATAAAGTACAGTGCTAAAATGATTCAGGCTGCATAATTGTGCGTTATTACAAAAATACGTCTTTCTGTTATGAAAAATTGTCATTTTCGAAACCACAATGACGATTTTTCGCAATTTATCGTATGAATATTTTGCCACGGCGGACTAAAAATAATACGGGGTGAAAATATGCGCAAAAAAAGGATTTCTGCCGTGGTGTCTGTCGTGCTACTCGTAGCGGTGCTCAGCGGCACGGCAGTTTACGGTTTTATGCAGGCCGAAAAATACAAGCGCGGCCTTCAGTACAGCTACCGCCGGGCGCTGAGTGACCTTGGTAACCATGTGGGAAATATTGAAACGGCTCTCGAAAAAGCGCCGTACACAAACACGCCGACGGAGCAGAACGGCCTTGCGGCAAAACTTATGCAGGAGTCGGGCATGGCGAAATCCGCGCTTTCGGTTTTACCGGTCGGCGACAATTCAATTGATAATGTGAGCCGCTTTATAACCCAGGTGGGTGACTTCGCCATGTCGCTTTCAAAGCGCACATCGCAGGGAGAGGCAATCACAGCGGGCGAATTTAAAACGCTGCAGAGCCTTGGTGCTTACTCAAAAAAGCTTTCAAACGACATGCAGACTGTTGATACTGATTTCAGCGATGCGGAAACATTCCATGACAGCGTGAAAGAAACAGCAGACGATTTCAGCAATTTTCCGTCACTTATCTATGACGGCCCTTTTTCGAGCAGCGTCATGAACCGTAAACCCAAGCTTACGCAGGGAAAGGAACAGGTACTTCAGGGGAACGCCGAAAATATTGCGGCCGATTTTCTCGGCATGAAGCAGAGCCAGCTTACACATACGCAGGACAATGCCGGAACGCTGCCGGTGTATAACTTTACGGCTGAGAACGGAAATATCACCATTTCGGTTACAAAGGCCGGCGGGCTGGTTTCGAGCATGGTGGATTCCCGCGCAGTGGGAAGCTCTAAATTTGGCTATGCGGAAGCTTCTAAAAAAGCGCGGGATTTTCTCGGCTCGCGCGGCATAAAAAGCATGAAGGAAAGCTACTATGCCATAGAAGACAACATCTGCCTGATAAACTATGCTTATGACCAGGACGGCGTGATCTGCTACCCGGACCTCATAAAAATTGGCGTTGCGCTCGACAGCGACAGGATAGTCCGCTTTGAGTCTGCAGGATATATAATGAACCACAATGACAGGAACCTTAAGGCAAAACTGACGGCTGCACAGGCGCAGGAAAAAGTAAGCCCGAGGCTTAAAATTATACAGAGCCGCCCTGCACTCATACCTACAGATGACGGCAGTGAAAAGCTGACTTATGAGTTCCTGTGTTCGGGCATAAACAGCGAACGCGTGCTTGTTTATATCAATGCAGATACGGGCTACGAAGAGAATATCCTCATAATCCAGCAGTCGGACCGCGGCATACTGACAAAATAAAAAAAGCCGCCCTGAATGAGCAGGACGGCTTTTCCGCATATGACGCTTATTTTTACTGCTTACCGAGCAGCTTTACAAGCACGGCTTTCTGGGCATGGAGGCGGTTTTCGGCCTCGTCGAAAAATTCTTTTGAATGCTCTTCGAACACATCGGCCGTGATTTCTTCTCCGCGGTGCGCAGGCAGGCAGTGCAGGACTATTGCGTCGGGCTTTGCCTGCGAGAGAACTTCTTTGTTTATCTGGTAGCCCTTAAAATCTTTCCTGCGCTTTTCGGCTTCGGCCTCTTCCCCCATTGACGCCCATACGTCGGTAATAAGCACATCGGCACCTTTTGCGGCTTCGAACGGGTCCTGCGTCATGCTGAACGCCGGATGCACGGCGGCAAAGTCGAGCACAGCGGCATTTGGCTGGTATGCGGCAGGGCAGGCGACAGAAACCTCCATCTTTGATTTCAGCCCGCCGACGATAAGTGAATTCATCATGTTGTTGCCGTCGCCTATGAAGCATAACTTCAGGCCTTCGAGCGGACCCTTATATTCGCGTATAGTCATGAGGTCGGCCAGCACCTGGCACGGATGCGAGAGGTCGGTAAGGCCGTTGATGACGGGGATGGAACCGTTGCGCGCGAGCGCTTCGGCTTCCGACTGCTTGAAAGTGCGTATCATTATTCCGTCGAGGTAGCGGGAAAGGACACGCGCCGTGTCCTGAACAGGTTCGCCGCGGCCTATCTGCAGGTCGTTCGATGAAAGGAAAATCGGCAGCCCGCCGAGTTGGTACATGCCGACTTCGAACGAAACGCGTGTCCTTGTGGAAGCTTTCTCAAAAATCAAGCCGAGCGTTTTGCCTGCGAGGACTTTATGTTCCACACCCTTTTTCTGGTCGCTTTTCAGCCTGTCTGCAAGGTCGAGTATTTCCCTGATGTCTTCGCCTGTCAGGTCCATCATTTTTAAAAGATGCTTCATAGTGCGATTCCTCCCGTTGTTTCACATTGTTTTTCCGCTGAGCGTATTTTCCAGGATATCGAGGCCGCGGCCTGCTTCCTGTTTTGTTACCGTAAGCGGCGGCAGCAGGCGCAGCACATCTTTTGCCGTAAGTATGAGCAGGCCGTTCTTAGCACATTTTACCGCAATTTCGGCCGGATTGCCATGCTTTGGCTTTGCACCTATCATAAGCCCCATGCCGCGCACATAGGATATGCCGTCCATCGCGCGGAGCCTTTCGGCAAAATATCGCCCTTTTGACCGGACTCCTTTTAAAAATGCCGGTTTTGAGACACGCTCAAGCACGGCAAGGGCGCCGGCACAGGCTACGGGATTCCCACCGAATGTAGAGCCGTGTGTGCCACTGCCCATTATGCCGCCGAGCCTTTCGCTGCAAAAGCAGGCGCCCATCGGCAGGCCGCCGGCAAGCGCTTTTGCGCTTGACACAACGTCGGGCTGAACGCCGTAGTTCTGGTAGCAGTAAAAAGCGCCTGTGCGCCCTACCCCTGTCTGCACTTCGTCGATTATAATGAGTATTTTATTTTCCGTGCAGAAAGAGCGAAGCTCATGCACAAATAATTTGTCAAGGGGTATTACGCCGCCCTCGCCCTGAATGAGCTCAAGCATTACGGCGCATGTCTTGCCTGTCACGCATGACTTTATCCCTTCCATTGAGGCGTCGGCGTACTTAAATCCGCCTGCAAGCGGGAGGAACATGCTGTGGAACATTTCCTGCCCTGTAGCCGCAAGCGTGGCTACGGTGCGCCCGTGGAAGGAATTTTTAAGCGTTATGATTTCCGGCTCTTTTATGCCGAGTACATCTTCGCCGTATTTCCGCGCAAGCTTGATGCAGCATTCGTTTGCCTCTGCGCCGGAGTTGCAGAAGAAGGTCTTTCCCATGCCGCTTATGCGGCATAGCTTTTCTGCAAGCTCGGCCTGCACGGGGCTGTAGTAGAGGTTCGAAGTATGCTGAATAGCGGCGGCCTGTTTTGCAACGGCCGCCGCCCATTTTTCGTCCGAATACCCGAGGCAGTTAACGCCTATGCCGCTTGTAAAGTCAATGTATTCTTTGCCTTCTGTATCTTTTGCCGTTGCATTTTTGCCGGAAACAAGTGCAACGGGGAACCGCGAGTAAGTCGGCATAACATAGCTGTCAAGTTTGTTTTTCACCGCTTCAAACGTCATTATCTGTCCCTCCTGACATTAATTAATAAAACATGGTGCCTATGCCTTCGTCTGAAAAAAGCTCGATAAGTATTGAATGGGGTATGCGCCCGTCGATTATATGCGCGCGCTGCACGCCGTTCTTGGCCGCGTCGGCACAGCACTGGACTTTCGGTATCATGCCGCCGGAAATAATGCCTTCAGCCTGAAGCTTCGGTATGTCGCCGACTTTTACAACGGGAATGAGGGAGTTTTCATCGTCTTTATCGCGAAGGAGACCGCGCACGTCCGTCATGAGTATGAGCTTTTCGGCTTTAAGTTCTGATGCTATTTTTGCAGCGGCTGTGTCGGCATTTATATTGTAGACTTCGCCGTTTTCGCCGCCTGCAATAGTTGCCACGACTGGGATATATCCGTTCTGCGTCGCGTTGCGCAGCGGGGCTGGATTGACTTTGGTTATCTCGCCTACATAGCCGAGCCTTTTTGGACCGGCCATCTTTTTTGCTTCCAGGAGGCCGTCATCAAGCCCGCACAGGCCGACGGCGCGCCCGCTGTGCTGCTCGAGGAGATGCACAAGGCCCTTGTTAACCTTACCTGCAAGCACCATCTGCACTATATCGATAGTTTCGCTGTCAGTGCACCGCAGGCCGTCGACAAAATGGCTTTTCTTGCCGACCTTTTTAAGCATGGCGTCGATTTCATTGCCGCCGCCGTGCACCACAACAACGCGTATGCCGACAAGCTGCATGAGAACCATGTCACACATCACGGCGTCTTTGAGGGATTCGTTTACCATGGCGCTGCCGCCGTATTTTACGACTATTGTTTTTCCGGCATGTGTCTGTATGTAAGGCAGCGCCTGTACAAGTATATGTGCGCGCTCACTGTTGGAGATTTTCATGTTTTTGCTTTCCCGCTTTCTGGCCGGTTTTCCCGCAAAGCCTGATGCAAGATTTTTGCCTATCTTTAAAAGGGTAAATGCTGGTCCTTTCCCTGCATTTTTTACAGGTTGAAGGGAAGGTCATGTACGGTAAGAACCGTTTATTTTAACATAATCGTAGGTGAGGTCGCAGCCGTATGCAGTGGCGGAAGCCGTCCCGTCGGCAAGGGACACGTCTACGGTTATCTCGTCTTCCAAGAGAATTTTTTTGGCCTTTTCTTCTGAAAACGGTATGCCTGAGCCATTGCGGCATACGGTTATGCCTCCGGCTTTGGATGAAAACGAAACGCCGATTTTGGAGATGTCCGTATCTGCGCCGCTGTATCCCACGGCGCAGAGCACGCGGCCCCAGTTCGCATCGGCGCCGAACATGGCGGCCTTAAACAGGTTTGAGCAGATGACGCTTTTTGCCGCCTTGCGTGCGCTTCCCTCATCTTTAGCACCTGTGACGCGGCAGACAATCAGCCGCGACGCGCCCTCGCCGTCTTTTGCAATGGCGCGGGCAAAGCGTGTGCAGAGCTGCGTGAGCGCCGCAGTGAATATCTCAAACTCCGGCCCGCAGGCTTCGCTGATTTCTTTATTCCCCGCAAGGCCATCGGCAAGTATGGCGCACATGTCATTCGTCGATGTGTCGCCATCTATGCTTACCATGTTGAACGTAACGTCAACGGCTCTGTGCAGGGCGCAGTTAAGCGCACCCTTTGAAATAACGGCGTCTGTTGTTATGAAGCAGAGCATTGTGCCCATGTTTGGGTGTATCATGCCGGAGCCTTTTGCAATGCCGCCTATCCTGACTTCTTTTCCGCCTACGGTACAACTGACGGCGCTATTTTTTACCGTGGTGTCCGTCGTCATTATTGCCTTTGCCGCCATTTCCGAGCCGCCTGGTGAAAGCGAAGCGGCAAGTTCCGGAATTTTAGCGGCTATCGGTTCAATTGGGAGCACCTGGCCTATAACGCCGGTGGATGCAACAATGATGTTTTCAGGCTTGAGCCCGAGCGCGCCGGCGGCAAGCGAACACATTTTTTTTGCTTTCTCCATGCCGTCGCTGTTGCACGTGTTGGCGTTGGCGCTGTTGCATATTACGGCCTGCGCCGTGCCGCCCTTAATGTTTTCTTCCGTAACGCGCAGAGGCGCGCCTTTTACGAGGTTCTTTGTGTAAACCGCGGTTGCGGCGCATGGGACTTCCGACACAATCATGGCGAGGTCGGGCTTAGAGGCGTTCCTGCGCAGGCCGCAGTGGATGCCTCCTGCCTTGAATCCCTTCGCAGCGCATGCGCCGCCTTCAATGTATGGATATTCAGCTATTTGACATACCTCCTTATTTTTGCCAGCCAGTTCCGAAGCTATTTTAAAATCACACTTTTTTACGTAAATATAATAAACCGTATCGGATCTTTCCCTGCTGCCCCACCGGCCGGCTGCCGCGCCGCGGCCTGAAAGCAGCGACTGATGGCCGCACATCCGGCATGAACATTCGATTTTACTGCTGAGGAGAGTACTGCGTATCCTGGTAAATTCATCATAAGAAGTCCCAATATAAATCTCCTGCCTCTGCCATGGCCGCATGATTTCCACTGCCCTTCATTAAGTTATGGATAGTATATTATCAGATATATACGGTTGTGGGTTTATTAAACTGCGCTTTTTAAAAAGCAGGGGGTAATGATGTGAGGCCGGCCTTTTCGTCAAGCCCGAGCATCAGGTTCATGTTCTGCATGGCCTGGCCTGCCGCGCCTTTTACCATGTTGTCAATAGCTGAAACGGCTATAAGCGTTTTTGTGTGGCTGTCGATATGCAGCGAGATGTCGCAGAAATTTGAGAGCCTTACATTTTTGATGTCTGCCGTGCACCCATCGGGAAGCAGCCTGATGAAGAATTCCCTGCCGTAGCGCTTTTCATACGCATTGCGGAGTTGCTCCATGGTTACACCCGGTTTGAGCTTTGCGTAGCATGTTGCAAGGATACCGCGGCTTACAGGTATGAGGTGCGGCACAAATGTGATGTGCGTCTCTTTTCCGGAAACGGTGCTGAGCGTCTGTTCCATCTCGGGGGTATGGCGGTGGCAGCCGGCTTTGTATGCCGTCATGCTTTCGTTGAGCTCAGGGAAGTGCGTGTTCTGTGTGATTTTACGGCCGGAGCCGGTCACACCGGAAGAGCAGTCTGCAATTATGCCGTCTGGGGAAATGAGGCCGCTTTCGAGGGCCGGCGCGAGCGCCAGGGAAACCGCTGTGGCATAGCAGCCGGGATTAGCGACAAGCCTGCTTCCTTTTATATTTTCCCGGAAAAGCTCCGGAAGGCCGTAGGCGGCCTTTTCATGCAGCTCTGGAAAGATGAATTTGCCGTGGTACCATCTGCGGTAATCATTCTCGCGCTTGAAGCGGAAATCGGCGCCCATGTCTATGAAGAATTTCCCGGCACAGAAACATTCTTGGGCAATTTTCTGCGAAAGGCCACTCGGCAGCGCTGCAAAAACAATGTCGCTTTTTTTGATGACGTCTTTTTCATTTTCACAGATTTTGTCACAAAGGCGGTAATAAGCAGGATATGCGCCGCTTAATGGCTTGCCCTCATAGCTTACGGAGCCGACGGCCGAAATTTCAGCGTCAGGGTGGCCGGAGAGTATGCGCACAAGCTCTGCACCGGCATATCCTGTGGCGCCGATTATACCTGCGCGTATCATGCTTTTTCGCCCAGAAGGCCGAGAATTCGCTTTGCCTGTGCCTTCACATTTTCCGGAGCCGGCCCGCCGAGGGTTTTCCTGCCGTTTACACAGCGGTCGAGGGAGATGGCTTCATAAATGTCACTGCCGAAACTGCTGCTGAACTGCTTGTATTTTTCGAGCGGCAGTGTTTCGAGCGTGAGGTGGTTTCCCGTGCAGTAGGCGACGATGTCGCCCGTTATGCGGTATGCCGTGCGGAACGGCATGCCTTTGCCGGTAAGGTAATCGGCGCAGTCGGTAGCGTTTATGAATCCGCCGGCGGCCGCCGCGCGCATGTTTTCCGGAATAGCTTTCATCGTTTTCATCATTGGGGTGAATGTGCCAAGGCATGCCTCAAGCGTATCCACAGCATCGAATATGGCTTCCTTGTCTTCCTGCATATCCTTGTTGTAGGCAAGGGGGAGGCCTTTCATCATGGTGAAAAGCGTTACCATGTCGCCTATTGCGCGCCCGCACTTGCCGCGTACAAGCTCGGCAATATCGGGGTTCTTTTTCTGCGGCATTATGCTTGAGCCGGTGGAAAAGGCGTCGTCGAGCTCCACAAATTTGAATTCCCACGAACACCAGAGTACGGTTTCCTCCGAAAGGCGTGAAAGGTGCACCATGCAGATGGCTATACTTGATGCGAGCTCAAGGCAGAAATCGCGGTCAGAAACGCCGTCAAGGCTGTTCTGCATAGGGCCGGCGAAGCCGAGGAGTTCAGCCGTGCGCTCACGGTTTATGGGATATGTTGTGCCCGCCAGCGCGCATGAGCCGAGGGGGCAGTAATCCATGCGCTTTTCAGTGTCGCGGAATCGGCCCATGTCGCGCATGAACATCTCTGCGTATGCTAAAAGATGGTGACCGAATGTGATGGGCTGCGCGCGCTGCATATGCGTGTAACCGGGCATTATGTTGCCGCTGTATGCAAGCGCCTTCCTGCATATCTCGGCGGTGAGGCCATGCAGCAGCCCAATGATTTTCTCAGTATGCTTTTTCAGGTGGAGGCGCAGGTCGGTAGCCACCTGGTCGTTGCGGCTGCGCGCCGTATGCAGGCGCTTGCCGGTATCGCCGAGCCGTTTTGTAAGCTCGCCTTCGACGAATGTGTGTATGTCTTCGGCGCTGCCGTCGATTTGCAGCATCCCGCTTTTAAGGTCACTGAGTATGCCCTCAAGCCCCTCGCATATTTTAGACGCTTCTTCAGGAGCTATGATACTGCATTCGCCGAGCATGCGGGCATGGGCAATGCTGCCTTCTATGTCCTCCTGCGCCATGCGGCTGTCAAATGAGATAGAGGAGTTAAAGCTGTCAGCGGCGCTGCTGAGGCCCTTATGAAATTTTCCGGCCCACAGTTTCAATGTATATTCCCCCTGACTTTTGAATACTTATATATTTTTACGTATACAGAAAAGGGGCAGATGTTCCGCCCCTACTGAAAATCCGGACTGTATCATTTCTGGCTTTTAAGCCTGTGCTCGGCCTGGACGGCGATGGGGAGCCCGAAAAGGTTGATGAATCCCTGCGCGTCGGCCTGGTTATAAACACTGTCGGCACTGAATGTAGCCATATCGCTGTCGTAAAGTGAGTACTGCGACTTGACGCCCGCGTCGATTATGTTGCCCTTGTAGAGCTTCAGCTTAACATCGCCCGTGACGTTTTTCTGTGTTGAGTCGACGAATGCCGAAAGCGCTTCACGCAGTGGGGTGAACCATTTGCCGTCATAGACAAGCTCAGCAAATTTAGGGCCGACCGTCTGCTTGTAGTGGAAAGTGTCTTTGTCGAGGCAGAGCTCTTCAAGTTTTTCGTGGGCGTGGTAAAGGATAGTTCCGCCCGGCGTTTCATAGACGCCGCGCGATTTCATGCCGACGAGCCTGTTTTCCACAAGGTCTACAATGCCAATGCCGTTTTGCCCGCCAAGCTTGTTAAGCTCGGCAATCATATCAACACCGCACAGCTTTTCGCCGTTCAGCTTTACGGGAACACCTTTTTCAAATGATATGGTCACATATGTTGGCTTGTCGGGCGCCTTTTCAGGCGATACGCCGAGCTCGAGGATCTTGTCATAGTCCGGCTCGTTTGCCGGATTTTCAAGGTCAAGCCCTTCATGTGAAAGGTGCCAGAGGTTCTTGTCTTTTGAATAGTTGGTTTCCCTTGTTATGTTAAGCGGCACATGGTGTGCTTCAGCATAGTCTATTTCTTCGTCGCGGGACTTGAGGTTCCATATTCTCCACGGCGCGATAATGGCCATATCCGGCGCAAAAGCCTTGATGGAGAGCTCAAAGCGTACCTGGTCGTTGCCTTTTCCCGTTGCGCCGTGCGCAATGGCGTCGGCACCTTCGGCCTTTGCAATTTCCACAAGGCGCTTTGCAATAAGCGGCCTTGCAAAAGACGTGCCAAGGAGGTATTTGCCCTCATAAACGGCATCGGCCTTAAGCGTCGGCCAGATGTAATTTTCAACGAGCTGTTTTTTGAGGTCCGCTATGTAAAGCTTTGATGCGCCCGTTTCCTTTGCCTTTTTCTCAAGGCCGTTAAGTTCTGCGCCCTGGCCGACGTCCGCCGCTACGGCGATGACTTCACAGTTGTTGTAGTTTTCCTTAAGCCACGGGATGATGACCGATGTGTCAAGCCCACCGGAATAGGCAAGAACGACTTTCCTGATTTCTTTTTTCATACCGCTCAACCGCCTTTTCTGTAATTTAAATTGATATTCATGTAATTTATAAGCTAATTATACACCATATATGCAGTAAATCAACTGTATTATGAATATTTATTCAAATATTTTTTACGGTGACAAAAAGGCGAAAAGACAAATTTCCCTTTGGCGTTGGTTGGCACTGTGATATAATCATTATTAAAAGCAAAACAAAAGGAGGATTTTCGATGGGTGAATTCAAAGAGATTAAAATCGAAGATATGAAGTTTAACCCTTTCAGCATGATCAGCAAAGAATGGATGCTCCTGACAGCGGGGAATGCTGAAAAATGCAATACAATGACCGTGAGCTGGGGCTCGCTCGGCGTCCTTTGGAAAAATCCGGTTTCGAGTGTCTATGTGCGCCCTACGCGCTATACGCTGGAATTTTTGAACCGCGAAAAATATTACTCGCTGTGCGTATTCGATGAAAAATACCGTGCGGCGCTTAACTACTGCGGAAGCCATTCCGGGCGAGACGGCGACAAAATTAAGACGGCGGGTCTTACGCCGGCTTTTGATGAAGCTGCCCCGTACTTTAAGGAAGCCAAACTTGTGCTTATCTGCAGGAAGCTTTACAGGCAGGATTTCAAGCCGGAATGTTTCATTGAAAAATCGCTTGACGCTGAAAATTATCCGAAAAAGAATTACCACAAAATGTTTGTAGGAAGCATTGAGAAAGTGCTTGTTAAAGGATAAAAAATGCCCCGTAACCTCAGGCATTGCCTGAGACTACGGGGCGCCCTTTTGCGTTGGCCCTATTTCCGGCCGACGTTTTTTTCCGTTTGCCGGCCTGTCTGCTCTTCGATTTTGCTGAACGTTTCCTCACTCAGGTCATGCTCCATTTTGCAGGCGTCAGCCGCGGCGTTTTTTTCGCTGACACCGATGCCGACAAGGAATTTCGTTATTGTGCGGTGCCTGTTGTAAATGCGCTGGGCAATGGCAAGGCCGGAATCCGTAAGCGTTATGTATCCGTCGGAGTCCATGTTGATGTACCCGTTTTCGCGAAGGCGCTTCATGGCTATGCTTATGCTTGGCTTTGTGTAGCCGAGCATATTGACAATATCGATGGAGCGCACAGCGCCCTTTTCGTTTTTTATCATAAGAATTTTTTCAAGATAGTCTTCTGCTGATTCATGAATCTGCATGAATTCTCCCCCCAGCCAGACAAGATTCAAACAACCAAATAATTATAATTAGAGTAGCACAATCAGGTTTTATTTGCAAGGAAGAGAAAATTCTGAAGTCCTATTAACAATTTGGGTTAGTCATGTTAAACTGCAGGTGCAAGCATAAAGGTTAGCATTTACCAATTCATAAGTGCAGCAGAAAACGAAAGGAGGTTTTGCCTTGATGCCTATTACAATGGCAAACCGGATACTTGTCTGAACTGAGGAAAGGAGGGCACAGTTTATGAAAACTCTCAAAGATGCCCATGTGGGCGAAACCGTAACGGTTGCCAAACTGCTTGGCAAAGGATCCACAAAGCGGCGTATTATGGACATGGGCATTACAAAAGACGTTGTGATTTATGTGCGGAAAGTGGCGCCGCTGGGCGACCCGATAGAACTTAACGTGCGCGGCTATGAGCTTTCGATGCGCAAGGCCGATGCGGAGCAGATAGCCGTAAGCTGAACCGCTGCTTGGCAGGGGTACAAGTTAGTCAAAACTAACACATGAATGGATGTCCGCTCTGCAGAGATTGCCCAGTTCCTCAATGTGCCTAAGCCATCCGTGACACATATGCTTACTGCTTTAATGGAAAAGAACCTGATAGTTAAAAAGCGTTACGGGAAAATCCATTTTACGGAGAAGGGGACCGCCCTTACGGATAAAATAAGGCGGGGGATATCGGTGATCGAAAAGCGCATACAGTGCATGGACCTGCTACTTACGCCGGAGAAAGTGCATGAAACGGCCTGCGCGTTTATTGCAGTACTGCCGGATTCCGCCGTATTGATGCCGGAAGAGCCGGCCCTTCAAAGCAGAAAGAATAAAGGAAGATGAGCTTATGCAAACAGTGTTATCTGCCCGGTACCAGTTTTCCTGTCTTTTGCCTGCATAAGAAGCTGTATCCACCGCAGCAGCCATTTGTTATATGTTAAAGGCAGCATTTGCCTCTTTAGGGAATTGACAGGGCGGCCGTGTTTCATTATAATAGTTTATTGTCTAGAAATACAAGGTGCGGTTTACCCGCAGCTTTAAAAGGGTGGTCGCTTTATGACTAATAACAAGCAGATCCTTCTTACAAAAGACGGCCTTGAAAAGCTCAAGGTCGAGCTCGATGAGCTTAAAACAGTAAAAAGAAAAGAAGTATCCGAGAAAATCAAGGTCGCCCTTTCTTTCGGTGACCTCTCCGAAAACAGCGAGTACGACGAGGCGAAAAACGAACAGGCCATAGTTGAGGCGCGCATTGCGGACATTGAGGCAATGCTCAAGCGCGTGAAAGTTATAGATGAGAGCGAGCTCAGCTCGGAAAATATCCACATTGGCTCTAAAGCCGAACTGCGCGTTACAAATCCGGCAACTGGCGAAAGCCAGATAGTCAATTACAAAATTGTCGGCTCAAATGAAGTTGACCCCATTAACGGCTGCATCTCTGATGAATCGGCTGTTGGCAAGGCGCTTCTCGGCCACAGCATAGGCGAAAGGGTAAAGGTGGAAGTCCCTGCGGGCACAATGGAGTATGAGGTCCTTACTATTTCCAAATGACTTGATGCAGGCTTATTTGTCTGCTGCACTCCAAGCTGCCATATTTTAAATTGCAGGCCGGGCCGGAAAACAAAATGACAAGTGAAGGATTAAAGTTTGGGGAATTAATAATGAGCGAAAAGAATAAAGAGAAAGTACAGAATGAAGCGGAACAGGAAAATGTGAGCGAGGTGCAGATACGCAGGCAGAAACTCGCCGCGCTGTGTGAAAAAGGGCGCAACCCGTTTCAGATTACCACATGCCCGCGCAATATAACTGCACAGGAAATACGCGGCCGCTTTGAGGAACTGGAAAACAAGGACGTCTGCATTGCGGGCCGCATTATGAGCTGGCGCGATATGGGCAAGGCCAGCTTCATGGATATCTATGACCGCAGCGGTAAAATCCAGGTTTACATGAAAATTGACCAGGTTGGCGAAGAAAGCTACACAGACCTTAAAAACTGCTGGGATGTCGGCGACATAATCAGCGTACAGGGCTATGTTTTCAAAACGCGCCGCGGCGAAATTTCCGTCCATGCGCGTGAAGTCCGCCTCCTGGCAAAATCCCTGCGCCCGCTGCCGGAAAAATTTCATGGTCTGAAAGACACGGACCTGCGCTACCGCCAGCGCTACCTTGACCTGATTGTCAACCCGGAAGTCAAGGAAACGTTTTTCCGCAGGAGCAGGATAATCAAAACTATCCGCGACATGCTCGACAGCAAGGGCTACATTGAGGTTGAGACGCCGGTGCTCAATACAATTCCGGGCGGAGCCACGGCGCGGCCGTTTGTTACCCACCACAACTCGCTCAATATGGACATGTACCTGCGCATAGCAACGGAGCTGCACTTAAAGCGCCTTATCGTTGGCGGCTTTGAAAAAGTGTACGAGATAGGCCGCATTTTCCGCAACGAGGGCATGGACGTAAAGCATAATCCGGAATTTACGACGATTGAGATGTACGAAGCGTACACTGACTATTTCGGCATGATGGACCGCACGGAGGATATTATCCGCGCATGTGCAAAAGTTGCCTGCGGCAGTGAGCAGATAACCTACCAGGGCGACGCAATAGATTTTTCTGTGCCTTTCAGGCGCATTACAATGAATGACGCCATAATCAAATACACTGGCATAGACTTCCTCTCGTTTAAAGGCGACACGGAAAAAGCGCGCGAGGCCGCAAAGCAGCTCGGCGTTGAGCCGAAGGAAACGGATCTCTGGGGCAATATCATGGCGCTCGTCTTTGACCAGAAAGTTGAAGACAAGCTCGTGCAGCCGACTTTTGTCTATGATTATCCAGTGGAGGTTTCACCGCTCACAAAGCGCAAGCGCGGTACCCCTGAACTTGTTGAAAGGTTCGAGCTTTTCATTGCGCGCTGCGAGCTGGCCAATGCCTACTCTGAACTTAATGACCCGATAGACCAGAGGGAGCGCTTTGTGCGTCAGATGGAGCTGCGTGCTAAGGGCGACGAGGAAGCCAATATAATTGACGAGGACTTCCTCACGGCTATGGAATACGGCATGCCGCCTACGGGAGGCATGGGCATGGGTATCGACAGGCTTGTTATGCTCCTGACTGACAGCCCGTCGATACGCGATGTGCTCCTTTTCCCGACCATGAAGCCAAAAGAAGAAGAGTAAAAAACCCTGCGGGATTTTTTTATTTATTATAGACAGGATAATTGCAGCAGAAATGCCTGCTGTGCTGGCGTGGAAACAACCGCCGGCCTGTATTTTAGGAAATCGTTCCAGCCTTCGTCGAAAAAAGGCTGGGACTTTTTTTGCTTTTTGTGTGCGATTGCGGTAAAATCAGAACAGTGCAGCAGAAGCTGCGCCTGCTGAG
>ENA-UOOE01001412-UOOE01001412.1-fermentation-metagenome-genome-assembly--contig:-NODE-1412-length-20431-cov-6.536906_pt1 | contig 20431 bp, 17 predicted proteins | sample MGYA00245776_ERZ724021 | MGnify/ENA primary metagenome ERZ724021 (study PRJEB28704, sample SAMN03018321) | fermentation metagenome | biome: anthropogenic terrestrial biome; feature: soil; material... | reverse complement strand
GTCTGTAGTATTTTATGATGGAGATATCCTTGTTGGTGGAGGAGTTATAGACAGCCTGCATTAGAGGTTGCAAGTTAAAAATTACTTTATTCTCCGGATATTTTTAAGTTTGAAACTATATAGATAAGTTAATAGTGAAAAGGATACAATACTTGTATAGTAAGTTGTATAATGGAATAAAGACGTATATGTAATAAACTGTGTAGTAAGTGATATTTTTATTTTGTGAGGTAAATTATGATGGAACTGTGGGATATTTATGATGAAAATAGGAACTTAACTGGTAGAACAATGGAACGGGGTAGTAAAATTGGTAAGGGCGATTTTCACCTTGTAATTCATGTTTGTATTCTTAATTCAAAAAATGAAATGCTTATCCAACAACGACAACCATGGAAAAAAGGATGGCCCAATATGTGGGATATAACTGTTGGTGGATGTGCTGTGTCTGGTGAAACAAGCATAGAAGCTGCTGAAAGAGAAATGTTTGAAGAAATAGGTTATAAAATTGACTTATCAAGTGAACGGCCATTTTTTACTATAAATTTTGAAGTAGGTTTTGATGATTATTATCTTGTTGAACGAGAAATAGAAATTAAAGATTTAACATTACAATATGAAGAAGTTCAATCAGTGAAATGGGCAAGTAAGGATGAAATTTTGCAATTAGCTAAAGAGGGCAAGTTTATTGATTATTGGTTTATTGAACATTTATTTGATATGCGAAAATATAAGGGAGGATATCGCGTAAAATGAATCTAATCTTTACTATACAATATTCTTAAAATATCGCTTAATGGGACTTATAACAAATGTCCCATTAAAAACGTTTTAATATCAACACTATTCTTTAGATTTTCTGTAGTGTTAACGGAAGAAAATCATCCATAAATATTAATTCTTAACTTTTAATTTTTAATTAAAATCCTGCATAGTATGTTATTGTTGTTCCAAGGGCATAGAATGCTAGTCCAATTAGTGTTGTCATAATTACATATGTACATGCATGTAATTTATAATTTAATTTAAAAAGTTTAAAATCTTCGTACATAAAGGAAGAAAAGGTGGTATAGGCTCCTAAAAATCCATCACACAAAAGAATATAGAAGCTTCTAGAAATGTGAGAACTGCTAAGTATTCCAAGCAGCAGAGCTCCTGTTATGTTTATGATAAAAGTTCCCAATGGAAATAGAGATTTAAATTTTTTGTTTATAAAATTACCAAGGGAAAATCTAGTTAAACTTCCAGCTATGCCGCCAATTCCAACTATTAAAAAATTCATTTTCACGTCCTCCTAATTATAGTATATTTCAAATGGAATTTCCTTTATTCTTACAATTAGTATCCTCTAATTTATTCAAATCAACAGAGTAGTTCAGATTCAATTTTGAAGCCAACTTTATAGAAGTAAACTCCCCGAGGTAGGCAAAGGCAAGTCCTAAAATTAAGGAGATAGCAATATAGCATACAGCTAAAAGAATGTGGTTTGAATTTATAAGTGATACAGTTTCTTTACACAAAGTAGAAAAAGTAGTATAAGCACCTGCAAATCCTGCGCATATTCCTAGCTTTATATTTGATGATACAACTGAAGTATAAATAGCAGCAGTAGTTACAAAAGCTAAAATAAAGGCTCCTGTTAGATTTATAAGTAAGGTATTTATAGGAATTAAGGTGAAATTACTTATTTTTGTATTTTCTAGGGTAAATCTTAAAATTGCCCCTAAAAAACCGCCTATCCCTATATAGATATATTTTTTCAACTTAAAACCCCCCTGTGAATTTGACTAGAAAAAATGCTCCTACTTTTTGAATTAAAGTAGGAGCTGTCAGACATAAGCAATTATAGGTGAGCTCCATCACCTATAAAATAGATTTCTACAATACTCATTTCATTATACTATAGATAGTATATTTTTTGCAAATAAAAAACATACTAAAACGTAACAACGGTTACGGATAATTTATGTAGAATAATGTATCATATTAATCAGGTGATTGGAATTTGTGTCTTTTAGATAGGGGGAGAAGGTATGAAAATACTTATAGTTTGCTCAAAAAAGAGCGGAAAGTTACCTGAAAATGAATTTTATACAAAAACTGACAGCAGATTTGCAGGCACAAAATTTATACCACATATAAAAAACTTTAAGGAAGCTTGTACTGTATGCGGCAAGAAATGCGTTTGGTGTAGGGGAAAATATGAGTTAAATTTTAAAGATAATGTAAGTGAAGTGATTGAACTTCCAGATTTATATAAGTTATTTGAAGATAATCCACTAAAGTATCTTCCACAAAAATTTAAGAAACATGATACAGCTGTAATTATAGGAGTACATGAAGATATAATAATTGAATTGCCAAAGCTAATAGCTGAAAGTGGTGGAAAAGCTATAATAGTTCCCTGTGAAAGTGGAAGCTGGGTATCAAAATGGACCAGGGAAAAACTTATTGAGGAATGTGAAAAATATAATCTGCAGTATGCTTTTCCTAAACCTTTTTGTACATTGAAATATGGAAAATTTCCTCTCATAAATGAATTTATTGATTTCTTTAAAATAGGAAAGCCTAAATTTAGACTTTATGTAAATGATGAAGATGTAATAGAAAAAGCAGAAGTTATAATATCTGCACCTTGTGGAAATGGATACAATATTGCAAGACATCTTGTGGGAAAAAAATTAGGAGAAGAAGCAAAGAAATCTGTAGCTAAATTTTGGCACAGTTATCCATGCCTTGGAGATATGCACATAGATCCAGAACTTGGTGATACTCCTCTTCATATAAGTGGGTATACCCATTATGCGGCTCTTGAAAATGCACAAATAATTAGAAACAATAAAGATTGAGCAATTACCTCTGATTTTAAAGTTAAAATTAAGATTAGAGGTAATTTTTATTTAAAATAACTTCATATACATATGATATAATAATACAAAATAGATATTTTTAGCATGAATATATTATTAAGATGTGGTAAATATATATTTAGTAATTATTTTTAATGGAAAATAGTATTTAATATGTATTTTTGTAGATAAAATAAAATTGAAAAGGAGGCCAGGGTGTATGTTATCTTATGTCAATAGGGATAGTAAAATTGATGAAGGAATTTTATTAAAAAAAGTTAATATTAATGGAAATTTATGTGCAGGATATGGCGAGATACTCATAAATCAAATTTACCAAAATTGCAGTAATGAAAGTATAGAGGGTGTTTATGTTTTTCCACTTCCAGCTGCAGCTATAATATCAGGCTTTGAAGCAGAAATAGGAGGAAGAACTTTAAAGGCAGTAGTTGAAGAAAAGGATAAGGCACTTCAAATTTATGAAAATGCAAAGTCCCGCGGAGACAGTACTTTTTCACTGGAAGAATTCAGCCCCCACTTTTTTAGAATAAGCATAGGAAAAATAATTCCCGGTGAAACTGTAAAAATAAAACTTTCCTATATAGAGGAATTAGATTATAAAGATAATACCTTTAAACTTACAATACCTGCAATTTCAGAACCTAAGATAATGAAAAATAGATCTAAAATTGAAGAATTAAAGGATAATTTAGTAAGCAAATTAGGTATAAGAAGGACTAAGGAAGAGGATTTTGAATTTAAGGTAAACATAATGGTGGAATCCTTTAGCAAAGTTGATTTTAGATGTCCCTACCATAATATAAAGGTGGAGAGAGATGGGGACACAGTAGCTAAAATAAGCTTGGATGAAAATTATTACTTAATAGATAGAGATTTTATATTGTTTATGAGGGAAAGAGAAACTTTAGAAGCAAATGGAATGATCTATGAGTATAAGGAAAATGATGAGGAAAAGGGAATAGTTTATATGAGAATGATTCCTAAACTTGATCCTTATGAAGAAGATGTTACAGAAAATTATGTATTTTTAATTGATATTTCAGATACCATGAAAGGTGAAAAGTTAGAACAGGCTAAAAATGCCCTTCAACTTTGTATAAGAAATTTATCAAAAGGAGATACGTTTGACATAATAGCCATGGGTGAGAAACTAATTAGTTTTTCTCAAAATGGATTGATAGAATTTAATGCAGATTCCCTAAGAGAAGCATCTAAGTGGATAGACAGTTTGAAAACGGAAAGGGATGCGGATATATTTGGAGGGATAAAATATAGTTTTGAGAATGAAGGATCTGAAAATACCATACTTCTTTTCACAGATGACATGGTAGATGATGAAGAAAAAATACTTTCCTATGTAAATGATAATATTGGAAATAACAGAATATTTACTTTTGGGATAGATTCTTGTGCAAATAATTATTTTTTGAATAAATTGGCCCATGAAAGCTATGGAAAAGCAGAATTTATAGACATAGGTCAGAGAATTGAAGATGTGGTTTTAAGGCAGTTTAATAGAATACAAAGTCCTCAGGTAGATAGTATAGATATAGATTGGGGAAGGTTACAAGTTAACTCTACTTATCCAAGGACTATTGAATACATGTATGATAGGGAACCTTTTTCTATATTTGCGAATGTGACTGGAGAAGTAGAGGGACAAATAAGTTTAAAAGGATACGTGGATGGAAAAGAATATTTGAGGAGGATAGATATTGATAATTTTAACACAGAGGAAAATGCTAATTTGCTTAGAAAAATTTGGGTTAGAAAAAGAATGAAATCTCTAGAAATGAATATGAAAGCACAGAGAGGACAAGAGAAGGAAGAGATGAAAAGAAAGTTAATAGAACTTTCTAAGAAAAGTGGACTCATAAGTCCTGAAACTACTTTTATATTGATGGAATTAAGAGAAGAACCAGTACTTGGCATTCAGCTTAAAAACATAATTCCAATAAAAGTAAATGAGAGCACTTTAGGTGAAAAAATAAATGAAAGCTTAGAAAGTGGGTTCTTGTATAGAAGCTTTACCAATGATAAAGAGGAGGAGGAATATGACTGTGACAATTTATATTTGGATAGAAAGTATACTAGAGAAAAGCTCATACGAATAATAGCTAAAAATCAATTTGCAGATGGAGCCTTCGTAGATTATGAAGATAGTAATCTGGAAGATAAAATAGAAACTACTTCAATGGTAATGCTAGCATTTATAATTGGGAGGGAAAATATAGATATATATACAAATCAATTAAATAAAGCTGCGATTTTTATATCCGACAGTTATGATCAGGTTGATTTTAATGTAAGGGATAATATCTTAAAGATGTCTATCCTGGCACTGAATAATATAAAGAAGAAAAAAATATTAAAGGACAAATATGTTTTAAAAGTTGATCATACAATAGAAAAGTTGTGTGACAGTTTATACCCTAAAGAAGACACAAAGCACATATTAAAGGATTTAATGGATAACCCATTTAAAAGAAATGTAGCATCTCTTTTTAAATTAAGCGAAGATGGAAAATATATAGAAGAAGAAATAACTATAGTTGAGGAGACAAATTCCATATTTAATATGGCAAAGCTAGCTGTACTTAAGGCACTAAAGAATTAAAAAATGATAATTAGGCGGTATCATGATGAAAAATTATTTTTACAAAACCTGAAACTAAAAGGTGTTACTATTTTAGGTGGAACAGGTGCTGTAAGCGGCGAAATTCAAGATGAAGTTTCTAAATTAATAAGTAAATAGTAATATATAAAATACTCTAGAGTATATACCTAGAGTATTTTTCTTAATATTATATTAAATTTGTTTATAAATTATTGATATTTATAAAATATAAATATATAATTGAGACTATGTATTTATATATGTGTGAAATATTTAAAGGTTAAAGTGTTTAAATTTTAAACATTTCGCATTATGTAGGATAGCAAAGGAGAATTTTAATGAACTGCGAAAAAGATAAATTATCACTTATTGAAGATGTAAAAAAAGGCTTATATAATTTTGTAATCATAAGTAGATCTATAATGAATGAAATAAATTATGAAGAAAAACTTACTATTTCGCAGTTGCTTCTTTTATATTTACTTGAAGACGGTAAATCCTATAAAGTTAGTGAACTTGCTGAAAAACTTGGAATAACCCCCTCGGCTGTTACAAATTTAAGCAATAAATTAGTTGAAAACCAATTTATAAATAGATTTCGACCAGAAGACAACAGACGGGTAGTTATGCTATTTTTGACGGATAAAGGCAAGCAATTCTTAAAAGAAATAAGTGAAGTAAAATCTAGACTTTTGGGAGAAGCACTTTCGGAGTTGAATGATGATGATTTAAAAAATATAAATTTAAGTTTTTTAAAATTGACGTACGCTCTCGAAAAGTATAAAAATAGAAAAAAATAGATTGCTATATTGTTATAAAGATTGTTATAAAGGAGGAAAAAAATGAATTTAACTGAACTATCTGTGAAAAAGCCTGCTGCGATAACTATGGTTATATTATTTTTGCTAGGGCTTGGTATATTTGGGTATACACACATTGGCGCAGATCTTATGCCTTCTATGGATATACCGGTAATTTCTATATCTACTACTTATTCTGGCGCCAGTTCTGAAGATATAAAAAAGGATGTTGTAAAACCTATTGAAGATGCAGTTTCAGGTATAAGTGGTATTGATAGGATTAGTTCCACAGCTAAAGAAAGCTCTGGACAAACTATGATAGTATTTAAGTCCAGTACAAATATGAATACAGCTTTTTTAGATGTACAAAAAGCTGTAGATAATGCACAAGGTAACCTCCCTAAAAATGCGGATAAGCCTGTCTTATTTAAGATAGATACAAATGCCATGTCTGCTTTAATGCTGTCTGTATCTGGAAACCTGTCTTATGATGAGCTTTACAATGAGGCAAATAAGATAACTGAGGCTCTAAAAAAAGTTCAAGGCGTAGGAAATGTATCTCTTGAAGGAATACAAAAAAAGCAGCTAATAATAAAATTGAATAAATCTGCTATAGAATTTTATGGGATAAATCTAAATACCCTAACTTCTAAGCTGCAGTCAGATAATATAAATATGCCTGCAGGTGAGATAAAACAGGATAAATTAAATCAATCTGTAAGAGTTATGAGTAAATTCGATAGTATAGATGAAGTGAAAGATTTGCTAATACCGACTGCGGGAAATAGTACCGTTCGTCTAGGGGATATAGCAGATATAAATTTAGAATATCCTGAAGAAGATCAGAGTATAAGAATGAATGGAAAAAATACTATAGGAATAAACATCCAAAAGCAAAGTGATGCAAATGTAGTTGAAGTTGTAAACAATATTAAGAAGGAAATTACTCAGCTAAAAAAAGATATGCCATCTAATGTTAAATTGGACACCGCATATGATAGTACTACATTTATAAATTCTTCTATTGCTTCAATAAAGCGTACTTTAGTAGAGGGCGTAATAACAACTGCCCTAGTTTTATTAATATTCTTAAGAAGCTGGAGATCTTCACTTGTAATACTTGTAGCTATACCAACATCGCTTGTTGCAACTTTCTTTATGATGTATGTTATGAAATTTACTATGAATATAATGTCTCTTATGGGATTGTCTCTTTGCGTAGGTACGCTTGTAGATGACTCAGTTGTTGTGCTGGATAACATACAGCGGCATCTGGCTATGAAAAAAGATCCACAAACTGCGGCTATAGATGGTCGTAAAGAAATAGGACTTGCGTCTATTGCCATAACCCTTTGTGATGTAGTTGTATATCTCCCCGTTTCCTTTATGTCAGGTATGACAGGAAGCTACTTTAGAGAATTTGGACTTACTATAGTTTGTGCATCACTATTTTCACTATTTGTAGCCTTTACTATAACTCCTATGCTGTCATCAAGACTTCTTAAACCGGTAGAAAATAGACAGGTAAAACCAGGAAGATTAAAAAGCAAAATTAAGCAAACCGTATTTTATAGGATATTTAATGGAATATCAGGTTCTATAGATAACATAACAGTTAGTTACAAAAGACTACTCATATGGTGTTTGGATCATAGAAAAAGAGTACTTGCCCTCAGTGTAGCTGTATTGATAGGTTCTATTTTATTAATACCTGCAGGTGCTATAGGAACAGAACTTGTACCAACTACAGACCAGAGTTATTTTAATATAAGTATGAGTTTTGATTCTGGAACCAGCTTAAATGAGATGGATAAGAAAGTTAAGCAAGTAGAAAACTATTTACATAGTGTACCTGAAATTACTACATATTATTCTATGGTAGGATCTAGTGGCAGTGACATGATGGGAGGTTCTTCAAATTCTGCAAGTATATATGTGAGCCTTTATCCTAAAAATGATAGAAAGAGAGCTCAATCTGAAGTGGCAAAACAAGTTAGGAAGTGGGGAAATTCAACTTTAGCTGGAACAAATTTTTCTGTGAGTGAATCTAGTGTTGGAGGCTCAGGTTCAAGTAAACCTATATCAATTGAAATATTAGGTGATAACACTGATACTGTAACTGAAATATCAAATAAGGTAGAGACAATAGTGAAAAATATCCAGGGAATTGCAGATGTGGACAACTCTACAAAAGTAAGTCAAAGTGAACTTAGAGTTAAAATAGACAAGTTAGCTGCAGCCCAATATGGTGTATCTATATCAGATATATCCTCTGTGCTTAGAACAGCAATTCAAGGTTCTTCTGCTGGAACATATAGTACTAGTGATGATGATTATGATATAAAAGTAAAATTTCATGATGGTGATATAAAAACTCCTTCTGATATAAGTGCAATAAAAGTGTTAAATCAATCTGGACAATCTATACCAATAAGTGAGATTGCATCTATAGTAAAAACTGATAGTCCACAATCTATATCCAGAAAGGATAGACAGGATGTAGCTACAGTTTCTGCAAATATTGAAGGAAGGTCTCTTGGAACTATAAATAATGACATAAATAAAAAACTAAAATCACTATCTCTTCCTGAAGGCTATAAAATTCAATTTGGTGGAGATCAAAAGAGCATGGGAGATAGTTTTACTTCCCTTGCAGAAGCATTAGGAGTTTCACTAATACTTATTTACATGATACTTGTTGTACTTTATGAATCATTCCTAACACCATTTATAAGGATGATATCACTGCCTTGTGCATTAGTTGGAGCTTTTGGAATACTTGCTATTACGGGTAAAACTTTAAATATGCTGTCTTTAATAGGACTTATAATGCTTGATGGATTAGCTTCTAAAAATGGTACTTTGCTAATTGATTATACCAATACTCTTATAAAACGTGGAAAGAGTTTAAGGGAGGCATTAATTGAGTCCGGCGAAAGAAGATTAAGGCCTATAATAATGACTTCTTTAACTATGATTGTAGGTATGCTGCCATCGGCCTTATCTATAGGTGAAGGTAGTGAATTGAAGTCAAGTATGGCTGTTTTAGTTATCGGAGGAATGATTGCATCAACTATTTTTACCCCTATAGTGTTGCCTATAGTTTACTTGATGCTGGATAATTTGAAAAATCGCATATTCAAAAAAAGAAAAAAACAGCCAGAAATGCAGGAGGTGTAATTTATGAAATTTAATATTTTAAAATTCAAAAGAAATATTGTGAAGATAGTAGTTTTTCTATTAATAGTTTTAATGATAGCTGCTATAGCCCATAACATAAGCAAAAATAAAAAAGTAGAATCTCAAAACAAGATTCAAAATGTAAATGTTGTTGAAGCAAATGTTGCATCCTTATCCACAACTGTAGATTATTCAGGAAAGTTAAATTCAGATAAAGATGTTTCTATATCTCCTAAAACATCAGGAAAAGTTCAAGCTTTAAATGTAAAAGTAGGCAGTACTGTAAAAGCTGGAGATATATTATTTACACTGGATTCAACTTCACTGCAGGCACAGCTACAACAGCAGCAGGCAAGCATACAATCCGCAAAAGCAAATTTAGATAAAACTAAAAGTTCTGGAGTTGAACAGCAGATTGTACAACAGCAGCAGGCATTAAATACGGCACAGATAAATTATAATGATGCTAAAACTAATTATGATAGAGTACAAAGCTTATGTTCTGCTGGAGCTTCACCAAAACAGGATTTGGATAATGCTGATACCAAATTACAAACTGCAGAAGCTTCACTTTCTGCGGCACAGCAAAATTTAGATTTAATTAAAAATAAAGTGGGTCCTGAATCAGTTGAAGTAGCCCAGGCTCAGGTAGATCAGGCACAAGCAGGACTTAAATCAATTCAAAGTCAAATTGACGATACTGTAATTAAATCACCTATTTCTGGTGTTGTATCTGCTGTAAATATACATCAAGGAGAAATTACTCCAAGCGGACAGGCATCTGTAACCATAGTAGATTCTAGTTCAATTATGGCTGAAACAGATGTGCCGGATACTATGCTTTCAAAAATTAAAGTTGGACAGTCTATATCTGTAACAATTCATTCACTTTCTGATAAAAAAGTGACAGGAACTATAGATACTATAACACCTAGTGCAGACAGCAAAACTCAGGAATATGTGATTAAAGTAAGAATACCTAATTCAGATGGAAGCTTAAAATCAGGCATGTATTCAAAAGTGTCCTTTCCTGACCAGGTTAAGGACAATGTAATTACAGTACCTAATGAAACTGTAAAAATTGAGAATGGAGTTTCATATTTGTTTACAGTAAGAAGCAATAAAGTAAAGAAAATAGCTGTAACTACAGGACTCTCGAATGACAAAGTTACTGAAATAACATCTTCAAATATAGAATCTGGAGATAGGATAATAACTGAAGGTCAGACATTCTTAAATGATGGAGATAAAGTTAAAGTCCTAGATTAATATAAAAAGGGCTGTTGCAATAGCAATTTTCCACTATCAATTGTCAACTGTTTAAAAACATGTATATGTGCTAAAAGGGCTGACACACTAATTAATTAGTGCAACAGCCCCTTTTTTATATTAATCTATTAATGTATATAAATTTTATATTTCTATATTTTCAAACATAGATATTCCCTTTGAATTTATAACTTTGTAAAGTATAAAATTTGATACTATTATGATACAAAGTCCCAGGATAGCTACCTTATCTAAGTAGTCGTAAAAATTAATCATTGAAAATATTAATATTCCTGTGAGTATAAAGCTAATTATTATATTTATAAAGCTGTTGAAATTTTGTTTTACAGCTTTTACTTCATTGTCCCAGTGCAATTTTGGAGAAGCTAAATCAATTAAAATTCCAGTCATGGAGGTCAGTAGTATTCCTGCAAAGCTAACTAAAAGCGAAATAATCAAGAGATATATAGGTATTTTTGCAAATAACTTCAGTACTATTAAAATTAGAAATATACTTGCAATTGCAACGAGAACTCCAGAAATCACTTTTGCCATAATTTGAGTACTGTAAGAAACAGGTAAGTATTTTTTGGCAAATATATTTTCTCCTTCCCTTGATATAGCTGTGGAAGTTATGGAATTAGAAGCTCCTAAAATTAATCCTGCAGCTAGTGATATTATAATACAAATCATTGTAGTAGATGAGGTTACCTTAATATTCACTAGAGCATTTAATTTGTGAAAAGACTCTGGCTGAACTAAAAATGGTATAAAAAGTACAATAGGTAATATGATATTTACTAAAATGCAATTCATAAAATACACAGGTGTCCTGAAAAGAGATCTTATTTCCTGGAGTAGTAGAGCTTTAAATTTAGAATTTCTAGAGGAAACTTTATTTAACTTTGAATAATCAAGTTTTCTTCTCTTTGCAGAAATTTCACTGCCGCCTTGTGCACCTTTAAAATACAAATGTTGGCCAAGTAGTGAAAATAGTGAAATGACAAGGATATTTAAAACTATAAATAAAATTAAGTTTTCAAATCCTCTAAAGCTTGAACTATATACTAGAGAACTTGCAGACAATGTACTTCCTGGGAAAAACCTGTTTGAAAGGGATACTAGAGAATTGTTGCCTTCATTTATCATCCTGAATATGTTTTCATAATTTTGGGATGATACAGTCATTTTTTGAAGTACTACGTTTAAACCTATTGCAAATATCATTGCAAAAACTCCACCTAAAATTTTTAAGATATCACGGTGTTTACCTATATTTGTAAAACTCATTATTATCATATTTAAAATTGAAGCTGCAGCTATAGGTATAATAGGTACTATTAAAAATAGTATTACACTGTATATAAAATAAAGTAGATTACCGCTGCTTTTGTATCCATAGACCAATAAAATAGGCAGTAGTATAAAAGCTTCCGTAAGATATTCATATATAAGTATTACAGTGAATTTGGAAAGAAGGATTTGACAAGGCTTTAAAGGCAGTGGTATTAAAAGGTCTATATCTTTTGAAAAATACAGTACATTTATAGAGTAAAATATGGCAAAGAAGAATATAAATATACTTGTAAAAGATATGCCAAGGGATAAAATTAAGCCCTGTTGACCTATTTTGTAGAGATAGTCATAAGCTGAGGACACAAAAATGGAAAACAGTTTTATAGTAGGCAATAGAGCTAACAAAATGAGTATCCAAAGGGCTGCTTTTTTTATTTTACTATTTTTTTTCATACTTACAGAATTACTTCCGTTTTTTAATAATACCTTAGTTAAAACCATATATTTATTCATTGTTAGTCATCTCCAAGAAAATATTTTCCAGGCTTTCATTTTCATTGAACTTATTTTTTAACTCTTGAAAAGTTCCGGAAAATGACAGGGAGCCCTTGTTTATAATTGCAAGCCTATCACATAATTTCTCTGCTACCTCTAAAACGTGGGTTGAAAAAAACACGGTATTTCCTGCATTTGCATGTTCTCTCATCATTTCCTTTAATGTATAGGAGGATTTAGGATCAAGGCCTGTCATGGGCTCATCCAGTATCCACACACTTGGATTGTGGATTAAAGCACCTATAATTATTATTTTTTGTCTCATTCCGTGGGAATAACTTTGAATCTGATCTCCTAAGGCATTGAATATTTCAAACCTTTCGGATAAATTTTTAATTTTAGCGGTTCTCTCTTCAGATTTCACTCCATATATATCTGACATGAAATTTAAATATTCTATACCTTTAAGTCTTAAAAACATATCTGGATTGTCAGGAACAAAACCAAATTGATATTTGGCTTCTATAGGATTTTTATTTATGTCTATGTCGTTTATTTTTACAGTTCCACTGTCTGCTTTTATTATGCCCGTCATCATTTTTATAGTGGTAGTTTTGCCGGCACCATTTGGACCTATAAATCCAAATATTTCTCCATCGGGTATACGTAAAGTTAAGTTATTTACTGCTTTTGAAGATGAATTGTAGCTTTTGTTTACTCCTGATAATTCAATCATACTTTCCCTCCAATTTAATGTAAAATGTTTAAATATGAGTTTATATTAGTATTATATTTAATAATTTACTTAAAAGCAAATGGAGGAAAACTTATATTTCCTCCAAATCAGATAATAGTTGGTAATACCTTTAATGAGCAAAATAAAAATATTGTTAAAAAAAAAGGATAAATCTATCTTATTTTATGATAAAATAATTACACGAGGGGGAATATAATGTTAGTAAATTGGCATAATTTTAAACTAAAAATATTATTTGAAAGTATTATTGTAGGTGTATTAACTGGTTTTGTAATATCTCTTTTGAGATTTTTGGTGGATAAATCAGGATATTTTTTAGACAGCACTTATAAAACAATTATTTCAAAACATTGGTTAATTCCAATTTGGATCACATTTTTAATTATAATAGGTTATATAATTGGTTTGATTATAAAAAAGAATGCCGTAATTAGGGGAAGTGGTATTCCGCAAGTTGAAGGTGTATTACTTGAGAAACTTGATATGACATGGTGGAAAGTAATATTGGGAAAATTTGTAGGAAGTTTTCTTGCTATTGGGACAGGCCTTTCACTTGGAATAGAAGGACCTTCTGTTCAATTAGGTGCAGCAGTTGGGCAGGGCTTTTCAAAAATTTTAAAAAGAATTAAAATGGAAGAAAAATATCTTATTATAAGTGGTACTAGTGCTGGAATTGCTGCTGCATTCAATGCTCCACTTGCTGGAACGATGTTTGCACTAGAGGAAATTTACAAAAAATTGTCGCCAGAAATTTTGATTTCAGCATTTTCAGCTGCAGTGTCTTCGGATTTTATTTCATGTCAGTTTTTTGGCTTTAAACCTGTTTTTGATTTTAGAAATACGCCCATGCTGCCATTAAACTGTTATTTATTTATTGTTATACTTGGAATTATCATAGGTGTTTTAGGAGTTGTCTTTAACAAGGTGTTAGTAAAGACACAAAATATATTTTCTATGCAAAAATGGCTTCCTATAGAGTTTAGACCAATGTTTTGTTTAGTAATATCGATCTTTATAGGATTTTTTCTGCCGCAGATTTTAGGAGAAGGAAATATGCTTATAATGTCTCTTGCAAAAGGCAATATTGCAATAAAAATACTTGTAATTTTGCTTGTGTGCAAATTTATATTTTCAATGATATGTTGTGGTTCAGGAACTCCAGGGGGTATATTTTTACCATTATTTACTATAGGAGCTTTAATAGGCGCTATATATGGGGGCGTTGTTACTTGCTTATTTCATCTTAATAGTGCTTACATTGGAAGCTTTATAATTCTTGCTATGTCAGGATATTTTTCTTCAATTATAAGGGCTCCTATGAGTGGCAGCATACTTGTTATAGAAATGACAGGTTCTTTTAGCAATCTTTTACCTGTTGCTATTATTTCAGTAGTTTCTTATTTGACTGCTTATGTATTAAAGTCTAAACCAATATACGAAGCTTTACTGGAGAAACTTTTAATTAATTAGGTGGTGCTTATTGTTTGGTATGGTATTTGCTTATACTTATAAATATAATGCGTATACTAATAGGTATATATGAATTTTAACATTACTATACTATAAAAAAAGGAGAGATAACTATGAAGGCTGCATTATGGCATGATAGAAAAGATGTAAGAGTAGAGGAAGTTGAAGAACCTAAGGTAAAAGAAAATGCTGTAAAGATTAAGGTAAAATGGTGTGGCATATGTGGGTCTGACTTGCATGAATATTTGGGAGGACCTATATTTATTCCGGTGGGAACACCTCATCCATTGAGCAAAAGTACAGCACCGGTAGTCTTAGGACATGAATTTTCAGGAGAAATAGTAGAAGTAGGTAGTAAAGTTACAAAATTTAAGACAGGAGATAGAGTTGTTGTAGAACCTATAGTTGCCTGTGGGGAATGTCCTGCTTGTCGTGAGGGAAAGTATAATTTATGTGAGGCATTGGGATTCCATGGACTTTGTGGCAGTGGCGGTGGATTTGCAGAGTATACAGTATTTCCAGAAAATTTTATCCACAAAATACCAGATACTATGGACTATGAACAAGCTGCACTTGTTGAACCCATGGCAGTTGCACTTCATTCTCTAAGGGTTGGAAATTTTACTACAGGAAATACAGCCTTAGTTTTAGGTGCAGGACCTATAGGACTTGCAACTATTCAGTGCTTAAAAGCGGCAGGAGCAAGAATTGTAATTGTATTTCAAAGAAAATCTGTAAGACAGGAATATGCAAAGAAATTTGGAGCAGATGTAGTTTTAGATCCAAGTGAAGTAGATGTGATTGAAGAAATTAAAAAGCTTACAGGCGGTATAGGTGTGGATACAGCTTTTGAAACAACAGGAGCAAATGTAGGGCTTAATACGGCAATTCAGGCTTTAAAATATGAAGGTACTGCGGTAATAACAAGTATATGGGAGAAAAATGCTGAAATTAATCCAAATGACCTTGTATTTACAGAAAAGAAGATAGTTGGAACGATTGCTTATAGACATGAATTCCCTTCTACAATAGCACTTATGAATGATGGAAGAATAAATACAGATGGATATATCACAAAAAGAATATCACTTGAGGACATCGTAAAAGAAGGATTTGAGACACTTACAGGACCTGAAAAGAAAAAGCAAGTAAAAATACTTGTAACTCCTGATAAATCACTATTGTAGAAAAATACTTAGGCATTTGAAAGAAAATAGGCTAGTATACTGATTGGTTATCTCTTTGCAAATGCCGTATATAATTGATTGAAAAATGAATTCAGCAAATTGTGTGGCTGAATTCATTTATTTTGTTGTAAATTAATATTTATATAGAAATAATGGTATACTTAGATGTAATTGAAAAATTCCAGCTATATTGAGGGGGCTAAAAAATGAGCTTTAAGAAAGATGTATATAAGACAATGAAAGAACTGGTATCTGTGCCCAGTATATCGGGTACAAAAGAGGAGTGTGCGGCATCAGAAAAAATATACAAGAAAATTTTAGAAATACCTTATTTTAAGGACAATCCTGAAAATCTAGGTATGGAGCAAATTGAAAATGACCCTTTAGGAAGAAGCTTTGTATGGGCAGTAGTAAATGGCAAGGAAAATTCACCAAATTCATTTATAATTTCAGGTCATCTGGATGTAGTTGGAGTAGAAGAATTCGGACATTTAAAATTTATGGCTTTTGATGTAGATAAATGTACTAAAAGAATCTCAGAATTGAATTTAGATGAAGATGCGATGGAAGATTTTAAATCAGGAGATTGGATATTTGGAAGGGGAACTGCAGATATGAAATTTGGAGTAGCCCTTAATATGGAACTTTTAAGAGAATTCAGCAAAGAGAGAAATTTTAAGGGGAACGTATTACTTTTAGTAGTTCCTGGTGAAGAGAGTAACTCCGAAGGCATGATTGCTGCAGCTCCATTTCTTCTTAAATTAAAGGAAGACAGAAAGTACAATTACTGTGGTATGATAATATCGGAGCCAAGTATACCTGAAAGAGGAGAAAAAGAAAGCAAGAGATTATATATAGGTAGTGTAGGTAAAATTATGCCCTTATTTTTTTGTGTGGGAAAGGAAACTCATGTAGGGCAATCTTTAAGTGGATTGAATCCAAATTTGCTAGTTTCGGAGATAAACAAATTGATGGAATGTAATCCGGATTTCTCAGATAGCATATATGACACTATAACCCCGCCACCTATGTGTTTAAAACAGATGGATTTAAAGGAGCTGTACTCAGTACAGAGTCCATTGTATTCTACTGCCTACTATAATATACTGACTCTTAAGGCATCTTATGATGAGATACTTTCTAATTTAAAAAAACTGGCTCAGGAAGCCTTTGAAAATGTTTTGAAAGACATTTCAAAAAAGAGAGAAAAATTTGCAAAGAAATCTTCACAAAAATTGAAATTTGATACTATAGAGGCCTGTGTTGTTACTTATAAAGAGATTTTATCTGAAGTTAAAAGCAAGCATAAGGATTTTGAAAAGTACATAGATAAAAAGGTAAAGCTATGGAAAAGTAAAAAAATAGATAATCAAACTATAGCGATAAATATAGTAAAGGCAACTTATGAACTATACGAGCATAAGAGACCTATGATTATAATTTCCTTTATTCCTCCTTATTACCCTCATAAATATTTAAAAGCTGAAAATAGTGAAAATGGCAAATTTATAAATGCTGTAGACAGTACAATTAAGTATGCAGCAGAAAAATTTCAAGAAAGCATTGTAAAAACTAATTATTTTATGGGTATATCCGATGCAAGTTATACAGGAATTAACCCGGATATACCATTAGATGAATTGATTTCAAATATAGTTGGATATGATATAATATATAAACTTCCAGTAAAAGAACTGTCTAAGTTAAATATTCCTGTAGTGATTTTTGGTGGGCAGGGAAAAGATCTGCACAAATATACCGAAAGGTTAAATGTGCCTTATTCCTTTGAAGTGATACCTGAACTTTACAGGTATATGATTTATTATATGTTAAGTTGATAAATATGTATTTATCATAAGGTAGGGGAGAGAAAACCTCCCCAAGTATTTACCTATTAGGTAAAATAGCAGAACTATATTACTTGTATATTAATTAAGTATATATACAGTAACAGATCTTCTGCCCCAGTTCTCTGCTTCTGCCTGTGAATTTACAAATAAATCTATTATATTTCCCTTTATGGCTCCACCTATGTCACAAGCTACGGCATATCCATATCCTTCTACATAAACTTTTGTTCCCAGTGGAATAACTCGGGGATCAACAGCTATAGTACTGTATCCATTTGGATTTCTTACAGTTGAAGAACCTGATGCTGTGACACCATCTCCACAATATGCAGTTGCCTCCATAGTAAGTACTTGTGAGTATGAAAGCGAACCTGATCCACCACGAGATAAGGTAGGTGAGGTAGGTGAACTAGAAGTCTTTTTTGTAACTTCAGGTATTTGAGGAGCTTCCTGAGCAGTTTGAACAGCTATTAACTGCTGCTCCTTTGCACTTGCTTGATTTAAAAGTTCTTTTTGTTGTTGTATGTCAGTATTTAAATTTGATAAAGTAGCTTCATTACTTACTTTTAAAGATTCCAGCTTAACATTTTCATCACTTAAAGCTTTTTGTTGACTTTGTATAGCTTGTTCATTTAATTTTAGTTTTGTAATAACTTGATTATCGAATTTCATTACTGTTGCGATTGAGTCAACTCTGGATATAAGATCACTTAAGTTGTTTGAAGATAAAAGCACCTGGAGATAGCCATTTGTACCAGTTGTGTACATAGCTTTTACTCTTTTTTTAAATAAATCATTTTGAACTTTTGAATCATTTTGTGCTTTTGACAATTTGATCTGTGTATTTTTAATGTTATTAGCAATAGTATTCATATCTTTTTTATTGCTTTCAATTTTTCCGATTACTCCATTAATTTGATTATTTAAAGTATCAACTTTTACCTGGAGTTCCTTTTTGTTATTTTGAGTTTGTATTAATTCTTGAGACGTACTAGATGAAGAAGCAAAAACATTACTGAAAGTAGTACCTACTAACGCAAACGTTATAATAACAGATAAGGCTTTTTTATTCAATGTACTTTCCCCCTTAAAACATTATTAAGTTTATAAAAAACTTACTAATGTTTTTCATTATATCATTAATGTATACAAAAACTCAAGTTTATATGAAATTTGTATGCAAATGGAGGATACTTGAGAGCCCACTATAAGTGGACTTCGGCAATATAAAATTTTTTTTTCCTATTGGCATTGTTGAAAACTTATAGTAAACTCATTTTTAAAGATAAAAGCTATGATAGGATTAATTAAATGTGTTAATATTTTAAAAAGAATGGGGTAAGGTGAAAATCTATAAAGGTACAGGAAAAACAAGAAAAAAACATATGCTGCTGCTGCAATTTACACTATTTCATTTATTTTATCTATGGTTTCTATATTCATAATTGATCTTTTGTCAAGTGTTGATGTAAGCATAAAGGTTATAAGACACACAAGCCATTCCATGAATATTACATGAGGAAATATCCTAAAGGAAGGTATCAGTTGCCATAATAACAAGGTAATTACTCCTGCTAGAGTAGTGTAGAAAGCGGAACTTTTCTTACACAATTTAGGAGCAAATATAGTAAATAAAAATATAATTGTAAAAGCAGTACAAAGACTTAAGCCTATAGATATAGTTTTTAATATACCTGACATATTAAAACCCCCCTATTTATTTAATTCACAATTCACAATGCACGATTCATGGTTCACAGTGAATAATGCATATTTATACAATTGCAAAGTTCCAGTAGTAAGTTCTAGCTGTAAGTTATCAGTGTTCGGTGCACAGTTATGATGTACACAATTACAGTGTACACTGTAAAAGTATTTAGTGGTAAAGCGTTAAAAGCAAAAATTCCTCTACTAATTTGTAGATAAAATTGTACAAAAAATAGTCCCGATACCACTCTAATTTAAGCAAAATAAATTTAAAAAATAAAAAAGCACCTACGATTAAGGGACGAAATAATCGTGGTACCACCCTACTTGAACAAAACAAATTTATTGCTCATCTTTTACTCTTAACGAGAGTTAACCGGATCAGCTTACTTTAAAAATTTCAGCTTACAGCTCAGAAATGAATTTCATAAAGCACATCAGACAGTTTACACCAACCACTGTCTCTCTTTGTAACATACTTAAGTACTTTTTTCCATCATAGCTTATAAAATATATTATAGTTTACATTTTATATAAATACAAAATGCAAGATGACTATTTTTCGATAAATAAATTAAATTTTGTATTAATATTTACCTGTAGTTATTAATTACGACCTATTTTAAAATTAAAGTCTATATTCAACATATTTTTCAACATGGATTTAACAAAAGGGCGGAGTTCTCCCATCTTCTATAAGTGGGAGATGGATAGTCCTTATTATTTTGGGTTCGATACTTAAAATACTGCAATTCGTAATTTGAAATTAAATAAAAAATTTTTCAACGAAGCAATGCGGTTTTAGGGGATTTCAAAGGCTAATATTTATACAAAAACTTTGAATATTTAATGCATAAATTGTATATTACGAATTGCAGTTAAAATAATAAAATCTTGACAAGTTGCTATCAATGAGATATTATACAATCAGTG
>ENA-UOOE01001411-UOOE01001411.1-fermentation-metagenome-genome-assembly--contig:-NODE-1411-length-20431-cov-151.455879_pt1 | contig 20431 bp, 17 predicted proteins | sample MGYA00245776_ERZ724021 | MGnify/ENA primary metagenome ERZ724021 (study PRJEB28704, sample SAMN03018321) | fermentation metagenome | biome: anthropogenic terrestrial biome; feature: soil... | reverse complement strand
TATTTTTATAATCATCAATAAGTGATTTTAGATCTGATGGAACTTCCGTTTCTACCATTGTCTTAGTTTTAGAGTCATAAATTTTTGCTTTTCCTTCAATAATATCAACTACGCCTTTAAAGTCAGCTTCTTTTCCAATTGGAATTTGAATTGCTACTACTGATGAGCCAAGCTTTTCTCTTAAATCTGAATAGGCGGATTCAAAATTAGCATTTTCCCTATCCATTCTATTTACGAAGATAGCCCTTGGTACTTTAAATCTATTAACAAAATCCCAAGCTTTTTCAGTTCCTACCTGGCATCCTGAAACTGCACAAACATTAATAAGTGCACAGTCAGCGGCTCTTAAGCCTTCTAAAACTTCTCCTACAAAATCAAAATAACCCGGAGTATCAACTAAATTGATTCTGTATCCGTTCCATTCGCAGGGTGCTGCTGCAGCTGAAAGTGAAATTTTTCTCTTTCTTTCCTCAGGATCATAGTCCATAATAGTAGTACCATCTTCGATTCTTCCTATTCTGTCTGTTCCCTTACAATCATAAAGCATCGCTTCAGCTAAACTTGTTTTTCCGGTGCTTCCATGACCAATAATTGCGACATTTCTGACATCTTCAACCCTAAATTCCTTCATATCTATTCCCCCTTCGGATGTTATATAAAAGAATCTTATATCACTACTGCGTGCATAAAGCCCGAAGTATTTTGCTATTCAGATTCTTTTGAAGCATTGTGCCACATTTGCCTGAAATATAAGGCTCTTGTATTTAGACTTTAACCATGAAAACCATACATTTAAATTATTCTATAGAAAATTTATTTTTCCTTTAATATTTTGAATATATTTGAAATATTTTTACTATTGCAATTATGTTTTTATATTATTTGCCACTTTTTGAAGTTATATGCATTTATCTTAAAAAAATATGTATTTTTTACATCTAACATATATAATATAAATATGTAATTTATAAATAAGATATTAAAAAGTTTTTGATATGCTTAAATATTAATTAACTTTCTTATAATTATACCACAAAAACCATTATTTTTCATCAAAGGAGTCATAAGGCTCAGGTGAAGTTTATGAAGGTAGGGGACGGTCTTAAGAAAGTTTTACAAGCACAGTGTTTATCTAAGTAGGAAAGTTTATAAAGGTAGGGAACGGTCTTGACTTATTTACAAAATTGGCATTCTTGCAAAGTCCTGCTTAGGCTCAAGGTAGGGAGCGGTCTTGACCGTTCCGCTCTCCTAAATAATGAACTTTTTAAGATAATATAATCAACAAGACTTAGGGGGTAATAAAAATGTCTGATGACTCATTAAATGAAGTAAAAGAATGGATAATTGCAATAATAATTGCTGCCTTAGCTGCTTTTCTTATAAAGTGGCTTCTGTTTGACATAATTCAAGTATCCGGGCTTTCTATGGTTCCTACTCTTCACAACAATGACAGAGTTGCCGTTGAAAAAGTAAGCCTTTATACTCACAACATAAAGCATGGGCAAATAATAATATTTGATTCAGGTGAAAGAGGAAGAGGAATTTATATAAAAAGAGTAATTGGCCTTCCTGGGGATGAAGTAGAGATAAAAGACGGAAGTGTCTTTTTAAATGGAGATAAGCTTCCTGAGCCATATCTTAAGCCTGGCACATACACTGACGTTCCTTTAAAGCTCAAAGTGCCAGAGGAAACCGTATTCGTCCTCGGTGACAACAGAGAAGTAAGTGAGGACAGCAGATATTTAGGTCCTATTCCAATAAAAAGCATAAAAGGCCATGCTATATGTAGAATTTACCCTTTTAACCAAATGAGAAAGTTTTAAAAGGGACGGTTATCTATCAAATGAAATATTAGTGGCTGTTGCAAAAATTCATGATTATAAAAAACGCAAAAACAGTGGAGATAAGAAAAATATATGGAATGAACAAGTAGAAGCTCTAAGGTAAAAAATGCCAGACAAGCCAAGTAATTTCGTTAAAATCGCTATCCTCTACAAACGAAATACGCTAAGCTTCTTGTCACTTTTTACCTTAGAGCTTCTTTGTGAATGAGAAAAAACTATTTTGCAACAGCTCCCTCACTATATTTTGATAATTACCTTGCCATAAAATACATTAAGAAAATTTGCACTACTAGCATTATAATTGCAATAGGAACTTGCTTTTTAATAACACCATATTTATCCTTCATTTCAAGGATGGCAACAGGCACTATGTTGAAGTTTGCTGCCATAGGTGTCATTAATGTTCCACAGTATCCACATGTAAGGGCAAGCATTCCAACAACATTTGGATCAAGCCCATACTTTAATACAAATGGGACACCAATTCCAACTGTTATTACTGAGAAAGCTGCAAATGCATTTCCCATAATCATTGTAAATAATACCATACCAACAGCATAAATTACAATTCCAACGAAAACATTTCCCTCTGGAACTATTTTTTGAACTCCACCTGCAATAACTTCTCCAACTCCTGCAGCTGTAAATATTGCACCAAGTGATGCTAAAAGCTGTGGAAGGGTGGATAGAGGTCCTACTGCATCAAGAAGTCTTTGTCCTTCATTCATAACTGATTTAGGGCTATCCTTTGTCATTGTCATTAAAATAACTGCTGCTAAAATTGTACCTATTCCAAGTCCTACAAGCGCTCCAAGTTTTGGCAAAAATATAGCAAATACTATGGCAGTTACACCAATTGTAAAGGCTGGTATAAATATTTTATATCCAAGCTTATCTGACATTTTCTTTCTATATTCTGCAGGAGCTAAAGGACTGTTCCCTGGCTTAACCTGTTTGCTCATTGCAGCTCCTGACATTATAAGAATAAGAACTCCTACTGCCTTTGGAGGAATATATTTTCCAAAAGCCATAATAATGCCAAGCATTAACCAAAATATGATTGTCCCAACTTTAGATTTGTGATTTTTATCTGTAGCTGTCTTATAAACTATATAAAAACATACAAAACCACATATAAAATATATTACTTCCATAAAATTATTTTTCATTTTATTTCACCTCACTTTTCGCTTTTTTATCTGGATACTTTTTCATAATCTTCTTATCTATAATTCCATAATAAATTGAAGCTACTAAAATAGCTATAATTGCAACTGGTATCTCAGCTTTAACAGCTTTAATTGGATCAAGATCATAACCAGCACCTTTTAGTGTTCCCTGAACAAGTAAAAGTCCTGCACCTCCAAGAAATAGAACCTGTCCAAAAAACCAAGCTACGTTTTCCATGCCGGCAGACATTGCCTTTATGGTTTCTGCATCCTCTTCTGAAATTTTCTTCCCTCTGCTTTCAATAGAACCTACTGCCATAGGATAAACAACAGGTCTTACAAATCCTGCAACACCACCAAAACTGATGTCAAATGCTGCAAGAAAAGTTCTGGCTACACCATAACTCATTATTACTTTTCCTGGAGTTGCATTTTTTATCTTTGCTATAAACTTTCCTGCTGTTTCCTTAAGTCCATTCTTTTCAAGAATTCCTATAACAGGAAGAAGCATTAAAAATATGGACATGTATCTGTTTGCCACAAATGTTTTCCCAAGTATATCAAGAATCTGAGGAAAACTAATTCCGCTTACAAGACCTGTGACAACCCCTGCAATGATAACGATTCCAATTGCATCAAGTTTTAATGCAAAGCCAACTACAATGATGAGTACGCCAATAAGTTTAATCATTTTATCACTCCCTTTTTTATTTTTTATATGAGCTGCAGTAATTAAATTCTGCAGTTATATACTATTTCAGCTTTATAGGTCTTTTTCTTACCTTTTTTAATGTTATGCCCCCATCTTCAAAGGATTTATCCTCCATAACAGTTTCAGCCTTATAAAGCATATCTATTGTAGCTATATCGGATATAAAATGAGTCTTTGTACAAAGTCTTAAATAATCGCCCTGTGCAGTTTCATCAGAAACCTCTGTCGTAAAGTCCACTGCTGTAATATAAGGATATCTGTGGGATATATGCCATGCTTCAGGGTTTGGCTTATAAGCAATCCAATAAAAAATTAAGTTTTTATAATAATCTGCAGGGAATAGTTTTGGCATCCACTGATGGGCATATTTTTCGAATCTGTCCTTCCAGTCTTCATTCCACTTTTCTATTTCGCTGTCCCTATTTATTGCATCGGCAACATAATCCTGAAGTACCTCATTTAACCTCTTATGATTAGGATATTTAGGGGAATCAACATACCAAAAGTATCCATAGAAAAGTGCCCTTGGAAGCCAAAATCCTTTAAACCATGGGGACACATAACCCGAAAACTGCTGATCCCACTCATGGGTTGGGACTCCATGATTATCAACCATCATATCCGGCAGCCACTTTCTCCAAACATTTGGAACTGCATTAGCTTCTGTATATTTTGTATCCTTCCAATACCCCTGGGCAAACTCCTTTCCAACTGCATTAAACCTCGCAATATGAAGCTTCCACTTTGGGTTATCCTTTTGAAGCATATCGTGTATATATCCCCCATCTGTATTTTCAAAGGGAATTATTGTAAGATTTACCCTGTCAAGATATTTCTTATACTTTTCATCACTTATGATTTTAAGTGCTAAATATAAGGACGAATTTGTACTTGAAACCTCATTAGCATGATGTCTGTTGTTTATCATAAATACAGGCTTAGAATTAATAAGCTTGTTTCTTGACACTATCTTTGATTTAAAACCCTTATAAATATCAATTGCATAAATGTCTCTTCCCTGGTAAGATTTCGAAGCCCTCCAAACATCAAGTCCCTTAACCTTTTTCATCTTATCCATAATTTTAATATAGTCTTCATATCCTATAACCTTATCTACAGGTACATCTACATCATTTGCATTTAAAGTTTTATTATTTTCTAAAGACTTGCTGCAAATATTTAGCTCTAAAGTCTTAACCATATTTCCATTTGAAAGTACATTAAATTTAATACTTTCAGCCTCAATATATCCATTTGCCATGGAAATAACACCATTTTCAGCAAGCTCTATATAGGATTCAAGCCTATTTAAAATTTCAATATTTCCATAAGTTTCAACGTTTACATAAATTTCCTCAATTGTCTTATCATTAAATACTATTTTTGAAATACTTATATCGCTTAAAGCTTCATTTATATCTATCTTTTTCTCCCCAATTACAACCTTTGGTCTGTCATATTTTTCTGCATAAAGCCCAGCTTTAATATACCCTGGCTTCCCGTTTTCTTTATTTATTACAGGAAGTATAAGCCCTGGCTCTTGAAGGCTTTCTCCCACAGTTCTTTGGCCAAAAGTCTTAAAAAAGTCAAGGCCAACAAAATACAAATCCTCATGAAGAGCATCAAGAGAAGATATCCTATCCTGCCTTACAGGAAGATCAAAATCAGGCTCACTTAAAGATACATCCATTCTTAGTTCCTTAAAGAAAGGCTGCTTTGAGGACAGCGGTTTCCCATCAGTTTTTTTAAGGATATAATCCTTACACTTTTTAAGTATTTTTTCCTGATAAATGTTCCATAAAAGCTCCAAATCCGTTTCTATTCTTTCATCAATTACAACCTTGTCATTTACACAAACCTTTACCCAGCCAGTTGAAGGGTGAACCTTCCCAATGCCATTATACTCATTTAAATAAGGTCTTTCACTGTATTTTGCTTCATATTTGCTACTGTAGAGAATGTTTCCCTCCTTATCCTTAAAAATTATTTTATAAGTACTTTTTTCTTCCTTATCCATAATTTCAAATTTGATTTTATCCCTTTTAAAATTAAGCTCTTTTGCCATCAAATCATCCACAGGATAAAGCTCTTGAATCCATCTTACAGGAAGATCAAACCATTTATTTTCATCATCTGCATATGCCCCGGAAATCTTAGGTACAGAACCGTCGTCATCATCCCAAGTATCCTTTCCTTCCTTTAAGAAAGGCTTAAATTTAATAACAATTTCATCCGTATCCTTTATAATGTCATGAACTTTTGGAATAACTCCCTCCATAATCCAGCTTATGCCCTGCTTATAAGCACAGAAAATGTCACAGTTTTCAAGCTTTGCCCCTGTTTTAACGATTTCATCCTTTAAATAAAGCTTTAAATCATCCCTTACAGATTTTTCTTCACTTAAAGTTCCAAAAATCTTTACATTATCCTCAGGCTTTAAATTTGGAAAAAGCTTTTCATTTAAAACTTGTTTAAACCTATCAACTTCATAAGGTATATCGTATTTTTCTTCAAAAATTAGCTGTTTTTCATTAAAAGGCCTTATCCCAATATCTTTAACATTATATTTACTATTTAAATAATTCTTAAACTTATACTCATCAAAATTCTCAAAGTCATCCTTTAAAAAGCAATCAATTTTTTTATCTTTAATACTTTTATCCTTCTTTATAAGGGATAAAATGTAGGCAATTTCTCCATTTAAAGTATCACCACTTAAGGAAGCCTTTAGATTTTTCTTTATATCTTCTAAGGATACCCCCTTACTGCTATTTAAAAATGGGAGACTTTCAGCAATATATTTTGCACCCTTTACAAGGTTTTCTCCGCTTCCTGAAAGTATTATATAATTGTTATCCACATCTCTTAATATATTAAAGGAGGTTTTATCCACATTATAAACAAATTCTTTCGTTAGATTTAAATTGCCAATAAATATTGGATTTTTAATGCTGTCATTAAATTCTTTTTCTGTATATACCATTGGGAAAGATACCCCTAAACTTTCAAGTCCAAGCCTTGCTGCAATAGAAGAAGCAGCAATAAGTTCATAGTTGTCTGCGTTATCCCTTATCATTATCTTCCCTATAATTTCATCAGGAAGAAAATCATTATCAGTATCCTCTAAAATTCCGTCTATACTATAAAAGTTTGCAACATCTATCTTCTTTAAGGCTGTAAGCTTATTTGAATTTATACTTAAATCATTATTTGCCTCAAGTTCCTTATTAAAAATACTAATATTATCTTCACTTGCATTATCAAAAGCAACGTTTATTTCCTTTATGTAATCCCATTTAAAAGTATTTTCATTATTCTTTATATAATTTTTTATTTCTTCTAAATTCCCGCTAAATTTCAGCTTAACGCCAACCTTATAAAGACCGCAGTAATCCTTATGAATCATTATATTATTTATGCTAACACAGGAAACCTTAGGTATGCTTTCGAAGCTTTTTACCACATCTCCTAATGTAGGTTTTTTACTGCTAATTTCCCATATAAAGGGAAGCCTTCCATAAAGATATTCTCCGCCTTTTTCAAGAGCCTCATCACAGCAAGAATCAATATTAATGGAATTCCCTGCAATATATATTTCAGCTGTGTTTTTATTTTTATAATTTACATTTCCATTAATTTTAATATTTGTTTCTTCCTTTGAATCACTATTAAATTTAACTAAAGGCAAATCTAAAGCAATATTTTCAAATCCAAGCCTTGCAGATAAATTAATTGCAAGTTTTTTTTCAATAGCTGAGGAATCTTCCCTTAAAATAATACCTCCCTTTAAACCGTCAGGAAAACCGTCGCCATTTAAATCATCAAGTATTCCATCTAATGTATAAAGCTTCTCCAAACTCTCCATTATATGACCCCCCCTTTCTTTTTTTCTTTCGGAAGCCGCTTTACACTGCCTCTGTTTTATTTACCTGATGGCTAGTCCCCATCTCACTTATATATTTTCTCCAATCGCCTAACTTTATATATTCTGATTCCCTTTCATTTAGCATTTTTGTATTAATAAAAATATATGCTGGAAGCATCTCACTTTTCCCATTCATATGATAAACTTTTATATTGTTTCTTAAATACATAACTTCATCTTGATCCTCAAAGTATTCCTCCATGGAGTCCATCGTTTTAAGTATACTTCCATTTTCATCATCGGTAAATGTCATTATCTCTCCATACACAATATCATTTCCATCTACCAATGCAGGACAATTTTTATTTTTTAAATGATACAATTTCCCATAGACATATGATTTTTCATGGCCTAAAACATGTCCCTTAAGGTATTTATTATAATTCCTAAAACCTTCCATTAACGTTCCATATACAAATATTCTATTTTTTATCATGTCCATCCCTCTTTATTACTATAATAATAACTATATAATGAAGTGCTTATTTAAATTAGATAACTTTTACTTCTTAGCAGCCATTATATTTAATGCATTAATACTTATTAATTATTATTATGATACATATTCCTAAATATTTTGTCAAATAAAATTTTATATTGTTGTACAAGCAGGAATATGCACAGCAGACCGCAAACAGAAATGTCACGGCAGGTACAATGGGGGACGTGCACGGCAATACAGGCGAGGACGTACATAGCAGGTGCAGCAGCATCCGTAATTTCACGCTTAAGCGGGGAATTATGGATGCTGCTATCGAATAAGACGATTTTTATACTCAGGGTAAATTGCTTACTTGCTTATAGTAGAACCTCCCATCCATCTGAGCCTTAGAATAGTCAATCAGGGGTACAGCCGTTTAGTGGATTACGGCTGCTGCGCCATCGGGTAAACCTTATTTTTTTGTTTAATATTATTTGTTTGATATAAAAATAATAAATTATACGTATATTTATTCATTATTAAAGTTTTTTTAATATTTCCATAAGGACAAAAGTTTAAATTTGTTATATAATTATTTGAGGTAGTGTAAAAAACTTTACACTACTTTAAATAAAAAAGAGGTGATTTTATGAAAATATTAGTAACTGGATTTGATCCCTTTGGAGGAGAAAAAATAAATCCTGCATTTGAAGTAATTAAAAGATTAAAGAGCCATATAGATGGAGCAGAAATAATAAAGCTTCAAGTCCCAACTGCATTTAATGCATCTGTTAAAAAAACTGCTGAAAAAATAAAAGAAGTAAAACCTGATGTAGTTTTAAACATAGGTCAGGCAGGGGGAAGACCTGATATTACCGTTGAAAGAATTGGAATTAACATGAATGATGCAAGAATCCCTGATAATTTAAATCAGCAGCCTATAGATACAAAAATTGATGAAGAAGGGGAAAACGCATACTTTGCAACAATTCCAATAAAAGCAATTGTTGCAGGAATAAAAGAAAAAGGAATCCCAGCTTCTGTTTCAAATACAGCAGGAACTTATGTATGCAACCATCTTATGTATGGAACTTTAAACTACATCCATAAAAACAATTTAAATATAAAAGCAGGATTTATTCACATTCCATTTTTACATGAACAGGTTGTAAATAAGAGCAACATGCCATCCATGTCTCTTGACACCATGGTTGAAGCCATTGAAACAGCCCTTTCAGTTATTGTAAATACTGAAAAAGATGCAAAGATTTCTGGCGGAAAAGAATTTTAATTTAAATTCTTGCTAAAAACTAAATTGATTAAGTCAATATTTCTTAAAAAATGGATGCTCAAATCAGAGACATCCATTTTTTATTACTCATCATTGTAGATGCATCAATTCCCATGCTTTTGTAATTCCGTATCCATTGCTAAAATAATTGAAGACTAATACCTAAATAAGCTGCTATACTTCGCTTACTACCTTTCCTATTAAGAAAACTTTTCGCAGCGGTTATTTTCCCTTCTGGACTAATATTCATTTTTGGCATAAAAATGTTCCCTTCCAAGCAAACCAGTTCTATTATTTCACTTGTCTACTCAGAAGGGAGCATATCAATTTGCTGCAGTCTTTTTATATTGTTTTATCTAATATGAATTTTTCTCGAGTTTGTATTTACTATTTCCTTTTTTGGAAGATTAATTTTTAAAACTCCATTTTCAAAAGAAGCATCTATCTTATCTTCCTCAACATTATCAACGTAGAAACTTCTTCTAAGCTCGCCGCAGCGTCTTTCACGTCTTACATAGTTATTCTTATTTTCTTCTACAGTATCATCTCGTTTTGCTGAAATGGTAAGATAATTATTATCATAACTTATGTCTATATTGCCCTTTTCAACTCCTGGCAAATCTGCTTCTATAATATAAGCATCATTGCTTTCTTTAAGATCAACTTTAAAAGGATTTCCATTCATATAGCCAGGCATCATAAAATCATCATCGAAGAAGTTGTTAAAAAACTGATCGAAATAATCACCTCCATTTGATATTGAATTATTGTTTCTTCTAAAAGGAATCATTCCAAACATATAAATCACACCCTCTTACTTAATACATCTTTATCCAATGGCTACCATCCATAATTTTCAAACGGATGCTGCGCCCCTGGATAAGTTTTTCTGATTACAATTTAGATATATCACAAAGGTCAAAAAAAGTCAAAGTAAAATTTTAAAAAATACAATATAGTTTACCCAGATTGTAAATTAAAAAGTAAATTCTATATTACAGATTACAGTTATTTATAATTTTAATTCCTAGAACGTCTTTGCAAACGGTCAAGTGAATGGAATATATTTTTCTTATTGCAGCGGTGTATTAAATCTAAATTGCAAATTGAAGTTATTGACAATTGGCTGCTTGCGTTCTTAAAAATATAGAAATATACTTTAGTTATTAATATCTTGAAGATGATACATGTGAAATACTTAGCATGAAAAGGGTTACATCAAAAATGAGGTTTAAATGGCAGAAAAACCATTGGGTGGCAGGTGTTCATCTTCAGAAAGGAAGGAGCGGTAAAATGAAACGAATACTTATAGTTGAGGACGATTTCATGTTGAATTCAGGTCTGTGTTACAACCTTGAACTTGATGAATATGAAGCTGTTCCTGCATATAATGCTGCTGTGGCACTTGAAAAGGTAAGGGAAAAAAACTTTGACTTGATTGTTTTGGATGTGAACTTACCTGATGGGGATGGGTTTGAACTATGTAAAAAAATTAAGTCTTTAATAGATATTCCTGTTGTTTTTTTAACAGCCCGTGATTTGGAATCCGATGTAGTGGCAGGCTTTGAAATAGGTGCAGATGATTACATTACTAAACCCTTCAGCATTAATATCTTTTTAAAGAAAATAGCAGCTATTCTTAAACGATGCGACAAACAAGCAGATGAAGATATTTATATATGCGGGGACCTTGTGGTAAACTTTAATACACTTACAGTTTCTGTTAATGGTGAACCAGTTGTTCTTACTCCTACTGAGTATAAATTGCTCAAAGTTTTTACAAGCAACCCAGGAATCCTGTTAACAAGACAAGCACTTCTTGAAAAGCTGTATGATATAGACTCAAACTTTGTTGATGAGCATACCTTAACAGTAAATATCAATCGCCTGCGAAGCAAGATTGAAAGTACAGGAAGAAAGTACATTAAAACTGTTTACGGTATGGGCTATTTATGGGCAGGTGATAAAGTATGAAGAAAAATTTATCAACAAATAAAATATACATTGGTATCGGAGCTGCCTTTTGCGCACTTACAGCTTTCTTTTTAGCTGTTATGTTTCTATATACTGATGATTGGATAGTACATGCCATTGCAATTGCCTTTTCTATGATATATCTATTTCTTGGTATTACACTCATAATTCTTTTAAGGAAAAAATTACTTTTATTTTCCGAATCACTGAGCTTATGCATTGATGATATGATTAACGGCAAAAATGGTGTTGATTTTGATTTGGAATCGGAAACTTTAACAGGAAAATTAAACTTCAAGCTCAAACGCCTTTATGAAATTATGCAGAGAAATAATAATCAGATAAAAACGGAAAAACAAGAGATTCAGGAAATGATTTCAGACATTTCTCACCAGGTCAAAACGCCAATAGCAAACTTAAAAATGTACAATTCTACTTTGATAGAGCACCAGCTTCCTTTAAAGAAGGAGGCAGAATTTCATTCTCTTATGGAAACACAAATTAACAAGCTGGATTTTCTCATGCAGTCCATGATCAAAATGTCAAGATTGGAAACAGGTATCATAAGCCTTTCTGTTAAGCCTGCACCAATATATGATACTATAGCACTGGCACTTGAAAGTATTGTACTTCCAGCAGAAAAGAAAGGTATTAAAATCATGGTAGACTGTGCTCCTGATTTCATCGTACCCCACGATAAAAAATGGACAGCAGAGGCGCTGTTCAACATTTTGGATAATGCAGTCAAGTACACTCCAAGGGGCGGCAAAATTTTTGTGACGGCAGCAATGTGGGAAATGGCAATAAAGATTGACATTACCGATACCGGAAAAGGAATCCCCGAAAAGCACTATGCCCAAATATTTAAGCGGTTTTACCGAGAAAGCGATGTCCATGATGTAGATGGCATCGGCATCGGACTTTACCTATCCCGAGAAATTATTTCCATGCAAGGGGGATATATTCAAGTGAAATCCGAAATAAGAAAAGGCTCAACCTTCTCAGTATTCCTCCCAAATAAAATCTTATCCGATGTAAAAGAATAAGGTTTAACTTTATCCAATGGCTACAATCCGTAATACCTCGCTTAAAGCAGGGAATAACAGATGCTACGTCCCTGAATAAGTTCTTCTAAGACTCAGATGAAAAAAGGTATTTATTATGCAAACTCCACCTGAGTCTAAGAAGAACTTGATGAAAGTCAGCTTCGATAGCTGTTTACAGGGAATCGAATTAAAAGTCAACTTATGCATTTGTAAATTCGAGTTTTTTAAGCTTAAAATACATCCAATTCTAAGCTTAAAAACTATATATGCTATACAAAATGAAATGTTTCAGAACTGTGATAATTGATTTTGAAATTGAGACAATTTTGAGATATTTGTCCTGTATGATTAATGTATAACCTGAAAATATAGGAGGTACAACTATGAATGTACTAAAAGCAACCGGATTAAAAAAATATTACGGAGAAGAGCCTAACATTACTAAGGCCTTAGATGGAGTTAGTCTCACCGCTAAGCAGGGCGAATTCGTTGCTGTGGTTGGCACGAGCGGTTCGGGCAAATCCACATTATTGCATATACTTGGCGGACTTGATAACCCCACATCTGGAAATGTGGAAGTGGATGGAAAAGATTTATCCAAGATGAATGATGAGCAGCTCACCATTTTTCGGCGCAGGAACATCGGATTTGTTTTCCAAAACTACAACCTGATACCAATTTTGAATGTCTATGAAAATATTGTTCTGCCTATTGAATTAGATGGTGAAAAAATAGACAAGAGGTTTGTAAATAAAATCGTACAGATGCTGGGACTTACTAAGAAGCTTTATAGCCTGCCAAATAACCTCTCGGGCGGGCAGCAGCAGCGAGTAGCCATAGCACGGGCACTGGCAGCAAAGCCTGCTATTATTTTGGCTGACGAACCGACTGGAAATTTAGACAGCAAGACCAGTCAGGAAGTGCTTGGCCTTTTAAAGATGACAGGCCAGCAATTCCATCAGACCATTATAATGATTACCCATAATAATGAAATTGCCCAACTTGCCGACAGAATTATCCGCATTGAAGATGGCAAAATCGTTGCATAAGGGGGAGAGGATATGTTTCAAAATAATAATAGGGCAGTTATAAAGCATCTTGCAAAGAATAATCTGCATACCGACCCAACACGCCGATATGTTACTACACTTACTATTGCGCTTTCTGTATGCCTCATTTTAGCAGTATCTTTGGTTATAGTTGGCAATGAAGCAGTGCATATTTCCACGCAGGAGTCAAAAGCACAAGTTAAAATAGGTGTGACAGAGGATCAGCTTACAAAACTTAAGGAACAACCAGATATTGAGTGGACTGGTGAGTATGCAAATATTGGATACTCATATCAAAAGGACATCACTTTAAATGTTGTTTATGAAGATCAAACACAAATTGAAAATCAGGAGGATTTCTCTTATAAAGGGACTATCCCCACCGCTAAAAATGAGGTAATGCTCCCCAGTAACTACCTATCATATTTGCATAGTGATGCTAAACCTGGTGATATAATTTCTCTTGATTTAACTGGATTGGGGCAAAAAAAAGACTATCGTATTTCAGCTGTTTTAGACTACGAGAAGCAAACCGACAGCTATATTGTTTGGGTCAGTAAAAAAGGAGCCCAAGCGTTACTGAAAGATAAGCCTGTTCCTGTTATAGCATATACACGTCTTAAGACTGATGCCGTAGACTCATCAGATATTACGGACTTTACATATAAGGCTATACAGTCAACCGGTATTGACAAATGTCAGGTACAGCTTACCGATTACTTTGCCGTTATGAGCGGAGGCGACCGCAAAAGCGAGAAACCAATAATTATAATGCTTGGTTTAATTGTTATGGCTTTGGCTGGAATTGTGATTTACAGTATTTTTTATTCATCCGTTACCAAAAAGGTTCATGAGTACGGTCAGCTGCGAACCATAGGAATGACGAAAAAGCAGGTGCGTAAAATGGTTCGAATGGAGGGAAGAAAATTAGCTTCGCATGGAATCCCTTTTGGCGTTATATCGGGACTTATTATTGGCTATTTGATGTGTCCAAATGGATTTCGTATTAAAAATGCAGCAGTATGGACTATTATTGTGTCATTGTTTGCATTAATTACCATTAAACTTTCTATGGGTAAATCAGTAAAAATTGCAGCAAATACGTCTCCCATAGAAGGTTCTCGTTTTTCATTTTACACAGGGAGCAGGAAGGTAAAAAAGGCTAAACATAAATTAACGCCATATTACCTTGCCCTTATGCACTTTAATGAAAACCGTAAAAAAACCGCTGTTACAGTTCTTATGTTAGGACTAAGCGGCATACTTTTGGTAACTACCTCGATTTTAGCTAAATCCCTTAATGCGGAGAAGATGGTACAATTCAATTCATTTCCGAAGGGTGAACTGTATCTGTATATTCAAAGAATCTCGAAGTCAACTTTTTCCAATGATATTGATTATAACCGAGATACACGCTTGCAGCAAAAAAATAATCCTTTAAATAAAAGTTTGCAAGCTCAAATTAAAGCAATTGATGGTGTCAAAGATGTAACACCTTACAATGGCGTGAGCCTCACAATTACATCCCCATCCTTTGGAGGGACGATTATATCAAGTACAAATATTATGCCAACACTTACCAGAGAGGAATGCACAAAGATAAGTCCAATACTTAAAGAAGGTACGACAGATTATGATATTTTGGCGAAGCAAAATGGCATTATTATTTCATCGGGAGAGGCTAATGCAAAGGCTGGAAGTAAGTGTCAAATCAGCGGTCTTGGCAAGGATGGTCAGCCTTTCAGCATGGATCTTCCAGTGATGGGAGTTTATAATAACAGCGATTTAATGGAGAAATGTCCTTTAATGCCAGGAAGTCCGTCTTTTCTCATAACTGATGAATCTGTTCAGAAATTAATGGGTGTTACTGACCAGACAGGCCTCTTGGCAATTTCTGTTGAGCCAGAAAAACTTGATGCTGTCACCAAACAGGTAAAGGCCATTTCTGATGCCAGCGATGAAATCGATATGCTTAAGCTTTCAGACAGTGTAGAAGCTCGACAGAAAATGTTTAACGAGAAAGTGCAAATGCTGTATACCATAGCCGCTATCATTTTCGTATTTGGCATCATAAGCCTTATAAATACCGTTATTACGCAGCTAACTTCGCACAAATTAGAATTTGGACTACTGCAGGCTGAAGGCATGACTTCCCGCCAAGTAAAAAAGATGTTAGTAACAGAAAATCTATTTTATACAGGCGGTACTGCCGTTCTTTCTCTGGGTATAGGTTCAATTTTGGGATTCATCCTATGCAATATAATTGAAAAGAAAGCTCATTGCATCATATTCCATTTTGAGTGGTCCATTGTGCTTGTTTTTCTTTTGAGCTTGCTTATCATCCAGATGCTGCTTTCCGCTTATACCGTAAGCAGTTTCAAAAAAACATCCATAATCGATCGCCTAAGAATGCCCGAGTAGGAAGACGTTGGGGGGGACGATTACACGGTTATTAGTTATTAGGGACAGCTAATTATTTTTTTATGAACTCATCGGAATATTGGGGGAATGTTGGGGGACGGTTAATTATTTTTTAGAAATTCATTTATTAGAAATTTTATAAAAGCAGGCGGGTTCCATGGTATGTCCCACCTGCTTTTATTTAATAAGATTTTTATTAATTCTGTGCAATGCCATACTTGTACACATTACAGCTTATGAAAATAAATCGTTTGCAAAAAACAGATACTTCAAATAAAAATATCTTCTTCATTTTTAATCATACCAATTGTTTCTCTATTTGAATAATTTTTATTTTGAAAGCTATAAATAATAACTGAATCCTCACTCTTATTCATAAATCCTCCAAGCTCCATTTTTAGCTTTTTTAAATTTCCTTCACTAATTTCTCCTTCAAAAACGGAATTTTGTACCCATGTAAGATATTTTCTACATTTTTTAAGAGCTTTCCCTACTCTTTTTTCACCAAAGTCATAAACAAGAATAACAAACAAGCTTACCACCTCGCTACAAAACCTTTATATTCCTTGCCTTCAGTTATATGCTTTTGAAGCTTATAAAGCTCCATTCTTATAATCCTTTTATAAGTTACTTCACTATTTAATGCTGCATGGTTTATTGTTGTAAAAAGTTTATTATTATACTCCTGTATAAATTTCTTTTTTCCAGATTCATTTAATAATATTCCATTAAGCTCTTTCATAAAGTCACTTTCATTTAAAATATTTTTATTCAAAATAGTAAATATTGCCCTATCAACTATAATAGGCTTAAATATCTCAGCAACATCAAGATTTAAAGTAAATCGCCTTTCATTTGTTGAATGAAGATATCCAATCCTCGGATCAAGCTGTGTATTATAAATTTCACTTAAAACTTCTGCATACATCATAGAATTACCAAAGCTTATAAGGGAATTAAGTTTATTTAGTGGTGGTCTTTTACTTCTCTTTTCAAATTCAAATCCAGGCTTATTTATAATTTTATCAAAGCATTTATAATACCGTTCTCTAATATTCCCTTCATAAGCCATAAGCTCATTTATGTCCTTAGCACCATTTATCATTTTCATTTTCTCAGTTATAATATTTATTTCTTCTTCAAGATCAGCTTTCCTATTTTTATAATATTTTAAAATTACAAGCATATTCATTGCAGCTGTTTTTATGAATTCTTTTGCTATATTAAGCCGCTTATTATTATCAAGATAAAATTCTGCCTGCTTTAATATTACAAAACCAGAATTCAAATGTTCCCTCGGATAAAATGTACCTGTATAATACCCATAATAATTAAAGAAGTGAATACATACACCTTTCTCAGAAGCATAATCAAGGAATCTTTTATTTAAGTTTACTTCTCCATATATCCATATATTATTTGTTTGTTCAATAGGTATAAATTTTTTCTTTTCTTCACCTTCAAAATATATAGTATTATCTTTTCTTTTTAATTCACCATTTTCAAAAATATAAATATCCTTTTTCATTTTACCCTCCTATGCAAAGCAATATTCTCTATATCCACACTTAATGCAATATCTATTACTTTCTATTTCAGGTGGGATATTAAGATTTGTAATTCTTTCAATATCATTTACCATCACTTCAAGTTTTTTTATAGCTTTATCGTTTAAATTCACATCTGTTCTTTTTCTTTCCTGTGGATATAATAAAACCCCTCTTGCGTTTATACCTGCATCATTGAGTACTTTTAAGTAATACATAAGCTGCCATTTTGAAGCTTGTTCATATTTAGATGATTTTTTTGTTTCACCAATAACAAGCTCCTGCTTTGATTGAAAGACCACATCAAATTTTACATTTCCAAAGCTAACTTCTTTATCATCTCTTTTATAGCTAAACTCGTGAATAAATTTTCCAAGATCAATATTTTCATCTCCTTGATCTGGTACAATGCTATGAGACATAAACCATACTTCTTTTTTGCAAATATTATAGTACCAAATAAGCGTTCCATTTATCTCACTGACCCCCATAAAATTACCTCCGTTTAAATTTCGTTTACTATAATAATTTCCAATAAGTGTAAAAGCATATTAAGCACCATATACTTAAGTTTGTTTTTTGTTTCAATTCCTCATAGGTAAGATAAAATCTATTTACACTAATTATCTAAATCATGCTATGTACTAGTTGGTGCTATGTCAAGAAAAAGTACAAATTAAAGCGAGAAAATTCCAGACAAATTTCTAAATTTTAACTTGCAATTGATACACTGAGTTCCTTGACTTTTTTATATGCTTTTTCAAACTCATTTGGTGACATATAATTGCAATGACTATGAATTCTTGTGGTATTATAAAATGTTTCAATATATTCAAATACAAGGATATATGCATGACGATAATTCTTAATTCTAAAACGATTTATCCATTCACGTTTAATAATTGCATGGAAGGATTCAATGCATGCATTATCCCATGGATAAGCCTTCTTTGAATAACTAAGTATCATTTTTGAAGTAGCCTTTTTATATTCTTTTGATACATACTGGCTGCCTCTGTCACTATGTATAATAACTGGATTAACTATCTTTCTATTTCTCTTAGCTTTATTAATTGTGTCAATAACACAAGAAACCTCTAAGCTTTCTGAAAGTGTCCATGCTATGATTTTTCGGGAGTATAAATCCATAATACTTGTAAGATATACAAAACCTGCATCAGTCCAGATATATGTAATATCTGTGCACCATACTGCATTTGGAGTATCAGGATTAAATTGCTCGCCTAAGATATTCTCAAGTTTACTGCTGAAATCAGAATCCTTTGTAGTAACAGTATATGGCTTTACATACTGAGCTCTAATTTCAAGTTCCCTCATATATTTTCCAACAGTTCGTTCTGATATTTTTTCACCAGTTTTTTGTATCTCTTTTGCAATTTTAGGAGCACCATAATTTTGATGCGATTTATCATAAATTTCCTTGATTTTTTTCTTTACAAGCTGCTTTCTCCTTTGTTGATTTGAAGGCAGGCGATGCAGCCATGAATTATACCCTGAACGTGAAACGCCTAATATACTAAGCACTCTGCTGACAGAAACTCGGCGCTTCCCTTTGAGATCTTCACATTTATTCTGAACCTCAATATAGATTGCTTCTGTCACTTTCCCAGAATGCTTATGGCTTTTTTTAATACATCAAGAGCATCCTTTGTATCACGTAATTCTCTGCGTAATCTGGCGTTCTCTTTTTCTACGTCAGAAGAATAATTCCCTGAGCCCCGAACCTGAATACCATTTTCGCTTTTTGAATCTTTAATCCACTTTGATAAGGTACTAGTACCTATATCAAGGTTTTGGGCACAACCTCTTATTCCAAGTTCCTTATGATCCATATAATATTTTACAGCATCTTCTTTAAACTGTTTGTCATGTTGTTTCATCATGATTAAGTTCCCCCATTCTTATATTTATTTTATTCCTTGTTGGGAACTTTCTCAATTTCTCTTGTACTATTTTTATTCTAACATCATTGACTTGCAATAGGTAGTGATGTACAAGTTTCAATTCCTCATAGGTAAGATAAAATCTTTGCTTGTGCCTTTGCAAATTCTTCCCATTGATTGTCGTTTCAATTCCTCATAGGTAAGATAAAATCTGCTCTTTCATCTCCTTGCTGTCCATACTTATATTAGTTTCAATTCCTCATAGGTAAGATAAAATCGCCATAGCTTTTTTCTTATAGCTCCTTCACTCCTCTGTTTCAATTCCTCATAGGTAAGATAAAATACTTGGCTCCAAATTTTGAAAAGTCTCCCGAAAAGGTTTCAATTCCTCATAGGTAAGATAAAATATAGATTCGGTAGAAGCTTTTCTACCTGACCTATTTTGTTTCAATTCCTCATAGGTAAGATAAAATCCAAGAGTTTGACCGGCAGCCTTATACTGCTCCCCAGTTTCAATTCCTCATAGGTAAGATAAAATAGCCTATCAGCTATTATAGTAGCAGGTGATTTACTGTTTCAATTCCTCATAGGTAAGATAAAATCGTCCCTTATAGTTTGCTTTTTCTTGTTATATTCATCCTGTTTCAATTCCTCATAGGTAAGATAAAATCATCTGACCACTCATATATGGATTAGGATCTTCTAAGTTTCAATTCCTCATAGGTAAGATAAAATTCAATTGTTTTGTCCTGAAAATTAATCATGTTAGAAGTTTCAATTCCTCATAGGTAAGATAAAATTTTGCAGAAGGCGGCAAGAAGCCCACTTATGAAGAGCGTTTCAATTCCTCATAGGTAAGATAAAATTGTTGAATAGAAAGTTTAATTAGATTAAAACGGGGGTGTTTCAATTCCTCATAGGTAAGATAAAATTCAATCACTGGGAGTTTCAGATCTACTGCAACATGAAGTTTCAATTCCTCATAGGTAAGATAAAATTGTCTAGCTCCCCCCCATCCTCGACAATGTCGAGGAGTTTCAATTCCTCATAGGTAAGATAAAATGCTGCAACAACTAAACTAAACCTATGTCTAGCACCTGTTTCAATTCCTCATAGGTAAGATAAAAT
>ENA-UOOE01001410-UOOE01001410.1-fermentation-metagenome-genome-assembly--contig:-NODE-1410-length-20442-cov-5.582234_pt1 | contig 20442 bp, 22 predicted proteins | sample MGYA00245776_ERZ724021 | MGnify/ENA primary metagenome ERZ724021 (study PRJEB28704, sample SAMN03018321) | fermentation metagenome | biome: anthropogenic terrestrial biome; feature: soil; material... | reverse complement strand
AATATGCCAGATGAAAATGCTCTGGCGGAGGCAACTACGCATTTCGTGCAATTTGAGAGAACAACGGATTACTTTGCCGCCATTGTTACGACCCGAGGGAGGATAATGTACGAAGCCTGGCTTGCAAAACAAAGATCGATTGGACTTAGCAAACATGTGATTAAAAGTATCATCAATTATCCATGCTTTACGATTACAGTTTTCATGTTCGGAGACTCATTCCTAGAACTTTCACCAGAAACAAGTGTTCGCGTATACCAAGATTATATATTCATTGGGCCATATAATTATAATATGCCGATGTTTCCCGAAAAAAATATCTTAAATTCGCACAAATACATGAAAAGGATCGCGGCTCAATTTTATTACCGCGATATAGATTGCCAGAAAAAATTTAAAATATTGTTCACTATAGACCTAAACGATTATCGAGAAGATAAATATTGGACGGATTACATTGATTTGACACAGATTCAATGAGAGACAACGGAAGACTGCCCTGCTGGATATGTGGACATGTGGACAGCTCACGGCTCGCAGAAGAACTGACAGAAAAACATCCGCCTACCTGACCCACATGCCCACATACTTCAGCCCTTCGGGTCCACAGGGCCGACCAGGCCGGTTCTATATATCAATTACGGAAAAAGATGCGCGGTTCTGCGCAGCTTTTTTTATTGATCCATGATGTCCGCTAATTAATATTATCGGCAGGAACTGCCCCAGGGAGGCACGAACTAAAGGAATAGGTTCGGTTCTTTACTGGCAAGGTTTAAAAGAGAGTATGACTTCAAAAACAGTTGCGCGGCAGCTGGCCGATAACTTGGAGTTAAGGGGTGTTTCTGATGTCCGATAATACGGAAATAACCTCGGGGAACGGTTCTGATGTAGTGGAGAGGTTTATTGATTGGCTGCGAACATACGCCGATTTAGGCGAAACAACGCTGCGAAATTACCAGGGTGATTTGCGGGACTTTGTCGCCTGGTGGGCAAGCGGCGAAGGTGGAGACGATCCTTTCGATCCGGCTGCCGTGGCCACGCCCACCTTAACTCAATACCGCGGGCACCTGCAAACGGTTCGAAAGAAAGCACCGGCCACTATTAACCGCCATCTGGTTTCACTTAAACGATTTTTCACCTGGTGTGTAGACGAGGACCTGATTAGCCGGGATCCAGCTAAAGCTGTCCGCAGTGTTCCTTCGCAGCGCTCTGCGCCCCGGCAGCTCTCTGATAGAGAAGAATCGCGTTTGGTGGCCACGGTAGATCAGTATGGTACATTACGTGATCGGGCGCTTATTTATCTGCTGTTTCATACCGGACTCCGATCGTGCGAAGCATGCCGCCTAAAATTGCCAGACCTTGAAATCAATCCGCGCAGTGGCTGGCTGATTGTGCGTTCCGGAAAGCGCGGCAAACAACGTCGCGTTCCTCTGAATATCACTGTTCGGAAAGCCTTAGAAGGGTATCTGAATGAACTGGCCAATACTGCGGAGACTGCTCCTGGGCAATTCGTCTTTCGGTCGGAGAAAGGCGGCGGCTTAACGGAACGCGGCCTGCGTTATGTTGTCGCGAAGTACACCCAAATTGCCCGGCTGGAAGACGTCAGTCCGCATGACCTGCGGCACCGGTTCGGTTATCGTCTGGCGAAAACAGGAACGCCGCTACAGGAAATTGCCCAGCTCATGGGCCACGACAGCACTGATACAACGCTGCTTTATACAAAAGCGACCGGGGCTGATCTAGAAGCCCGGGTCGCAAGGCTGGCGTGGGAGTAAGAAACAGAGAATACGTCCCTTTCACGGAAGGAAAATATTAGAATTTACTCGAAGTTGTCATCCTGCAATTTGACAGGAGGTGGTTTACCTGAACTTTAGCGAATTACTAAAGACCATTATTGGTTCATCTTCCGAAGAATGGCACTGGATGATATTTGTGCTAAAAAACGATATTGGAGGGCACGACAGTCAGATTACCTATTTGAAGGATCTTTCTATTACAATCAGGTTCGGTTTACGGAACCAAAATGAAATTATTACAGATAATTTAAAATGGCTTGACTCCTCTATTGTCCCGCCGAAAAAGAATGCTTTTCGCTATCTTGATTTGTGCTATAACGGAATGCCGATTATTCGTATGAAATACATTGCGGTAAAAGGCGACAAATATCTTCTGCCGATTCCTGAAATTCCGAGCGACGATAAAGCTGAAATTCACCCCGACGAGTTACTTTTATTTGAGTGGCTCAACTCTACCTTAATGTTAAGAAAGGAATACAAACAACTCATAGCAGACTATACGAAAATTGTACCGTCCGATATTATCTCTTGGCCCGGTATTTAACCCAATACAAATAGATAGCGCTTTTCGAGTGCTATCTATTTGTTATCAGGAGACTAGGATGTTAAGGGGCCGATCACACTCAATACGGAAAGCTGGTCTTAACACGGGCAAGCGTTTGTAAATAGGAACCCCGGGGGGTGGGTGGTGGGAATATAATCAGCTGTGGGCGAAAAGAAGGAGGGAGGCGAACCTCCCCCTTTGGGACTTACTTGTGAGCCTTCCGCTTCTTCTTTTCAGCCCACAGCTTCACGAGGGTATCCACGAGCATGGCGATCCCGCGAAGCGCATCAAAAATGGTTCCGAGCATGTCTTTTCACCTCCTTCAAAATAAGAAATCATCAACGAGCCGGACGGTCAAGGAATAGCCCGTTAAATAGAGTCCATACTTTCAGAACGACCTTTTAAGAAGGGCCCTTGACCGTCCGGCTCGTTGATGGTACCTGTAACAAAATAGGAAGTGAAAAGACATGCTCGGAACCATTGTCATTTGCCATGCTCGTGGATAACATCGTGAAATACATTGGTGGGCGGGTTCTCTCTTGCGGGACACAGCGGAGCGGCCGGCGAATTAATTCAAAGGAAAACGCCGCAGCGGTTTCTATCCTCGTGTCATCGACAAAGGCCCCGGCTTGCTGCCAGGGCCTTAAAAAAATATTAGTGTTGCATCTTTACAACACGTTGCATGTATGCTACAATGTGCTTAAGTTGAATGTTTGCTACATGCGGAGACTGGAATAAAGGCGGTGTTGAGTAATGAAAAGGTATTTCTCCACGGCACGTACGGTTGAATTAGTGGGTATTATCCTGCCGATACTCTCTTTAATGGTGAGATTCAGTATTCCGATGTTGATATTTCTAATTGTCGGGATTATAAACCTCGCTATCGCGACTGTGATATATCGCCGCGAAAAAGATGTTGTTGACGAACGGAACCGCCAGGCGATCACTCAAGGTTATGTGTTTGGCTTTACATGTATGGTAACGGCCGTAGGCATCTTGTTTCTCCTTAATTCCCCATTGTTCGGCAGTCCTATCTCCAAAATAAGCACTGATGTAATATTAATCGGAGTGTGGGGCGTGGGGGCTCTTTCTCGTACTATCGCGGAATTCTTTTACCGTTATATCGATTGACATTTTGGAACATAGAAGGCAGGTGAAAGGTAATGATTAAGCCGCCAACGGAGAAAAGAAACTTAAGTCTTGAAGGGCTTGCAAATGAAAGATTAAATATCAATATGCTTAACGATGTGTTGGGAGATATAGAACTCACACCCGCCGAAGAACGTACTCTCATATGGCTGTGTGGATGGGAAACCTCAACGGTGCAGCAAATCGTATCGGTCTTTGAAAAAGTAAGACTGCGGCAAAACACGGAAGTCAGGTGATCGCCTTGGCCATAGTTAAAAATCGGGTTAAGGAACTACGTGAACGAAAAGGACTCTCCCAGGAAACGCTTGGGCAGCTGCTCGATGTCAGCCGCTGGACCATCATTCGCATCGAACAGGAGCGCTATGCGCCATCCGTAGAGCTGGCCTTAAAACTCGTCCAGATATTTAGAGCGTCCGGCGTGGAAGAAATCTTTTGGCTGGCAGAAAATGAGGCCGCCGCCCAGGAAGAAGGCGGTGCAAAACAATGAAGTATTTCACGGGAATGCGCCTCCTGGAATGGATGGTTACTCTATCGCTGCTGGCCATTTCATTCGCGAAGTTCAATATCGTCGCCGTAGTCAGCACGATTATCTTTGCCATCAGCATATGGTTAAGCATTGTGATATATCGCCGCGATCGGGCCGCCCAGGACGAACGCAGCGAACGCATCAAACTGCGCAGCGCCGCTTTCGCATATACGACTATAATAATATTGGTCATAATATTCTTCGTTTTAGCCCGTTTCGTTACCAGCTGGCCCAATACGCAGCTGACGTTACTACTAGTGTGGTCGTGCGGCTCATTAAGCCGTAATATAGCGGAATATTATTACCGCTATGGCAAATAAGGTGCGCAGCTTCACGAGGGTATCCACGAGCATGGCGATCCCGCGAAGCATGTAAAACAGCGAAAGACCTCCGGTTCTTTACCGGGGGTCTTTCGCTGTTTCGGAAGAAAATTCGTTCCGGGTTCAAACATTGCGTCCGTGTACTTTTAATTCTGCCCTTTCTCGATCACGATCGGAACGCGGGGACGACTTCGCTTTAGATTGCTTTGACATGGTATGGCCGCATCCGTTGCACTTGAAGTATGGCCCGAATTTGCCTTTCAGCTCAACCATCGATTCCTTTTTACATTCCGGACATTTCTTCTTTGTGGTCTTCTGCATTGGCTGGGTGTAGCCACACCCTTCCCGATCAGGACAAGCCAGAAAAACACCATGCGGACCCTTCTTTTCTATCAGGTTCTTACCGCAGCGCGGACAAAGTATTTCTGATACTTTGTCTTTTTGGATGGTGCGCGTTTCGGATTTCGCCTGGGAGACAATCTGTGTCGTAAAATGGCGAATCGCTTTCAAAAAAGGGTCCGCCGCTGCTTCGCCGGCTTCAATCTTAGCTAAAGCTTGTTCCCACTTCGCTGTCATTTCCGGACTCGTGAGTAGCTCCGGTAAAATACTAACCGTAGTAATTCCTTTGGGCGTCGGCTGCAAGAACTTCCCTTGCCGGGTCACATATTGCGTATCAATCAGTTTTTCAATAATGGCCGCCCTGGTCGCCGGCGTGCCCAGGCCCCGAGCTTTGAGCTGTTCTTTCAATTCTTCGTCATCGAGCAGCTTACCAGCTCCCTCCATAGCCGACAGCAGCGTAGCATCATTATAACGCGCCGGTGGTTTGGTTTGGTCTGCTTTGAGATTGACGGTTCTTATCGGGTAGCGCTCCCCTGTCTGAATCAGCGGTAAGGAAGTTTCATCTTTTTCGTCTTCGTCTTTAAGGTTCCTATAAACAACGGACCAACCAGCCTCTTTTACAACGGTTCCGATAGCTTCAAACATTTCATTGTTCGCTTTTAATTCAACTCTGGTATTCTCTTTGACTTCGGCCGGCAAAAACTGCGCTAAAAAACGCCTGGCCACAAGATCGTAAACCTGTGCAGCATCGGTAGGTAAATCTGCCGGGACCGGCTTGTTCGTAGGAATAATGGCATGGTGATCGCTGATTTTCGTATCGTCAACGGTTCGTTTATCAAGCGCCGGCATTTTCTCAAGCAGCTGCTGCGCTAACTTACCATAAGGGCCAGCTGAAAGAACATGCAGCCGGCCAGGTAACGTCGAGACCATATCATTAGAGATATGGCGGCTGTCAGTACGCGGGTAAGTAATTAGTTTATGTTTTTCATAAAGTTCCTGGGCGATGCCTAAAGTTTTCTTGGCTGTAAATCCAAAGTACCTGTTAGCCTCTCTTTGCAGCTCGGTGAGGTCATACAGCAGCGGATGCGGTCGCTGCTTTACTTCGGAAGTTACATCTGTTACTTCTGCAACGGCACCATTGACTTGTTTTTGGATTTGTTCTGCCAGTTGCTTGTCCAGTATTTTAACGTCCTTGGATTCGGGATTAAACCACTTCGCCTGGAATTGACCGAGGTCAATCGTGAGAGTCCAAAACGGCTGCGAGACAAACTTTTGGATTTCGTGCTCACGCTTAACTATCATGGCCAACGTCGGAGTTTGGACGCGGCCGACCGTCAACAAGGCACGAAATTTTGTTGTATATGCTCTTGTCGCATTCATACCTACTAACCAGTCTGCTTCCGATCGGGCGGCAGCTGCCTGGTATAAACGATCATATTCCCGGCCAGGCCGTAGCGCCTTAAATCCATCTTTAATGGCTTCTTCTGTGAGGGAGGATATCCAGAGCCGCGTAAAGGGTTTACGCCAGCCGGCCAACGTCATGATATAACGGGCAATCAGCTCCCCTTCCCGACCGGCATCAGTGGCGATTACCAAGTTACCGACATCATCCCGTTGCATTAACATTTTGATCACATTGAACTGCTCTTTGGTACTGGGCAATACCACTAACTTCATAAAGTCCGGCATAATCGGCAAATCGGCAATGTCCCAGGATTTATATTTTCCATCATATAATTCCGGATCGGCCAGGCCGACCAGATGACCGATTGCCCAGGTAACAATACAATCAGATCCTTCTATGTAACCCTTCCCTGCTTCGTTGCATCTGAGAACCGCGGCCAAGTCACGGCCAACTGAAGGTTTTTCAGCGAGAACCAGGGTTTTCATTATTCTGCCTCCTTAAGCTCCGGAATTTCGTCAAACGTTAGTCCTTCAATCGATGGGACAAATATAACTAAATGAGGCACGCGATATGGTCTTTCAGCGGCTGCATAAGGCCATATTGTTGCGTCTTTCATATATATCTGTCCGCTGCCGCCGGTTAAACGGGGTGCCAGCTGGCGGTTTTTATGTTGATCATAGATGAGGTTTTTCTCAATCTCCCAAAGAAATTCTGGCCATTCATCGTTGTTGTTTTCGCCGGCCTTTACGCCTTTCATCCACATGACATTTCCTTTGGTAATTCCGTAACTCAAAAATAATGTGCAGGGTAAGAAGCGTCGGCCTATTTCATCGGTTTCGCCGCGAAGAAGGATCGCAGCTTCAAGGGCTTTGAGGCGCATATCGACATAGCGATTCAGTTCTTCCTTTGGGTTTTGATTATAGGCCATGAAAGACACTCCGATCGATAGATTATTTACCCCAAAAATCGTCGAAATCGCGCTCTATTTCTTCGTGTTTTTTAGGTGTTCCATCTTCTAGTTTGGGTTTAGGAGTTTGTTCGTTGTCCGGTTCTTGACCGGGTTCGAGTTCAGGACTAAAGACAACAGGGGTAATCTCAACAGGTTCCGTAAATTCCTTCGGTATCTCCGGGGCATTATCGAAGTCAGCCTCTTTTTGCTCAAACTCTCGTTCCGGCTCTTTAAGTTCTTTTGCAATGGTGCGCTCTGGCGGCCCGGCCACAGAAGACTTGATTATCGCATCCTCTTGCGCCGCCGCTGTTTTGTCATGCGGTGAATCTTTGCCGTCCTGCTTAGGTAGTTTAAGCGGTTTAAGTGGCAGCTGGTCATACGGAATTAAATGCAGCACTGAACAATGAATATCTTGCTCGATTGAACCGATCGGATTGCCCAGATAGTAAAACGCCACGCCTGTCAAAATACGCAGCTGCTGCCGGAAGAAATCATATGGAAATATGAAATCTTCAACCGTCTGGTAATTAACAGATTTGGTCAGGTTTGAGTCTGATGCGGTACTGCGCCCAAAAGCCCAGGAATAATTGGAGTTCTTACCGCTCTCGCTGATTGACTCGGATCGACGACTCTTTTCAGATTTGCCAGTCGCCTTTTGCGCCGACTCAATGGTGAGATCGTCATCGCTACGCAGCCAAACCTTATTAACCAAGTTCTGCAAAATGGCCTGTACGGAAGTCTTGTCGCCTATGCTTTGAATCAGCGAAGTGAAACTTTGGGTAGCAACGATATTCACGCAGTCTGCTTCACGGCAGACGGAGAAAAATTTTCCGTCTGTACGGCTGGCCATGAAATGATATTCGTCGTTGATAAAGACTAATGGCCGTTTCCGGTTTGCTCCTAGCCGGGTTAGCCTGGTCATGACGGAGGACTGGAAGTCCAGTTTTAGATAGGTGCTCATGATCTTCGCCAGATTCTGAAATTCCTCCGAGTTCATGCGTAGAATAACGATCTTGCCTTTATCGACCAGATCATCAAAGCCGAAAAAGTTCAGTTCTTCCAGCGGCGGACAAAAGGTTGCCATGATGGAAGGATCCGTGATGAAAGCTGAGGTCATACGAGTAACTTCCGATTCAATAATCGACCGGATCTTTTGGTCATAGCCTTCATACTCCAGGTTAAAATAATCCGTCACCGTGCTAAACATGGCTATCTCATCCGGGGTTAACATCTCTCTTTCTTTCTTCTGGTTCAGCGTCTCGATCATTTGCTTGTACTGTTTCTTGCGGATAATATCATCAATAATCGTAAATGAAACATACCCGTATTGTGACAGTCGCGCCAACTTAATTGCTTCGGCGATCATCGACTCAGCCTTATCAAGCCAATAGCTATCGCCCGTACCAGCCGAAAAGGTTTCCAAAATTACTCTGAGACGATTGGCCAGAACCTGCGCCCGAATATGCGGTTTGTGCAGCGGGTTATATTTGTACTGCCCGTCGAGTTCGATAATGATCACATCGTCCCGTCGGCCGACTTCGTCTATAAAATCTAAAACTTTGTCGCAGTAATTACCCTTCACGTCCAGGATCAGCATCCCCGGTTTACGTTCCTGATCCTGCGGCCTGAAATATAGCGCCTGGCGAGTATAGGTGTAAAGAGCGCCGTAGGTTTTCCCGGTACCGGTTGTGCCAGTCACAATGACGCCTGTCCGCAGCGAGTTCAGCGGAATCTTTATAATGCGCGGTTTTTTCACGATCGCTAAATCCCTAGGATTGTGCTGCACGCCAAGTACCAGGGAGAACTTATCCTGATCCACCTGCCAGACCGGCATTTCAACTTCATCCCAGGTAACGTTTGCTTTCTGCCGGAGGCGGATCGGCCTGACAATTAGGTTATAAATGAATTGAGCTACAATCGCAAAAGCCCCTGATCCGCCCAGGAAGAAAAGCCATAAATACAAAACATAGATCGCTGGATTCTGAAAGGCAATCCGCAGTATGTTTTGCTGTTTAGCACTTAGGGCGGCCACGGCAACCGGCAGCGTTAAAATAGATTCCTTCACGCCCGCGACCCCGAACATGTCCCGGATCGTATTAACAAACGGCCTCACGGCCTCTGCCGACCAATACCGATAAGACAGTTCCGGCAGTAGCATATTGCAATGAAAAACCAACGCTATCAAAGTCAATGTAAGAACAAATCCCCCTGGTGAAAGTAAGAGCCTTTTTAGGCTTTCAAACAGTCCCTTCATCTTTCCCTTCCCCCTCACCATCTGCGGGCTGTTCAGTAGTCATGTTTTGGGCATCATTAATGTACTTTTTAAAGTCCCTGTCGCGCTTAAAAACCAGTTCCAATGATTGTTCAACCAAGTAACTAAAGTCCTCATCTTGTATAAACTGCATATACATTTCTGCCTGTCTAAATGTCTTTTCTGGAAGTGTAATTCTGCGTGTAATTTTAGCCGCGCTTTTTCCCTGATTACGTCCCTCAATTAGTGCCATCGTAAGACCTCCTTTAGAGCTTTTTTGCACGCTGAAATTGTTCTCCATCATCCCTTTAATTTCCTCCATTTTCGCATTATTCTAGCGTGGCCATCTACCACCTTTTTCATTCTGCAAAAAGAATGAAAAATGGTGCCCCGTCATCCTTTAGCGGAGCTACCACTTTGCTCTGCAAAATGGTAGTGGAGCGGCCGTTATTGGCGCCCCGATGGAGGCCGATGGAGCGAAGCGGAATCGTGACGGAATCGTGGGCGCCAATATCCACCGAAGCACATCTAACAACATCCATACGTTTATTCGCTTCTTCGTTTTTATTTCGGTCATTTTGTCTCGTAAAATACGCAATAATAGTATAGCAACACCTAACAGCCTGGGTCTTGCTATCAACTCTGTTAATATGCGTTTAAATTTTTCTCGAATAGGAACGGCTCTTCTCGGAAAAAACAGTCGCACCAACCTGATATACTTTTAAGTCAATCTGCTTTATCTGGCTCAAAGGACCAATCTGACCATGGGCGTATAATTGAAACATCCTATCGAATGATTTCTTGATTTGGTTCATGCGATCCGCGCTTTCGTTTTGAAGCAATTCCTTAATAATAATTGCCGCGCCATTATCGGGTTCATCCACTAATATTTGTAGCGTCTTCTTGTCTCTTTCTGAGAGTGATCCAAGCGGTGTATTCTTCGCTATTTCGAAAGTGTTTGTCTTGAAATTCACATCCATACTGCGCCTTTTGAAATTCTCATGCTCATCTGCGAGATGGTTATTCTTATAATAACTGTTCCAAAAACCTATATATGTATCAAATAGCGTTTGTGGTATGGCGGCCATGCCGAAACCGTCACCCATTTCTGATAACAACTCGGCGTTTTTTTCATATCTTCTGGTTCTCGCCTCGTTGTCGGTAACGACCAAAAATCCAAGCGGAAATGGCCCATTTAATAGGCTCAAATATCGTTTCAAAAACATTTGTATTTGGTATCTGACATTGCTGATTTGCGGCCTGTCAAAATAGATCATCACGAGCATGTTTTTCTTGTCTTCAAATAAAATTCGGCCGCCACTCTGTAGCTTAAAGCCCCGGCTTTTCGTGAAGTCTAAGGCCAATTCTTCGAAGTGTACGGTATAGCCATTGCGGTCCTTTTTGGTCGGAAAGCACCTGGCATTAAACTCGCTGGCCGTGAAAAAACGCAGTCGGTCGTCGTGGTGAAAGAGAAAGGCCGGCTGCAGTGACCGTTGTTCCGTAACGAACCACGCCTTGAGCAGTGCGCGGCAAATATACAAGTGGTCGTGTCTTTTGCGGTAATAAGAATCACGGTTCAGGAAAAGACCGCACGTCGGAGCCGTCACCTGATAAACATCCGGGTCAATGTGTCTTTCACCAAAATGCACCTTCAGAAAGCCCAATTCGACCAGTTTCTGCAGCCGTCTATAATTCCAAGTGGTATCTTTGCCGGTATAACCATCAACGTGTTTGCGCATGACGTACCCGCCGCAATTATAAACAAAGCGCAGCAGGTCCATATCATTCTCTGTAAGTTGCTCAATACGGCTCTTAATTAGTGCCACGTCACGCCCTCCTATGCAAATTGTATCACCTGCGCCCCTGGCAAAACGCGCTTAATGCGCCCCGCTTGCGCATCGTTCGGCGTGTACCAAAGGCAATTAGCAATGCTGCTTTTCTTGGCGATCTCATGATCCTTATAGTTAACCGCCACTTCGAGATTAAGCGTCCCAATTTCGCCGGTCTCACGGTCTTTGTAAACGACTTTAAGGTCAGCATAAGCTTCGTCCTGGCGGCCCAGCTCGCGCATGTCTATAGATTTAGATTGCCGGTCCGAATATACGATCGTCACGTCTTTACCGGCAGCCGCTAATCGTTCTTTAGCATCCTGGTAGGCATCGAAGATGAGCAAATCATGCGCCATTTCTGCCGGCCTGGTATTCACTTTGGATTCCGTCAGAATTTGGTCATCACCGATCCGATAGCCGGCCACCTGCCGGCCCAGTTTGGATAAACCAAGCACCTGCTGTTCTCCGAAGTTCTTAACGTGAACATTCACTGTGTCGATAAGACCACGCCGTTTTAGATCCGCCATATCCAGTTCAAAAAGAGGAATGCGACCGCCATAGATATGCTGTAAAGCCTGTTCACGGGTAACATTCGCAAAAACGCCCAAAGAACGCACCAACTCATCTTGTTCGTGAGATAAAGAGATCTCTTTGGGCTTACGGGAGCGTTCCAATGCTACGCGGGATCGGTCGGCCAAGAAATCACTGCATTTCACCGTGTCGGAATCAATGCGTTCGGCCAGGCCTGTCGTTTGCAGCTGCGAAAGACGGCGGTTGATGATCAATAACTCTTGATCAATCAGGTCGTTTTCAATTTCGGGAGACTCTTGCCGCCGCAGCTGTCGATAAGCTGCCGCTGAAAAAACGCCGTCCCTGGTATATTGCATGATACGGGCATCTTGTTTGGAAATGATCAGGGTTTTGATATCATCGGCTGCCGGTCTAGCCTGGGCGGTTTGAGGTTTATTCCGAAAAGACTCTAATGTTTCATGGCCACGTTCGGAAATAGAAAGATAGCCATTTTCGTCAAGGTTAACCATTCCTGCTGCGATGTTTTTATCTAGGCGTTTTTCGAAAATCGTCCATTGCCGGTCAAAAGTGGCCTGATTCGGATACTTCTCCACAAAGGATTGACGGAGAGCACCACGGCTAATGGGTTCCTGCAGGCGTGGCATAACCTGCTGCGCATCGTATTTACTGAAATCAAAGGATATTTCAGGAGGCTTAACTAGTGCGTGGCCCTGATCGGAGAGACGCACCTGGCCGTTTTCGATCAGCACGTTCCCGACCGCAGCATGTTTTTCGATGCGCCGGGAGACCATCAGCCATTGACGATCAGCCTCCGGACCAGGATATTGTTTTCGAACATCCTGTTCCCATTCCGCAAGGCTTTTTGGAGACATCGCAATCGGCCGCAGTATGTTTTTATGGTCCCAGGCACCAACTGTAAAATCTTTTATATCACGCAGCCTGTTAAGTTCGTTCTGTTCCGCTAATCTCGTACGACCTTTATCAGTGAGGTTAAAAACACCTTCTTGAACCTGTATCAAATCAGCACGCTGTAACTTATCCAAGGAGCGATCAAAAGCACGCAACTTCTTTTCCTCTTCAACCGCAGGAGCAGCCGCAGCGATCCGGCGGCGTTCTTCAACCGGATCAAACTGTAGATCGCTAGATTGAGCGCATTTGTTGATTCTGTTCATGATTTTACGATCCGTATTATTAAGAGAAACCTCGTCATCTCTCGGCGGCGAATCCAACTGCGCTCGTTTCTCAACTATAGATCCAGGCAAAGCTTTATGACTTTCGTAAACAAGATGTTTTTCGTAAAAAAGAGTGGTGACGGAATAGACACCGCTATTCGACACAGTCTCAGTCAACATATTCGCACGGCAAAGTTGCCACAAGTGCGCGGTCATATTCTGCCTGAATTTCGCCTTATCCCCCTCCGGCATCCGCGCACATAAATCTTCGATAACCCTCTTATTCAGTACCCCGCCATTACTTTGCGCGGCACGCCAAAGCTTTTCATCTCGTACGTTATAACGAATGGCTCTCCCGTCACCGTAATAATACAAACTACGCGAGGAAGAACCGCGTTCAGTCCCAGAGCGACCCCCGGAACGCGATGATTCGCTTAAAAGCGCTTTATGCGAGGAAACCAGCGTTCGTAGACTCATCGCTACGGTTAGAGGATTATCCGCAGTAATAAGTGCCTTGGTGGCATTAACGACTGTTTGAAACTGCCGCACATTACGCAGCGTATTAGCCACATTGGGCGCAACAACGTGTAGGCCCTTATCTGACAAGGCAGATAGTTCTTGCTTAACACGTTGCCCAGGATCGAACTCACGATCCCGGCCAGAAGTTAAATCCTTCGTACGACTAACGCCGCTTGAAACAGTTTTCTTAGCAAGTTTTTTGGCGATTTGCGTAGCCCTTGCTTCACTATGGGCAGCCAAGGCTGTCGTGGCCAACTGATTCTTAACGGATTCTTTGACGGCCGCTTTCACCAGGGCAGATAAAACCTCCGTCATTGTTTATTTTGCTCCTTCCGATGACGTTCCTCATAACGTATTTTCGCCCCGGACCAATCTTGACTTGCGAATCGTACGATCAGGATGCCAACGTAACTGACACAAATAAAGAGCGATACTACAAGTGAAACTTGAAGTACAAGTGGAAGTGACAAAAACATTAATACTATCGGATGGTTTTGTGCTGCTGGCGTAGTTAAAATCAAAGCTAACGCCGCCGCGATAATCAATAAAACAATAGAGGCGTCTTTCAAGGTCTTCCCCTCCGCATGTTAAAATTGACTATTGATCAAACTCTCGGCCAATTCAGCTGCTAGTTCCTCAGCCTTTTCCGCGCTTACATTTTCATCAGGTTCAGCGGCTTGTGCAGCGGCCGGCTGCATGCCGCTGAACATCTGAGCCACGATCGCCTTTTGAATTTCAGGCATCATGTCCTGAACCGACTTCGCGACGATCGCTTTAATTTGCTGCGGATCCACGGCAGCACTGCTCTCCGAATCGTGCAGCGTCTGCCGAATCAAGCGCACCAAATCCTCTTTACTAACGTCGGCGGCGGCGGCCGGGCTGGCCGGAGCTGCCACGGCAGAACCGGCCAAAGCCTCGATTCCCGCAATAATTAAATCCCGTACAGTTTGAGACTCGTTGTAGCGCAACCCTTTGACGTTCGCTTCGAGTTTTACTTGCTCTAAATGCTTAGAAATACATTTATCCTGCGGATTCTCCGGGTTTAGTCTCACTTGGATTTTTATATCAGGGGACATGCTTTTCACCCCTTTTGCTCAGGCGCGATACTAATTCGCAGGTACATTAAGCATTCCGCGTTTTTCAAGATCCTGCATTTCGAGCAAGTGCCGCTTACGCATGCCGATTACGTCTGACCACAGCGGCTGAGACGGCATAAGAAAGCGCGTGCGATCTGTCAGGGACTTTATTTCACCGAATACTTTCCGGAACGCCGGCAGCAAATCTTTTGCGCCGCCGCCGTACAACACCATGTATTCCAGCGAATCATAGATGGGCCGCCAGTAATCGTTCTTGACTATATCGTATATTTGTGTGGCTAAAACTCCGAATTCTTCCTCCTTGATCGGAACTAGGTTAATCTTGCGGCCGCCATGGAAATATTCCGTGTATTGCACGGATTCTATGGTCTTGGCCATTGACAGGCTTTCGCCGGTCATATCGCGCAGCCTGATCCTAATTTGCTCATAAGCCGAATTCACGCCGAGATCATTAATGCTAAATAGTGTCACGCCCTGGGGAACGCCTTTCACGAATGTAGCTAAGTTTACTGTATGACCGCCCACGCCGATAATCCCGACCCGGACCGGTCGAAACATCTTAATATCGCCGGGATCGGCAGCGGCCATCAGTTTCGTAGACTCAGTACGAATCGCGGGTCTTTCCGCGTCTGTAAGTAGCACGTCATAAAAGGCTGAAACAGCTTCACAACGGATTTTAACGCTGTCAACCACCGCAGTAAACACCGGCAGCTCAGCATAAGGACCATTCAAAAATTTAACCGTATAGGGTCTGCGCAGTTTGTTTTCAATCTCTGTGCGCAGATCCACATTCTTGAACGGATCCGGCGGCAGTGTAATATCAACGTGCAGACGGCCAGTTCCGCGTCGCCCAAGGAATGCAATGACGGCCGCAAACATGGCCATGTAATTGGGATCGTCAAACTTAACGTCCGTGCGGCCGGGAATATCAACGCGGTTATTGCGAACGTCCCCGCCGTAATAGGTGTAAACGTCATTACCAATTCCGTAGATATTGCCTTCGAACTCGAAAAGCAAAATCGGAGGAAAATAGGTAGCGTCCTCACTTTCGGAATCCCGAAACGCTTTGGATGTTACGACTTCCATGTCAAGATCGCCGAGACCGATCGCGTTCGGCAGTAAATATTGGACCTTATCTCCAGAGATGATTTTCCAGTTTGAACGGCCCCCGTCAATAAACAACATATCCTTTTGTCCAAATCCGTATGGGGTCATTGTATTACCTCCAATATTCTTTATAGCTGGGTGTTAGTACATTTGTAGTACGTTTGTACTACATCGGAGTACAATGGATTACATTTGTATTATGTTTGTAGTACAAATGTAATAAAGACCTGCTAGAGGGTTTCTTTGTTGTTAGTGTCCTCGATTAACTCTGGCATGGAAACCGCTGCGTCTTCCTGGGTGTCCGGCTCCGGTTCACCAAGTAAAAACCTTTGAAACCGCTGCATCAGGGTTAATTTATGCTCGTTAAAATGCTTCTCGCGCAGCTGGCGCACTTCGGTTGTTAATGATTCGATTTTCGCGGCATTCTCCAGGTTAAGCCGGACCATCACTTCCGTAAGCTTGTCTATCTTTCTTTCGATTTCCTCCAGCCTGGGATCAGCGGCCGGCACAACTGATAATTCGTGTAAGGCTTGCCGAATTGACTTCCCTTCCTCATGTAGCAACTGCTGAATGTAGCGCAGCTGTGCTACATCGTGGTCGTCAAAGCGCCTAGCGCCGCCCTTTGTGCGACTGATCCGCAAAAAATTAGCAAACGCTTCTGACCAGTACGTAATGGTGCTGTTTGGAACCCCAAGCAATTTCGCAACTTCTCCAACAGAATAAGGTTTCTCCAAAAGGCTTCCCTCCCGCTGCGTTCTTCGGGATTCACTTAGTCCCATCCTTGAATGCCAAGGCTGACAAGGATTAGCGAGAACGCAAGTTAAAGTAATCGCTTAGGGTGTTCTTGCTGAGTAAGGTGAATACCTGCAAAACAACTGAGGGTTTACTTTGAATATAACTTTGCAGACAACCCGCAACCATATTCCCGACAACCAAATTTAACTTTCACTGCTACTTTGAGTATTACGTTTGGTGCGTGGTACTCTACGTTCCGACAGGTAAGTTTGTAGGTCTTGCTCAGAAATACGATAGCGCGGACTGCGGCCGCTGCCAAAGTTCAGATCAACAGCTGGCAGCTTGCCGGTTGTGATCTCCTTTCGAATATAGGACGGATGCACACTTAGGCGCTTCGCAACCTCGGTCGTCGTCATGCTTTGTTCACTTTCTGGAAATATCAAGCGTTCTTCAGTCTCTGGATACACCACTTGCTTTGCTTCTTTTTCCCGCATCTTCGCTTCCTCCTTCGTCATGAACTCCACGGCTGCCGGTGCGGACCCGTCGAAAACGACTGTCAACATGCCCGCCAGGCCGTTTTCAATGTAGTCCTCCGTCACTAAATGCTGAAATTTAACATTCAGTTTATGTGACAGCCAGCGAATGGCTGCCACAGTGTTCTCGCGGCCTTGCTCGCCCATCCAATATCCCCTGGGGACACTGGCCAGCTCCCACGCGGCGAAACGGTCAGGCCAAAGCCTGGTAATGGCGGCATTAACTGATCCCTTAAAGTAATTAGCTAAAGTCGAGACTAATCGGTATTTCTTCATCAGCTTTGCGCCGATGTCTTTCAGAGCGACTTGCTCACGTTCGCAAATCAGCTCAAATACTTCTCTCAGCCTCCCTTCGCCATCAGCGCCTGTAAAATAGGCCCTGGGCCATGAATCTAATTTGCCTTCGGCAATTTGTTCAAATGTGCCCCTTAAACTATCCAAAGCAATTCCCTCCAATCTGAGAATAATATAACCCATCTGTTAAAATAATAAACTACTGTTCATCGAAATGGCTATATTTCATATAAAATTATATGCCTGTTGTGGTAATTAGTCAATACTAAATTAGAAATATCTCGTAATGGGTTCCGCCCCGCTGCGAGGTGGACGGAAGAACGCCTGGCAGCGACCGTGGCCGGGCCAAGGCTGGCGGCCGAACGACTCGACCGCCAGGCCGTCCTTGCTAACTCAACTCCCAGCATTTCGCCGCGCTATTCCATTTGCAGCAAGACCCGTCTGAAAAATAAACAAAGTACGTTGCAGCAGTCGGTTCCTCCCTGGATTCGATATTGTTCGCCCTGAGAAATTCCTCAGTTGCCGGAATTCCCTCTAACCATTTTTGCGCTGCTGTCATATTCAACCGCTCCTTTGTGGGACGCTGCCCTTTCATTGATATAATTATACCGCGTTGGTTACTAATTGTCAATACCAGATTTATAAATAACTATAGTTAAGATATGCAGCTGCCGATTCTGTCGACGCCGCCGAGAGCAGCAGCGCCGCGCTCATCCTCCTTTAAAGGTAAATCCGATTTTCCATGGCCAGCGGCCATTGCAAAGTGCTGTCGGTGTAGAAAAAGTCATGTGGATTTTCTTCCGCTCTTTCGCGCTTGACTCTGGCGACATAGCCTTTGATAGTCTTGACGCTATTGGCCTTCCCGTACTCGCGGAGGCGTTTGGGATCCAAGTTTGACAAGTTATCGGCCAAGTCGCTGAAATAGTAAAGTGTGTAGCGCTTCATTCCTGTTCCTCCTTCTGGTCGGGTTTGTTAGCCTACTATCCGCACATTGTGAGTGGCGACCAGGCCGCCCGGCAATCGGAAGGGAGCGGCATCATATGATGCCGCGTTCCTTTAGGCTTACATACCGGCCCTGCCCGATTACTATGCTATCAAGGAATCGGATTCCGATAATATCACCGGCTTGTACCAGCCGATTCGATAACGCTTCGTCATCAGGGCTGGGCGTAGGATCCCCGCTAGGGTGATTGTGTACGAAAAATATTGCGGCGGCATTTTTAATTATCGCGGTGCGGAATACGTTTCTTGGATGGGCAAGGCAGGAGGTCAAATTGCCATGAGAAATATCCTCGTAGCCAAGTACCATATTTTTCGCATTGACCATCAAAACAAACTCATGTTCATCAGGTAAAAGGTCGCAAATCGGATAAAACATATTTGCTATATTTGCCGGTGACTTCATGATATTCTCCTCAACCTCAATAAAACTCTTGCCGTAACTAACCACCAACTCACGGACTTTAAGCATTTTCTTTTCAGCCATATTCAACCGCTCCTTTTTGTGTGGGGATTATTCCCCTTCGCTGATATAATTATATCATGATATATGTATATAATCAATACCAATTTTATAAATAACTATAACCGGAAAATAAGACTATCGTTTTTTTGCCCGCCGCCGATCGGCGCTGCCAGCTGTGCACGCTGCACACCATTTTAAGAGAGAAAAAAGCCGCGCATGGTCTGCCCAGCTGCCACGAAAGCACTGAAATCCCGCACATATATCAAATCCATACCTCATAGAAGCAGAAAAAAACCTGCCATTGATAAGGAAGGTTCTGCATGAAAAAAAGGTAGCCCAAATGGGGTAAAGCACGAAAGGGAGGAAAAACCGCGAGAGAACAATAAAACATGCGTGAATTAAGATAAGCACGAACAGCAAGGACAGCGGGCGGGCGCTCCGTAAGACATCTATGCAGTCTCTTTCGAAAGAAAAAAGGGGCTGTGCCCCAGCCGGGGGGAAACAATCTGCCGACTTCTACTGGCCGTCTTTCAATGGAGGCAGTTGGTTCGCTCCGGCCAGCGACAGAGACCCAAAGGGGCTCGTGGCGCAACGAAGGGAGACCCGCAGGGGCTCGCCTGGAGTCTCCAAAGGCCACGAGCGCACCGGAGGCCTGGCGTCCCAGGCCTCCGGTCAGATATTAGGCCACCGCGCTAATGTCTTCTGTCTGTTCCTCCGTCCTTTCGAGAAATCTAATAATCTTGGACGCAACCGGCAAAGCTGCGGTAAAAGCTTCTTGAATGTCTTTTGCTTCAGCTCGCCAGGCTGCTAAATAAGTTGCGCTGGCGCTAGTATCAATCCCGAAACGAGACAGGACTATGGACGATGTTATTTCCGCTTGATACTCTCGAATTTTTCTTTCATCCGGCCGATCCGGGTTGCCCTGGTGCAATTTCTCATGGGCGAATTCGTGGACCATTACGGAAAATTTCTCGTTAATATCAAGCGTTTCTTCGATTTCGACCCAGCCGCCAGCCGATAAACCTTTCGGGCCGTTTAGCGGTTTGAATGATAGCATGATGGAATTCTCTTTATAAAGTTCAACCATTTTATCGTGTTGTTCTTGCAACGAATTGCCTTCCAAGGTGTAATTTAATTCCGGGACTTCCTCGCCGTCCGTCTGGCTGACATCGAAGACTGAGACCGGCGCGAAGTAGATTTCTTCAATTTCTTCGCCTGTCGCTTGGTCAATGATGCCGGTTTTATACCAGCGCGGGCTTAATATTCGAATAGCTTTTTCGCCTTTCATAACATACCTGTTTTTTTTCTGCCAGGCCCGGAAACCTGCCACCATCGAAGCGTGCGGGCATTGCATCGCGATTAATAAAGTGTTTGTAAAACTGTACTTATGGAAGCCGCTGCAAAAACGGATCCAATTCTGAAACTCTGCGCTGCGCTTCACTGCGTCTGTCTCCTGGCAGAGCTTTTCAACCATTCCTTTAACGTCTTGTAAAAGGTCCTTCCCTGTTACTTTACTTGTATTGGTCATTGTCATATTCAAACGCTCCTTTGTTTCGGGATTCGTTCCCCGTTTCTTAATGCTATTTTATCATAGTTTGTGTTATTGGTCAATACATTTTATATAAATATCTATAGTTAAAAGGAAAGACTGTTTCTTTCTACTCGCCGCCGATCGACGCTGCCAGCTGCGCACCATTTTTAGAGAGAAAATAAGCATCGCACGCACTGCCTAGCCTGGCAATTTAACAGCGGCCGCCAGACGTTCAGGCGTTACCAGTCTTCGTCTGAATTGATAGATCGGCCTGGCAGGCCCTGTGGACCCGAAGGGCGAGAGTATGTGGATTTGTGGTCAGGTACAGCTGTCCACAAATCCACATATCC
>ENA-UOOE01001409-UOOE01001409.1-fermentation-metagenome-genome-assembly--contig:-NODE-1409-length-20447-cov-7.286387_pt1 | contig 20447 bp, 22 predicted proteins | sample MGYA00245776_ERZ724021 | MGnify/ENA primary metagenome ERZ724021 (study PRJEB28704, sample SAMN03018321) | fermentation metagenome | biome: anthropogenic terrestrial biome; feature: soil; material... | reverse complement strand
TAGGTTCTGCAACAGGATGTTTGGAGGTTTCTACATTTATGTATCCATATACATCTTGGAAAGATTCTTTTATACATAGTGCTTTTGAATGTGCGGGAGCAACTATGAGTGGTGTAGAAAGAGCATACACTGCTTTAAAAAGGAAAGGAAAGGTTAAAGAGAATTATAAATTCATAACCTTTGGGGGAGATGGAGGAACATATGATATAGGACTTCAATCGCTGTCTGGTGCTATGGAAAGAGGTCATGACATGGTATATGTATGCTATGATAACGGAGCCTATATGAATACAGGAATCCAAAGATCATCAGCAACTCCTAAGTATGCAGATACCACAACAACACCAGCTGGAGCCGTATCATCAGGTAAACCACAGTTTAGGAAGAATCTAACAGAAATAATGGTGAGCCACCATATACCATATGTAGCTCAGACAACATTTATGGGAAACTTTAAAGATATACATGAAAAGTCTCATAGAGCAATATACAAAAAAGGACCAGCATTTCTAAATGTATTAGCTCCGTGCCCAAGAGGTTGGAGATATGAGACCGCTGATTTAATGAATATGTGTAAATTGGCAGTGGATACATGCTTCTGGCCTATTTTTGAGGTTGAAGATGGACAGTGGAGACTGAATTATAAGCCTAAAAATAAGCTTCCAATAGAAGACTTCTTAAGACCACAGGGAAGATTTAAACATTTATTTAAAAAAGGCAATGAATATATGATTGCTGAATTACAAAAAGAGATAGATAAGCGTTGGAAAATTTTATTAAAAAAATGTGAGGAATAGATAGAAAAGCCATCGGGAAATATTCTAGCTTTTCTAAGAAAATATTCCAGCATCATGATGATTAAAGATACTCCCAATCCAAGGAACAAAGCATCAAATGGCAAACCAATTATATTTCCTGACACCATTGCAATCATCCCAAGACAGCTCGACGCAATGGCATAATTTTTATGGACATTGCTAGGCTGGTATAATGCCATACACATAGGGACAAGTAAAACAACTGCACGAAGTTGCATCGACATAAATCCCTAGTTCAGAATTGCTGATTTTAAATTGCCATTGGTAAAAATAACAGAAACAATTAATGATATTATTAGAATAACTAAAAGATTAAGCTCCACGCATAGCGTGGGGCTTAATCTTTTAGTTATTCAAGGATAGGATGAATAAGGCAAGAAATTTAATTAAGTTGAATTTCTTTGATATTAGTATACAAAGGTAGTCTAGTTTATTAGTATAGTTCTAAAATAATTTTTAAACATATTATTGATAATTTTACAACATATGTATATAATAAATATGTACAAACTATTCAATATTAAATTAATAGTGTAGGAAGTGATTAACTTGAAAAAGAATTTAGTTTATATATTAGTTATAGTATTTTTCTTTGGCAGCACACCTTTGTATGTTCATGGTAAAGAGATAACACAATGCCAAAGAACTAATCAAGCTATTATAAGTAATTCTATTAGGGCAAAATCAGAAGATGATAAATTTGAAGTAAATGTTAGTATATCTAAACAGAAAATATTTATATATAAAAATAGTAAATTTATTAAGTCAATTATTTGTTCTACTGGTCTTCCTGGGAATGATACACCAATTGGACATTTTAAAATAGATGGTTATTATGGATTGAATTTTTATAGTGATAAATATAAAGAAGGTGCTAAATATTGGGTTGGATTTATCGGATCACAGTATTTATTTCATTCTGTACCAACAAATAAATACGGCAAACTAATTCAAAGTGAAGCAAATAAATTAGGAATTAAAGCATCTCATGGATGTATAAGAATGTCAGTAAAAGATTCTTATTGGTTTTATAAAACTATTCCTCAAGGAGCAGATGTTACTATAAGTAAATAGCTTATTCGGATTTTGCTATTTAATTTTACATTCAGCATGAATATACTTCAGTATCTTTTTATGGAGATTATGAATCCTCTGAGTCAATTACTGATCAGGAATTGAAAATCGTAAGAGGGTGGATTACGAATTTAATCTGCTTAATTAAATTACATGATTTAAATAATAGATAGGTCTCAGGAAAGGCTATCTATTATTTTGGTGGATTTATGCTTTTTTAAGATAGGTATTAGATTTTTAGAAGAAGGAATATTTATGTAATCAGCATAAGTATAAGGCTTATTTTTGGCTGTGTTATCTATGTCTTCTAGTTTTTTAATATTAGGTCTATCGGGTTAAGTTCTGTTAGTGAGTAAACTTGCTCCCAATAGTCTCTCCCATAAGTATTTTGGTTTCATATCCTAGATTTGATTGTTCTAATAAATCTTTATCTATAATTAATTTGTTCTGCTGAAAAAATAGTATAACTGTAGATCCACCAAATTTAAAGTATCCTTTTTCAGCACCTTTTTCTATAGTTTTTCCAGGGAAATACGTTTGGATTATAGAACCTACACAAGTAGCACCTACTTCTACATAGAGTACATCACCGAAGTTATCTGAATGAAATAGACTCCACTCCCTTTTGTTTTTACAAAAAACATTAGCAATATTTTTTAAAGCAATTGGATTTACAGAATAGTAATGACCTTTAATTTTATGAGTAGATTCACATATACCAGAATCTATAAAATGAAATCGATGGTAATCTGTAGGACAAAGCCTTAATATTAAACAGGTACCGTTTTTAAACTTTTGGGCTGTTTTAGGATTATCTATTAGATCAAAAAGACTATATGTATATCCTTTAATCTGGACAATTTTGTTTAAATCTATATTTTCATATACAGTTAACCTGCCATCTCCTGGAGATATTAGCATATTTTTATTTCTATCAATATGTCTTGCAGTGTCTTTAAGAGATCTTGAAAAGAAGTCGTTAAAACATTTAAAATCTTCATAACTTTTCCTGCATTCATCCATATTTATATTGAAAGTTTTTATAAATGGACTAATTTTCTTTTTGCTATATTGGCTGTCACAAAATTTTCCATATAATTTAGAAAAAACCTTTTTCTTAATTATGAGTTCTAATAATTTCATTCCAAAAGGAGAAGAATAAGTCCAATTTAAATAAGTGCTTCCGGCTACTTTTTCTATTTCATATTTTTTACTTTTTCTATTAAAATACTTAATCATTTTTTCCTACCTTAAAACATGTTATTTACAGCTTATTGTAACACTATAATGTTAATATAGAAATAATTTTTGTAAAAATAATCTATTATAAACTATTGAGTTATTTTAATAACGAAAGTATAATGTAAATGAGTGTAATTGTACTGACCAGTCAGCAATTATATAATAAAAATCTGGAGTGGTATCAATGGGTAATACTAAAAGGATTATTTTTGAGTCTGCTATGAAAGTTTTTTCTAAAAATGGATATAGTGGTGCTACTATGGATTCTATAGCAGCGGATGCAGGAGTGGCAAAGGGGACATTATATTATCATTTTAAAAGCAAAGAAGAAATATTTAAATATATTATAGAAGAAGGCATGAATATAATAAGAAAAAATATAGAAGAAGAATCGAAAAATGAAAAAAATCCTTTAAATAAAATAAAAATTGTGTGTAAGGTTCAATGGGGATTAGTTTATGAAAATAGGGATTTTTTTAAGGTGGTTATGAGCCAACTTTGGGGACAAGAAATAAGACAATTGGAGTTAAGGGAATGTGTAAGAAAATATGTAGTATACATACAGTCATATTTAGATGATGCTATGGAAAAGGGGTATATAAAAAAATGTGATTCTTCATTTTTAGCATATGATTTATTTGGAACAATTTGTTCTGTGGTTGTTTATGAACTGATAAATGGAAAAGATAAAAACTTAAATGGAATGATAGACAATCTTAGGGATAGAATTTTAAATGGAATAAAGGGAGAGATTCCAGACTGAATCTCTCTTTAAAGCTTTCCAGATTTGATTATTGAAATTATAAAAATGAGACCAATTACTATAAAAAATAAAAAATATATAATATGAAGTAGAGGTACGGCATATATTTTTGGCCCTGCATTTGAATTTAAAATTAAAGAGGAACTTATAATCATAGAACATAATATGAGTGAAATGGAAAGTCTGTTAACCATTTTATTTAATTGATCTAATGAATTATCTATTTTGTTAAATTTTAACTGAATTTTAGCTCTTCCATTTAATATACTGTCTATTAATTCTACAGTTTTCATGGGAAGTTTGGAAAAATTTTTAGTAAAGCTGCAGTAATCTACAAGTATATTTTCTAGATTGAAGTTTTTTAAAAAATAAAATTGATTATTGTTTTTTACAAAGGGTACTGCTATATCTAAAAGTTCTATTTCAGGAGCTATTTCAGTTAGCAGGCCTTCTACTATAATTAAGCTTTTTACTAGCAATATTAAATCTCTGGGTAAAGTAATATTGTTGTTTTTTGCACATTTAAAAATTTCTGTTATAAGTACGGAAATTTTTATATTTTTGATAGAAGTGAGCAGGTAATTCGACAGAAATAATTCGACATCTTCATACAATTTATTTCTATCTGTTAATTCCTTTTTTACACCTATGGACATAATTACAGATACAAGTTTATCTGTATCTTTATAGACAATAGACATAATTGCATCGTTTAAAAGTAATTTTAATCTGGGAGAAATAGTACCCATTATTCCAAAATCGATAAAACATATTTTTTTATCTCGTATTAGTAAATTGCCAGGATGGGGATCTGCATGAAAGAAACCATCTGTAAAAACCTGTTTAAAAAAACATAAGGCTAAATTTTTACCTAAATCCTGCAAATCATAGTTCTCTTCTTTTAATTTTTCTATACTATTTATTTTAAATCCGCAGATTTTTTCCATAGTAAGTATTTTACTTCCACATAAATCCTTTATTACGTAGGGAACATAGCAGAACTTTACGTTTTTGTTTAGTTCTTTGAATTTTATCATGTTGTCTGCTTCAAGGTTAAAATCTAACTCTTTCCTAGTTGAAGAAAGGAGTTCATTTAAAGCTTCTTCTGGATCTATTAGTGCATCTTTAAATTTGTTTTTAGTAAGCTTCATAATTTTATACAGTATGGATATATCTGTTTCCATTTTTTCCTTTATGTTAGGTCTCTGTACTTTTACAATGACTTTTTCTCCATTTTTTAAAATTGCATTATGTACCTGTGCAATTGATCCAGAGGCTATAGGATTTTTTTCAAAATATAAAAAACATTGATTTATATTTTTATTAAATTCATTGAAAAATACTATATCTATATCTTCATACTTCTCTGGAAGTACATCATCTTGTAGTTTTGAGAGTTCTTCAATATAGGCTGAAGGCAGTATGTCTGGTCTTGAACTAAGTATTTGGCCTATTTTTATAAAGGTAGGCCCAAGTTCCTCAAAAGCTTTTCTTAGATTTTTAGGAGTTTTACTTTTATTGGAATTTTTAGTGTCTTTTAAGAATCTAAAACCATATTTAGCTAGTACCTTCATTATTTCCTTAAATCTTTGTGAATATATTTTTCTCATGAGTTACCTTAAATGACTAAAGCCTAAAATGGCTTTAGTCACTACTATTTATTTTATTTTCAAGTTTAGTTAATCTATCGTTTATTGATGAAATATCTTCTTTGGAAGCAAAGTTCATGTTATTTAATATAGATATAACTTCATTTCTGTTTAAGGGCTTTATTTGATCTTTTTTAGCTAAAGCATTTTTCTTTAATTCCTCGGATAATTGTTTTCCTTCATCTACTGTTATTTTACCCTTTTCAACCATTTCTGAAATTAGATTTACTGCTTTTTCATAGGTGTATGCAGCTGAACCTATTCCAGCTAAGAATAGACTCTTTAATTCATTAATCATATTTTTCCTCCCTTATAATTAAGTTATAATCACTAATATATTTTATTTTTCAATTATTGATAAAAAAAATTGACAATTATTATAAACTATAATAAAATAGTTAAGTAATGATCATATATGCGCTCGTAGCTCAGTAGGATAGAGCAGCGGTTTCCTAAACCGCGTGCCGGAGGTTCGACTCCTCTCGGGCGCACCATAAGTCTTGTAAATATTATATTTGCAGGACATTTATTTATGAGGATTTTCATTGCTTTTATAGTATATCCTTATTTTATATTTATATTTTGTTTATTCAATTTATATGTGTCATTATATAATAAATACTTAAACTTTTGGGGTATTTTATGAAAGACTTTATGCAGGAAGCCATAAGGCAGGCAAAAATAGGACTGAAATTAGGTGAAGTTCCAGTAGGGGCTGTTATAGTAAAAGATAATGAAGTAATATCAAGTTGTCATAATTTAAAAGAGACAGTTGGAATTGCTACTGCCCATGCAGAAATGCTTGCTATTCAAAATGCTTCAGAGATACTAAGTAATTGGAGATTAACAGGTTGTAGTATGTATGTTACTTTAGAGCCATGTCCTATGTGTGCAGGAGCTATAATACAGGCTAGAATAAACAAGCTGTATATAGGTACGTTTGATCCTACTATGGGGGCTTGTGGTTCTGTGATTAATATAGTGCAAAATAAATTTCTAAATCGTTGGGTAGACGTTCAGTGGATGTACAATGAACAATGTAGTGAAATGTTAGAAAAATTTTTTAAAAATAGAAGATAGCATGGAGAGATGTCCGAGAGGTCGAAGGTGATTGACTCGAAATCAATTGTGCAGTGTAAAACCGCACCGGGGGTTCGAATCCCCCTCTCTCCGCCATAATATGAAAAAGGAAGTACCTTAATTACGATTGTGATTTAAGGTACTTTTATATTAAAAGGTTTGCACTAATTTGATTATGTTATATCATGATTTTTTTCCTGATTTAATCTAAATTAAGCTATAGGTAGATATTTACATATAAATTTTTTTATAAAAAGTGTTGAAATCTTATTATTTTCATAGTATAATACTGATTGTTGTGGTGGTTTCTAAACCACAAAATTTAATATAATCTATTTCATGAGTAAACCTGTGGAGAGATGTCCGAGTGGTTGAAGGAGCACGCCTGGAAAGCGTGTGTAGGGGCAACTCTACCGGGGGTTCGAATCCCCCTCTCTCCGCCATTTTAACTTTGTCGTGCTAGATGGGGAGTTAGCGGTGCCCTGTAACCTGCAATCCGCTATAGCAGGGTTGAATTCCTAGCTTAGGCTGTAAAATGTGAGGTCTGGCCCATAAAAGTGGCGTTGAGAACTGGGTCCCACGCAACGGAAACTCATGAACCCCGTCAGGTCCGGAAGGAAGCAGCGGTAAGTGAATATTTTTGTGTGCCGTGGATAAACCTGGTTTGAGTTAACTATATGGGTAACGCTTATAGTTTGCTAGACGAAGCAAGGTGCACGACTTTAATAATGACTGAAAATTAAAAGATACCTTATGGTATCTTTTTTGTTATACACTTAAAGATAGGTTATAATATATGAAGGAAGGTGATAATATGCCTTATACTGCATTATATAGAGAATGGAGACCTAAAACTTTTTCAGATGTAGTAGGTCAAAAACATATAACAGTTACATTAAAAAATCAAATATTAAACAATAGAATAGCCCATGCATACTTGTTTTCCGGAACAAGGGGTACTGGAAAGACCTCTACGGCTAAGATACTGGCAAAAGCAGTAAATTGTTTGAACCTTCAAGATGGAGAACCTTGTAATGAATGTGAAATGTGTAAAAAAATAAATGCAGGTATTTCAATAGATGTAATTGAAATGGATGCTGCTTCCAAAAGAAGATTGGAAGATATTAAAGATGTAATAGAAAATGTAAAATATCCTCCTCAGGAGGGTAAATACAAAGTTTATATAATGGACGAAGTTCATATGCTTACCCAAGAAGCAGTAAACGCATTTTTAAAGACTTTAGAAGAACCTCCTCTAAATGTAATATTTATTCTTGCCACCACTGATCCGCAGAAACTACCTGTTACTATACTTTCTAGATGTCAAAAATTTGATTTCAGAAGGATAAAAAGTTCGGAAATATTTAATAGATTAAGATGTATAGTCAGTGAACAGGGAATTTTTGCAGATGACAGAAGTCTAAATTTAATAGCCAGAATATGTGATGGGGCCATGAGGGATGCACTTAGTATATTGGATCAGGCAATATCTATGGGAAATGGTAAAGTTGAATACGACGATGTAGTTGATATGCTAGGTCTAGTTACCAATGAAAATTTATTAAGACTTACGGATAGTATAATAGAAAAAAATGTAGAATCTTCTATGAGAGTAATTGATGATATAGTTTTAAGTGGAAAAGATATATTTAACTTTATTAAAGACATGATAATTCATCTAAGAAATCTTTTAATGGTAAAAGTGTCTAACAATCCGGAAGATGTACTTGATATGTCAGAAGAAAATATAAATCTTTTAAAAGAGCAAGCACAGAAAATACGTGTAGAAGAAATAATGAGAGATATAAGAATACTACAAGATGCTCAGGAACAATCTAAATGGACTAAACAGAGCAGAATTTATCTAGAAATTTCAGCTATAAAGATGTGTAAGATAGAATATGATACTTCCAAGGAAGTAATACTTGCAAGATTAAATAGATTGGAAGAAGCTTTTAGACAAGGAAAAGTTAAAATATCAAGCGAAAAGACTAATTCCAAGGCAGAAAAAGAAAGCATATCTAAAATAGCAGATACCTATAGAGAAAGTAATACTGAGGAAGATAAAACAAAAAATAATTCTTCAAAAGACGAATTACAAACAGCAAATAAAGAAAATATATATTCAAAGATAACACTAGACATAGTTAAAAAAAGCTGGAAAGATATACTTGAATCACTCAAGAGTAAACATCAAATGGTTTTATTTGCAGCACTTACTACAGGAAAAGTAGTTAAATGTGAAAAAGGTATAATAACTATAGAGTATGGTAAAGAGTATGCTTTTCATAAACAGAGGCTGGAAAAGAATGAAAATAGAAAAATAGTTGAACAGGTTTTTTCGGAAGTACTGAAAGAAAAAGTTAGAGTTATATACATTACAGAAGATGAAGTAGAGGATATATCTATATCCAAGGAGAAATTATTAAAGGATACTTTTGGGGAGGATATAGTAGAAATATTTGATGAATAAAAGTAAAATAACCTTAGATAAAATTTGATAAAAATATGGTATAATTAAACGTATATTAGTTAATTGAGGAGGAAATATACTATGGCAAGAGGCGGAGTACCTAACTTTGGCGGCGGCGGAAATATGAACAATTTAATGAAGCAAGCCCAGAAATTTCAAAAACAAATGGAAACTATGCAATCGGAACTTCAAAATAAAGAGTTTTCTGCTACTGCTGGTGGTGGGGCAGTTACTGTATCAGTAAATGGCAAAAAAGAAATATTAGATATAAAAATTAAACCAGAAGTTGTAGATCCAGAGGATGTTGAAATGCTTCAAGACCTAATTTTAGCTGCATGTAATGAGGCACTTAAGAATGCAGAACAGGAGACTGCTTCTGAGATGAAAAAATTAACTGGTGGACTTAATATACCAGGAATGTTTTAAGATTATGGACCCCATCTTATTGATGGGGTTTTAAATTGAGGTGATACTATGAATTTTTATCCTGCAGCTATTGAAAAATTAATAGAAGAATTCGCAAAATTACCAGGAATAGGATATAAAACAGCTCAAAGACTTACTCTTTATATATTGAATTTACCGGGCGATGAAGTAAAGGAGTTTGCCCAAGCTTTAGTTAATGCAAGAGGTACTATAAGATACTGCTCTGTTTGTGGAAATTTTACGGATTCAGATCCCTGCGCAATATGTTCAAATCCAAATAGAGATAAGAGTGTAATATGTGTAGTAGAACAACCTAAGGATATAATGGCTATGGAAAGGGTTAAGGAATACAATGGGGTATATCATGTGTTACACGGAAATATATCACCTATGGCAGGGAGAGGACCTAATGATATAAAGCTTAAAGAACTTATAACAAGGATTAATGGAAATGTAAAAGAAGTCATAGTTGCAACTAATCCAAATGTAGAAGGAGAAGCTACAGCTATGTATATATCTAAAATATTGAAACACCTTGAAGTAAAGGTAACTAGAATAGCCCATGGTATTCCTATGGGGGGAAACCTAGAATATGCAGATGAGATCACTCTGTCAAAAGCACTAGAAGGTAGAGTAGAAATATAGGTAAATTATATTGTGTTTAAATCATGGTTCTTTAATTATGTATATTGATGATAATTTATGTCAATTATTTAAGATAACATATAATTTAGGAGGATTTTGATTTTATGAACAAGTATAATATAATCAAATATTTATTGGCAAAAAACTCAAAATACACAAAAAATCAAAAAAGATTGTTAAATGATATAAATCAAGCTAGAGAAGAGTTAGAGAGGTGTGACATATATTTTGATGCTGTGAAAGATCCACACTTAGTTGATTATGCTATATATATGGAAAATGCAGCAAAAGCAAAGTATATGTATTTGTTAAATGAAGTAAAGAAAAACGGAATAGATTTGAATTACACCAGTATGTTTCCTAATTTAAAGGAAAACAAAAAATCATCTTAAACAAATTTTTAGCTTATTCCTTTGTATTAATATTTTTTAACTGTTAGAATATAAATTAAGTAGTATTACTATTAAGGTTTTGATTTAGTTTTACTATAAGAAAAATAGGGGGAATAAGCAATATGTTTCAGTACATAGGATATTTTTTAATTGCCATAGTAGGACTTTATGTGTTAGTAAAAGTATTTTCCTGGCCTTTAAAAATTTTGTTTAAACTTATTATAAATGCTGTACTTGGTGTAGTGCTGCTAGTCATAGTGAATTTAATAGGAAAATACTTTTCATTTAGTATAGGTATTAATGCAATTACAGCACTTATTGCAGGATTTTTTGGAATACCAGGAGTAATATTTCTTATCATATTAAAATTATTTATCTGAAATTTTTATTAATAAACCACTTTTTGTCCTTTAAAAGGGTGGTTTTATTTTGATTAACATAAATAATTTTTTTTATATCAATTAAAATAATTTATATATGTATAATTACTTGAGATATTTAAGGAAAACTTTATAATCTTAAAAGATGAAATAAAAGAATGTCTATAAATAATAAAAAATTTGTTATTTTAATATATTTTTTTTAATATATATTTTATAATGTATTCTTAAGTTTTATAGTATAATTAATATATAAATTTTGGAAGCTTGTATCCAAGTTAAGGAGGTGTAGCTGCTTTATGAAGCAGTGTGTATATGAAATTTAAATATTGTCCTATATGTGGAGGAGAGTTACAAGAAAAATATAGCTGGGATGAAGGTGGAGTACCTTATTGTTCTAAAGATGACATAATGTATTTTGATACTCCAACACCTTGTATAATGGTTGCTGTAATAAAAGAAAACAAAATATTGTTATTAAAACAAAGTTATATATTTAAAGATTCTAAAGTTTTACTATCTGGATATGTTACAAGTGGAGAAACAGTAGAAGAAACCGTACACAGAGAAGCATTTGAAGAAACAGGAATTAAAGTAAAAGATTTAAAGTATTTAGGAAGTGAATATGTAAAAAATAATAATAAAGAAATAATAATGCTTACTTTTATGGCAAAGTATGATGGTGGAGATATAAAAAAATCGTCTGAAGTAGAATGGGTAAATTGGAGATACATAGAAGATGCGCTATGTGAAATGAAAGAGGACGAAATTGGAAAGAGGATAGTTAGAAAGGTTTTAAATAAATTAGGTTATACAGGAGAAAAAGCCCATAGGTATGATAATAGCAATTGTGAAACAGATAGTTAAATACTAGGAGGGAAAAACATGGCTAAATATATACCGCAAGTAGAGGGAATTGAAAGAAAGCATATGATTAGAGTACCTGAAATTATTAGAGAAGTGAGTGGAATAAGAATATTTGGAAAAAGGCTAAAGTCTTTTGTATTTACTACAGACGTAGCTATTATAAAAAATACTGATGCAGATGCAGTTATTGCTGTATATCCGTTTACACCGCAGCCTATTATAACACATGCAATTATTCTATCCGCAGATAAACCTGTTTTTTGTGGGGTTGGAAGCGGAATTACAACAGCTAAGAGAATCTTAAATTTAGCATTAGATGCAGAATTTAAAGGTGCCATGGGAGTTGTTGCAGATAGTCCTACATCCAATGAAGTGATAAAGCAAATGAGAGATAGCATAGATATACCAATAATAATAACTATAGTATCTGAGTATGAGGATGTACAAAAGAGAATAGAAGCGGGAGCTACTATAATAAATGTATGTGGAGCTGAGGAAACTGCTAAAATAGTTAAAAAAATTAGAACAAAGTATCCTAAATTTCCAATAATAGCTACAGGAGGACCCACAGAGGAAAATATAAAAGAAACTATACTTGCAGGAGCTAATGCAATAGCTTTTACTCCTCCTACTTCAGCTGAAGTTTTAGGACAAATTATGAATGAACATAGGAAAAAGCATAAAAATAGAATATCGGAATAAATATTTACAGTATATTATAGGGAGAGGAGAAACCACTTTTATTTTTGAGTATTTAAAAATAAAAGATTGAATTAGTATGAATGGTATTTTATATTATTTTAGTGGTACAGGAAATACCAAGTGGGTGGCGGACAGATTTAAGGAAAAATTTCAGTTTTATAACATAGATATAGATTTAGCATATATTCAATCTGTAGAAGATAGAGAAATAAAAAAATATGATTTCATAATCATTGGCTTTCCTGTGTATTGGAAATTACCACCCAAAATTGTGACAGATTTTTTAAACAAAATGAATAATACAAAACAAAATATGAGGGTTATAGTATATTCTACGCAAGCTGCTTCATCATCTTCAGCTCCTTGTTTTATAGCAGGATACTTAAAAAAGAAGGGATATGTACCGTCTATACAAATTAGCATAAAAATGCCTAATAATTTTTACTTTTTTATAGGTAAAAAATATAATCAAAGTGAAATAAAAAATTTGCTTACTTCTGCTGATAAAAAGATTACAAATGTGGTAGAAAATTTTATAAAGGGAAGGACTGTAAAAGAATCTAATTCTTTAATAAGACTTAAATTTAGTAAAGTACTGCACAGTGTGTTCAAAGGTAGGGTTCCTAAATTATCTAAAAATATATCATCAACTAAAGATTGTGTTAAATGTGGATTATGCCTTAGAAACTGTCCCCAAGGTAACATAACATTTGAAGATGGATGTGCAGTTTTTCATAGCAAATGTAATTTATGTCTGAGATGTATACATATATGTCCAATAAATGCAATAAGGTATAAAGGTAAAAAAATAGACCAAACTCAAAAAAATATCATACAGGTATTAGAACTGAATAAATAGATTTTTAACTTTAGATTACACAAAAAGCTTCCAACAATTTTAATGTTGGAGGCCATTTTAGAATTAAATTTCTTAGCTTGGGAATAATAAAAATACAATATTTTTCAGGAGTGAGTTTTATGATTTCAGCCCAAGATAAAATGATTGTTGCAGAAAATTGTAAAGAATATGAATCTAAAAATAGTATCCTCGGATTACAAGTAAGCTATATCTCAGGAAGTTGCAGTAATTGTGTAAATTTTGTAAATGACAAATGTAGTAAAGACTTGCTTTACAAAATTGAACAAATGATAAGTATGAATTGAATTTAACAGTGAAAGGGGGCAGTTAAAATGGGAAGCACAGGACAAATGGAAGGTGTTGCTAATTCTTGTCCAGGGTATGAAAGAAAGGATACTTCATTTAATTCTAGTATAGGAAAAGTAGATACTAAGAGTTGTACTAATTGCAAAAACTTGCAAAATGGTATATGTATTAAAGATCTTTATGACAGAGTTTTAACCAGTTTAGATCAAACATAGTTATTAAAAAATTATTTTTTAAATTTTAAAAATATGTATTGACATATAAAAATATAAACTATATAATAGTAACAAATAAAAGATAAACGTTAGCAAATTTAATATTATTCCATGAAGAGAATAGTAACGTAAGTTAGGTAATAGAGAGTCAGTGGAAGGTGTAAACTGATACCGATGCTTTTGTGAATCCGTCTTGGAGAATTATTATGATGAATAATACGGAAAAACCGTTATTTTAATGAGAGAGTTATATTATGTAACTAATAAGGGTGGTAACGCGAACCAATCGTCCCTGTGATGGATTTGATTGGTTCTTTTTATTTGTAATAAATCCTTATGTATCAAAAATTTTGCTAATAATATTTTAAATTTAATATTATTTCATGAAGAGAATAGTAACGTAAGTTAGGTAGTAGAGAGTCAGTGGAAGGTGTAAACTGATACCGATGCTTTTGTGAATCCGTCTTGGAGAATTATTATGATGAATAATACGGAAAAACCGTTATTTTAATGAGAGGGTTATATTATATATAATCAACAAGGGTGGCAACGCGAGGCAATCGTCCCTAAAGGGATTTGGTTGGCTTTTATTTTTTACAACTTTCACTTTATCAGTGTAGAACTTTAAATTATTAAACAATAGTAATTAAACAAATTCATTTGGAGGTAAAAGTATGCATAAGAAATTATTTATTCCTGGACCAGTAGAAGTTAGAGAAGATGTACTAGAGAAAATGGCTACACCTATGATAGGACATAGGAGCAAAGAGGCATCCAAGCTTCAAAGAGATATTAGTGATAAAATGAGAAAAGTATTTAATACAAAGGAAGAAATCCTACTTTCAACATCATCTGGAACAGGACTTCTGGAAGGTGCCATAAGATGCAGTACAGCTAAGAGGGCAGCAGTTTTTTCAATAGGAGCTTTCGGAAAAAGATGGCACGAAATTGCAGAATGTAACAATGTACCAGCAGATTTATATGAAGTAGAATGGGGTAAGGCAGTAGATGTTAATGAAATAGATAAGGCTTTAGCTACAGGCAAATATGATTCATTTTGTGTAACTCACAATGAAACTTCCACAGGAGTTATGAACCCAATGGAAGAAATAGCAGAGGTAGTAAAAAAATATCCAGATATAGTATGGTGTGCAGATACAGTTAGTTCTATGGGAGGTACTAAAATAGAAGTAGATAAGCTTGGCATTGATATATGTTTGACATCGAGCCAGAAAGCTTTAGGACTTCCTCCAGGAATGGCTATATGCTCTTTTTCAGAAAAAGCAGTAGAAAGGGCAAAAAACGTAAAGTTTAGAGGGTATTATTTAGATTTACTTTCAATATATAATTATATACAAAAGAAAGATTATCAATATCCATCTACTCCATCTCTTTCACATATGTTCGCAATGGACTATCAATTGGATAGAATATTAGAAGAGGGACTTGAAAATAGATATAAGAGACATTTGGAAATGGCTAAATATGTGAGAGAATGGGCTAAAGAATATTTTGAATTGTTTGCAGACGAAAGATATCTTTCAAATACTCTTACTAATATAAAAAACACTAGAGACATAGATATTGCAGACCTTAATAAAAAATTAGGTGAAAGAGGATTCCAGATATCAAATGGATACGGAAAACTAAAAGGAAAAGCATTTAGAATAGCTCATATGGCTGATTGTACTCTTGATGATATAAAGGAACTTTTGGAAAACATCAACGATATATTAAAATTATAAGAATTATAAATTCTAGGGGGATTTGGGGAATGATAAAAGTATTAGTTAGTGATGGAATGGAAAAAGAAGCTTTAGACAAGCTTATAGCAGATGGTTATCAAGTTTTAGATAAACATTTTGAAGAAGATGAATTAAAAGAAAAGATAAAAGAATTTGATGTAATAGTAGTTAGATCCGCTACTAAAATAAGAAAACCACTTATAGATGAAGCCAAAAAAGGAAAATTGAAGCTTATAATAAGAGGTGGAGTTGGAGTAGATAATATAGATGTAGAGTACGCTACTAAAAACGGAATAAAGGTTAGGAATACTCCAAAAGCTAGCACTGTATCAGTAGCAGAGCTTACTATGGGCCATATATTTTCAGTATCAAGATATATTAATATAGCTAACGTAACTATGAGAGATGGAAAATGGGAGAAAAAGAAATACAAGGGTGTAGAATTGTATGGAAAGACATTGGGACTTATAGGATTTGGAAGAATTGCAAAAGAGGTTGCAAAGAGAGCAGCTGCTATGGGAATGAAAATAATATATACAGATATTCTTGGTATGGCAAAGGGTTATAATAATTATGAATTCTGTGAATTAAATGATTTATTAAAGAAGGCAGATTATATATCTGTTCATATACCTTTCAATAAAGAGCAGGGAGCTGTAATAGGTGAGAAAGAATTTGATATTATGAAAGATGGGGTTTTCGTAATAAATTGTGCAAGAGGTGGAGTTATATCCGAGAAAGCTCTAGTAAAAGCATTAAATACAGGAAAAGTAGCAGGGGCTGCATTAGATGTATTTGAAAATGAATCCGAACCATGTAAAGAACTTCTAAATAATGATAGAGTATCAGTAACACCTCATATAGGTGGTTCAACAGTTGAGGCTCAAAAGAGAATTGGAATGGAAATTGTAGATATAGTTGAAAAATGTTTAGATAAAAATTTGGTTAACGCATAGGGAGGACTAAAATGGCGACTTTAAGAGCCTTCAGAGCCATAAGACCAAGGGAAGATGTAGCTTGCAAAATAGCTGCACTTCCCTATGATGTTATGAATAGTGAAGAGGCAAGAGAAATGGCAAAAGACAATGCATATTCTTTTTTGCATATAGATAAAGCTGAAATTGATTTAGACAGAGATATAGATCCTTATGATAAAAAGGTATATGAAAAGGCAAATGAAAATTTGCAAAACATGATAAATAATAATTTGCTTATAAAGGATAATAAGAAAAATCTATATATATATAGATTAATCAGAAATGGAAAAGCACAGACAGGTATAGTTGGATGTACTTCTATAGATGATTATATTAATAATAAAATAAAAAAGCATGAATTTACAAGAAAAGACAAGGAACAGGATAGAATAAACCATGTTGGTACTTGTGATGCAAATACAGGACCAATTTTTTTGACATATAGATATAATGAGAAAGTTAGCAGCATAGTAGATAAGTGGACTAATGAAAAAAAACCAGTTTATGATTTTGTAGCTGAGGATGGAGTTACAAATACCGTATGGGTTATAGATGACGACAAGGTGATAGATACTATTTGTGAATTGTTTAAAAATATAGACAGTCTCTATATAGCAGATGGCCATCATAGGACAGCTTCTGCAGTTAAAGTTGGTATTAAAAGAAGAGAGGAAAATCCAGGTTACAAAGGAGATGAAGAGTTTAATTTCTTTTTATCTGTACTCTTCCCTCATTCAGATTTAAATATCATGGACTATAATAGAGTTGTTAAAGACTTGAATGGCCTTACTTATGACGAGTATATGAGTAAGATTTCAGAGAAATTTGATGTTCAATTATATCAAGGTAAAGATCCTTACAGGCCGTCTATGAAGCATACTTACGGAATGTATTTAGATGGAAAATGGTATGAACTTAAGGCAAAGGAAGGTACTTTTGATCCTTGCAATGTAGTTGAAAAGCTAGATGCTTCTGTTCTTCAAAATAATTTATTGAATCCGATTCTTGGAATAGATGATCCGCGTACCAACCCTAGAATTGATTTTGTAGGTGGAATAAGAGGACTTAATGAATTGAAAAAGAGAGTGGATAAGGAGAAAAAAGGAGTTGCTTTTTCAATGTATCCAACTACATTAGATGACCTAATGGGAATTGCTGATGCAGGAGAAGTAATGCCTCCTAAATCTACCTGGTTTGAACCTAAGCTTAGAAGTGGTTTATTCATTCACGAATTGAAATAAATGTCCCATCAAAAAAATGGATTGGCATCAGATAAATCCACTGATGTGTATATATAGACAGAGAGAACAATAGGGTGTGGGCACCTAATAATTTACAAGGAAATGAATAGATGATGGGAGTATTACAGAGTAATCAATATTTAAGAAGCATAAAACTTAAAAGGGATATTATTAGTTCATTCTCGAAATATCCGTTTTGTTTACCAGCAATAAAAAATTTATCAAGTTTGGAGTTTCATCCAAAAGTTACATTTATTGTAGGAGAGAACGGAACAGGTAAATCTACAATTCTTGAAGCAATTGCAGTTGCATGTAGATTTAATGCTGAAGGAGGGACTAAGAATTTTAACTTCACTACAAGTGATACACACTCACAATTACATGACTATATTAAGCTAGTGAGGGGAGTTAGAAAGCCAACTGATGGATTTTTCTTGAGAGCAGAGAGTTTCTACAATCTTGCAACCAATATTGATGAACTTGATAGAGAAAATCCAGGATTATTTTCTTCTTACGGAGGTAAATCTCTGCATAAACAATCTCATGGAGAATCTTTCTTTTCTGTATTTATGAATAGATTTGAAGGCAATGGATTATACATATTAGATGAACCAGAGGCAGCATTATCTCCATCAAGACAGATGGCTATGATTACAAGAATACATGAGTTAGTGAAATTAAACTCTCAATTTATTATTGCAACACATTCGCCAATCATTATGGCTTATCCAAATTCAACTATATATGAAATAAAAGAAAAGATAGAATTAGTGAGATATGAAGAAATTGAACACTATCAAATTATGAAGAGTTTTATTAACAATAAGAATAAGATGTTAGATATTCTTATTGACGATAATTAGAAACTAGATATGGAGAGTTAAGGCATATTCAAAAAATAACTAGTCAGTATGCTAGCCTATTTTGCGTCATACTGCGTCAGCAGGTTCCGTTGATAGCACAACTATCAACGGAACCTGTTTCCTTGTTTGACACAAAATATCCTTCACATCTTTGACTTGTTATTTTCTTTCATATACCTAAATGGGCCAAAATTAAAGCGCAAAAGACAAACAAAGTTTTTGGCATCAGATAGAGTTTTAACTCCACCTGATGCTAAGAAATCCGTTTATGAAAAAGATATAAAAGGAGTAATTGTTAAAGATATAACTGATAAAATAATAGCCATTTTTTATGTTATAATTAATTGGGAAAATTTAATTTGAAAGTTAATACATATCAAAACATGAGAATTAATTTTTAAATTCGAATTCCTATAGTATTGATTTAATTGGGAGAGGTAGAAATGCTTAAAGAACAACTTGTAACTATCAGTTTAGTTAATGGAAGTAATAATGAATATATAATAAGAGATAACTGCGGCATAACTTTAGGTCGAATGTTCATAATTGAAATTTCCAAAAAAAATAAATGTTGCATACTTAGAATAAAATTTTATAAGTGGGGAGATTCTAGTTACAGGTTGCTTAAAAACTCACTTAGTATGTTTATAGAAATGTTTTTTAAAAATGATAACTTAAATAAAATAAATATATTAGCAGATGAGGATATAAATATAGCTGCATTTACAGATTTAGGATTCGAACTTCAAGGTATAATATCAAATAGTATTAAGTCTGATTCCGGATATAAGAATGAAATATTATTTGGATTAGAACTGGATAAATTTAAAAACATAAGCATTAATAGAGGATTACATATAAAAGGTAGTAAAATAAATATTTCAGTACTAACCCCAGAAAATGCGAAAAGTGTACTAAATTATTATATAAAGAATAAAGATTATTTGAGTAAATTTGAACCTCACCGTGAAAAAAATTTCTATACTTTAGATATTCAAAAGAGGATTTTAATTGAAAGTTACAGGGAATTTTTGAACGGCAAAAGTGTAAATTTTGGAATATATAAAGATAAAACGTTTATAGGAAAGATACAGATATCTAATATAGTTATGGGAGTATTTAAAAGTGCATTTGTAGGATATTCTATAGATGAAGATGAGCAGGGGAAGGGATATATGAAAGAGGCACTAAAATTAACTATTGAGTATGCCTTTAAGGAAATTAACCTTCATAGAATAGAAGCCTCTACATTAGTGGATAATATAAGATCTCAGAAAGTTCTTTTAAGTTGTGGATTTAAGGAAATTGGATTGAATGAAAAATATATATTTATAAATGGAGATTGGCAAGATCATTTAACTTTTCATAAGATTAATCCCAGGTTATAATGGCAAAATGCAATAATTTTAATGTTAAAAGTGAAAATTTGTAACTGCAATTGCATAAACATATCCGTGTGTATCTTTATATGAAATATGTAGAAATAAATAGAATATAGGAGAATTGATAGAATAAATTTATAATTTTTAAGTTATTATAAGTTATAGAATTGTAACCTGTGATATAATAATCTTCGTTGTCCTGAGAAAAAAGGTTTTGACCAATATGTTTTATAAGAAATAAAGAAATAAAAAAATGTTGACAAACAAAAACTCAGGTGATATACTATAAAAGTTGTCGAGATGAGGCAGCAAATGATCCTTGAAAATTAAACAGAGGAAAATGATAAG
>ENA-UOOE01001408-UOOE01001408.1-fermentation-metagenome-genome-assembly--contig:-NODE-1408-length-20458-cov-3.546880_pt1 | contig 20458 bp, 13 predicted proteins | sample MGYA00245776_ERZ724021 | MGnify/ENA primary metagenome ERZ724021 (study PRJEB28704, sample SAMN03018321) | fermentation metagenome | biome: anthropogenic terrestrial biome; feature: soil; material... | reverse complement strand
TTTTATTTTTGCAGTTGTTGCTATTGTAGGTGGTGTGCTGTCAGTAGAATACGGCTTGGCCATTGGCACTGTAGTTAGTTTTATGAGTTATTCAAAACAATTCTCACAGCCGCTTAATTCTATTGCAGGCATGTTTAATACTATTCAAGCGGCACTTGCCGGAGCCGAACGTGTTTTTGAAATCATAGATAGTAAAGAGGAGACAGCAGATGCTTTAAATGCTATTGATATAGAGCATCCAAATGGCAATGTTACTTTTGAAAATGTGTGTTTTTCATATGATAAATCTACGCCTATATTGAAGAATATAAGTTTTAACGTCAAGGCGGGAGAGGTAGTTGCTTTAGTAGGTGAAACTGGTGCAGGAAAGACTACTATTGTGAATCTTTTGACTCGTTTTTATGATGCTGATAGTGGTAGAATTTTAATTGATAATGAATCAATTAAAAATATAAAACGAAATAGCCTTAGAAAATGTTTTTCAGTGGTGCTGCAAGATACATGTCTTTTTACTGGTACGATTATGGATAATATTCGCTACTCACAAAAGGATGCAACTGATGAACAAGTGATAAAAGCTGCAAAAATAGCCCATGCTCACGATTTTATTGATAAATTGCCAAAAGGTTATCATACAATGGTGTCTGGAGCTACGGATAACTTAAGTCAGGGACAACGTCAACTCATAGCTATTGCTCGAGCAGTGTTATGTGACAGTGCTATTTTAATTTTAGATGAAGCAACCAGTAGTGTTGATACAAAAACTGAAAAAGATATTCAGCATGCATTACTAAGATTAATGAAAAATCGTACAAGTTTTTTGATAGCGCATCGTTTGTCCACTATTAGAGATGCCGATCACATTATGGTAATTGGTGATGGAAAAATATTAGAAAGTGGAAATCATAAAAGCCTTATGGATAAAAAAGGGCAATATTATAAAATGGTGATAAGCCAAATGGGAAAATTGCCTAATGGTATATAAATTGTTTGGAGGAGGCACAGAAGATGAAAATAAAAGTTTTAGTAGATAATAATACATATATTGACCAATATTATTGCGGCGAACCTGCTGTTTCATATTATATTGAAGACGAGGATACTAGCTTATTATTGGATGTAGGGTACTCTGATTTATTTCTAAAAAATGCAACTGCATTAGGTGTAGATATAGAAAATATAAGTACTATTGCTATTTCACATGGCCACGATGATCATACAAGATGATTAAAATACTATTTTGAACAAAATCATAAAAATAATATTTCTATCATTGCGCATCCAGATGCATTTAAAGAAAAAGCAATAGATAATTTAAAAATTTGTTCTCCTATTTTACAAGAAGAACTAAAAGAAAAATGTAATTTAATTCTTTCAAAGGAGCCTAAAAAAGTTAGCAAACATATAACTTTTTTAGGGGAAATACCTCAAATAAATGACTTCGAAAATAGGACACCTATTGGTAAACAAATTGTTGGTGAAACTTTAGTTGATGATTATTTATTAGATGATACCGCACTTGCATATAAAAATGAAAATGGCATTTATATTATTACAGGATGCTCTCATAGTGGTATATGCAATATAATAGAATATGCAAAAGAAGTATGTAAAGATAATAGAGTAGTAGGAGTTATTGGAGGCTTTCATTTGTTCAAAGTAAATGAACAAGTTGAGAAAACAGTTGATTATTTGAAGCAGAATAAGGTAAAAGAACTATATCCTTGCCATTGCACTTCATTTAATGTTAAAGCAGAAATACATAAAGCTTTGCCGGTGAAAGAGGTTGGAGTAGGTTTAGAAATTAACTGGTAGAAATATAGATGATAAACAGACTTATAAGTTAGAATAGTTGCAATAATTTCCATGTACTGCAATTATTCTTTTATTTTTATGTTCAAGAATATATCCATTAATAATTATGTAATTTTACTTTTATTGTGTTAAAATTACTATTGTAAAACTGGACCATGGAGGTAAAAAATAATTATGGAATATAAATCCACTATTAAGTCTAGACCATATTTATATAAAGAAACTAAAAAGGCTGCAACACTTATTAAACAAGGGATAACAGTTAAAGATATAAAAAACAAATCCATAGAAGAAAATATATTTCAACTTGAAAGTGAATCCAGAAAGAAAGAAGTTGCATCAATTATAGTGGCAAGACTTAAAGATTTAGATAAATTTATAATAGATAAAATATCAGAGGGTAATGTAGAAACATCAAAGATACTTGTCTTATATGCAATCATTAAGACTGACAGATTATTTTTTGAATTTATGAATGAAGTTTATAAGGAAAAATTATTATTAAGAGATTTATTTTTAAAAGATAAGGACTTTAATACGTTTTTCCAAAATAAAAGGGAGCAGAGCAAAAAAGTAGCCTCTTGGACAGAAACTACTTTTAAAAAATTAAAGCAGGTTTATGTACGAATTCTTTTTGAGTGTGGATTGATTGAAAATCAAAAAGGTGAAAGAAGTATAAAGACACCTATTTTAGAGGGTGAAGTTAAAGAGCATCTATATAAAATAGGAGACAAAATATATATAAATGCCATAATAGGAGATAGTGAGTAGGTTAGGAGGAAACATGAAAGATATATATCAAAGAATTGATGAGATATTACATAAGATAACAGAGCCTAATTTTAGGCAAAACAAGGGCTTAGGTAATGAAGTTGGATTCTATGTATTTGATTATGAACCGGAGTATGAACTTTTAGTTAGGGATAGGATAAAGTTTATAAAGGAAAAGGCTAAAGTAGCATATGGATTGAATATAGTAGAGTTTGACCTCTATGAGATTATATTAGAGATTTTAGACTCAAAGGGATACCTTAAAAAGAACTTTGAAATGGAAGAAAAAAAGGGCAGCGGGTATATATTAAATGCCTCTAAGAAAACATTAAGGTTAACGTTGGAAAATGACTTAGTAGTTCAGTATATATCAGAACGATTGGAAGGCAATGACATAGTATTTTTAACTGGTGTGGGAAAAGCATGGCCCATAATTAGATCACATACAATTTTAAATAATCTACACAGAATTGTTGAAAAACAACCTTTAGTGATGTTCTTTCCGGGAAATTATGATGGTGGAACACTTATGTTATTTAACAGTTTAAAAGATGATAATTATTATAGAGCATTTCCATTAGTGGACAAATATTAAAGAATATTGGGGGAGATTATATGGAATTTAAGTTAAAAGAAATGTTTCATAAGGAAATTGATAGAGATATAAAAGGGGTTATAAAAGTAGGTCAGACAGATGATGAAAATATAAAGCAAGAGTTAGATGAGTATGTAGTTACAGGTGAATTAAATAAACTTATTGATAGATTTTTTGAGGCATATAAGATAGGTATCATAGGAAATACAGATAAAAATGGAGTATGGATTTCAGGTTTCTTTGGCAGTGGTAAGTCCCACCTTTTAAAGATACTTTCTTACCTTTTAGAAAATAGAGAAATAGAAGGAAAGAAGGCGATTAATTATTTTGATGATAAGGATTTAGATAGTTCCATTTTAGAAAATATGAAACAGGCTGGGGATGTATCAACAGATGTTATTCTTTTTAATATAGATTCAAAATCAGATTCTGATTCTAAATCTAATAAGGATGCTATAGTTAATGTATTCAATAAGGTATTCAATGAAATGCAAGGCTTTTGTGGCTCTATGCCATGGATAGCAGATTTAGAAAGGCAAATGGTTAAAGATGGAGTTTATGAAAACTTTAAAAAGGTTTTTGAAGAAATATCAGGTAATTCATGGATAGATGCAAGAGAAGATTTCTATTATGAAGAAGATTCAATTATAGAAGCATTATCAAAGACTACTAAAATGAGTGAGGAAGCGGCAAGAAATTGGTATAATAAATGCGAAGAAAATTACTCATTAAGTATAGATAAATTTGCGGATAAGGTTAAAGAATATAGTGAGTCTAAAGGAAAGAATCATCATGTTGTATTTCTAGTAGATGAAATAGGTCAGTATATAGGAGATAATACACAACTTATGTTAAATCTTCAAACAGTGGTAGAAGATTTAGGAACTAAATGTGGCGGTAAGTGTTGGGTTATAGTTACATCACAAGAAGGATTAGATGAATTTACAAAGGTTAAGGGGAATGACTTCTCAAAAATACAAGGTAGATTCAATACTAGATTATCTTTATCATCAGCAAATGTGGACGAAGTAATTAAGAAGCGTATACTTAGAAAAAAAGATAGTGCAACAAGTTATTTAAAAGCATTATATGAACAAAAGGAATCTATATAAAGAATCTTTTAACTTTTACATCTGATACTGCTGAAATGAAACTATATAAAAATGGAGACGAATTTGCAGAGGTTTACCCATTTATACCTTATCAATTTAATTTGCTTCAATCAGCTTTCAATGGGGTTAGAGAACATGGGGCATCTGGTAAAAGTCTATCTAAGGGAGAAAGAAGTTTACTTGGGGCATATCAGCAAGTTGCTATAGATTATATGAATGAGAATACTAATATACTTATACCTTTTTCAGCTTTCTATAAAACTATAGAAACTTTCTTAGACTCATCAATCAGAACAGTTATTATTCACGCTGAAAAGAATGGCAATTTAAATAAATTTGATGTTGAAGTTTTAAAACTATTATTCTTAGTTAAGTATGTAAAAGAAATAAAGGCGAATATAGAGAACCTTTCAACATTGTTAGTAAGCGAAATAGATGCAGATAAGTTAGAAATAAAGAAAAAAGTTCAAGAGTCTTTAAATAAATTAATAAGAGAAACCTTAGTACAAAAGAATGGTGATGAATATGTATTCTTAACTAATGATGAGCAGGACGTAAATAAAGAAATCAAGAATATGTCAGTTGATAATGGAGAGGTTACTCAAAAGGTTGGGGAAATAATCTTTGATGATATATATGGAGACCCTAAATTTTCATATTCAAGAAAATATGCATTTACATTTAATAAAATTGTAGATGATAGAACAAGAGGACCTCAAACAAATGAAATAGGAGTTAAAATAATAACCGCAAACTTTGATTTAGTAGGTGGTTCAAGCAAAAGTGAACTAAAATTACTATCTACTAGAGAAAATAATGTGATCATAAATATTGCAATAGATGTCAATTATTTAGAGGAAATAGAAAATGTATTAAAGATTGATGCTTATCTTAGAGTTAAGGGTGGCTCAAAATCCAGCACTGCTATAGAGAATATTAAAGCAAAGAAAAGTAGAGAAAGAGAAGATAGATTAAAGAGGGCAAAATTCTTAATAGAAGGGGCTTTAAGAACTGCTGAAGTATATGTAAATGGCAGCCTTTTAGATATAAAAGAAAAAGATGGAGTAGATAGAATAAATGAAGGGTTAAGAGCCTTAATAGATTCTAAATATAATAAAATAAACTATGTTAAAGAGTTTAAAGAAAATGCTAAAGATCTTTATGACATAATGGATGCTAGGCTTAACCAAATGGAATTGATTGATAACAATCCTAATAGATTAGCGGTAAATGAAGTTAATACCCATATACAAACTAGCTCTGCAAGAAATCTTCAAGTTACAGTTAAGAGTGTATTAACTAAGTTCTCCAATGCCCCTTATGGATGGAAAGACATTGATATACAAGCCATAATAGTAACTTTATTTAAAAAGCAAGAGATTAAGGTTATATTAAATGGAGAAGTATTAAGTCCTAATAATAGAGAAATAGTTAATTATATTAATAAAAGAGAGTATCAAGAAAGGGTTATATTAAAAACTAGGGAGAAGGTCAATCAAAAATATATAAAGGTAGTTCGCGATTTGAACAAATATTTATTTGGATTCTCATCATTGCCAACGGATGAAGACGGAATAATGGGGATATTTAAAAATGAGTGTAAAAAGGAACTTTCAAAAATAAATGAAATGCTTGTTAATTTTACATTCAAAACATCATATCCGGGAGAACAAACATTAAAAGATGGCAAGAAACTATTTACAAAAGTAATAGATATTACAGATACAATTGGCTTTTTTAAAGAAGTATATGATTTGGAAGATTACTTCTTAGATTATGTGGATAATATTGATGAAATAAAGGGGTTCTTCTATAAGAAAGAAAATGGAAGTATAGAGTTTTCATCAAAAGGTGAGCAAAGAATTATATTTGATAATGCTTTGGATAAGATAAATAACTATGAAGATAACAAAGAGTATATAGTTAATGATGATATAAAAGCAATTATAAAGGAAATAAAAGAAATAATAAGAATGCCTAAACCTTACTCTAAGATACCTACAATACCTCTTTTAATTGAGAAGTATAATAACAAAATTATTGAGTTACTGGAAGAAGAAAGTGTTCCTGTGAAAGGCTTTATAGAAATGTGCAGAAAAGAAGTATTTGAAACTTTAGATGGATATGACTTTAAAGATAAGTTCAAAGACAATATAATTGAGGAATTCAATAATCTTTATAATAGAGTTGATGGTGCAAATAGTTTTGCTGTTCTTTCATCAATGCCAGACCTTGCAGAAAAGATTAAATTAAAGTGGATTAAGGAAATAGTAACAGAAGATGAAAGACTAAAGAGAATAAAGGCTAAAGAAATAGATGAAGCGAATAGAGTAGCAGAGGGAACAGTAAATGGTGAAAATAAAACTGCCACATCAACATATAAAGTAGATCCTGTACCAGAAGTAGTTATCAAGACTAAAACTTTAAGTATGAGAGAATTAATGAAGGGACAAAAGACTATAAAGAATAATGATGATATAGACGAAGTTGTAGAAGCACTTCGAGCAAAATTAAGAGAAGAACTAGAAAAGGATACAATAATTAGTTTGGTTTAGTTGGCAGTGGATAGTGGCTAGTGAGATCAATTTATTGCTAAATACTACTAGCTTCTCACTAATAACTACCCATTAAAAAAGGAGAATATAAATGGATAAGAATAAAATTAAATCCTTCGCAGTATGGGCTAGAAGAAACTTAATAGGTGCAGTTAAAGATAGAGCAAGGTACATAGGGATATTTATAGATGATAAAGGAAAATATAATGAGTTAAAAGCAGAACCAGTTCAAGGTGGATTTAAACTTGAAGGTGTCGATGGGATTTTTAAATTATCCTTTAATGATAGAAAAGCTTTGTTAGACAAAATTAAAAGTTATGATGACAAAATTGAAGGATTTGAACAAGCAATGGAAGAAGTAGCCTATACTTGGTTTAACAGATTCATGGGAATTAGATATATGGAAGTAAATGAATATCTTCCAATAGGAATAAGAGTTCTTTCATCAGAAGTAGAGGGAAAAACAGAACCTGATGTTTTAACTAGAGTTTCAGAGGTAATAGATGAACTAGGCTTAAATGCAGAATATATATACCCTTTTAGATAGTGGAAAGACTGAAGATAGAGAAGAAGCGTATAAGCATATTTTAGTAAAGCAATGTAACGAGTTAGGTAAGATAATACCCGAAATGTTTGAAAAAATAAGTGACTATACAGAATTATTATTACCAGATAACCTTTTAGAAGAAGGCTCTATAATAAGAAAGATGGTAGAAGATATTGAAGAAAAGGACTGGAAAGAAGAGGTAGAAATGATAGGCTGGATGTATCAATACTACATATCTGAAAAGAAGGATGAAATATTTGCAGCATTAAAGAAAAATGTAAAAATAACAAAAGAAAACATTCCAGCAGCAACACAATTATTTACTCCAAAGTGGATAGTTAAATACATGGTTGAAAACTCATTGGGCAGATTATGGCTAGAAGGACATCCAAATGAAGAACTTCAAAAAGAGTGGAAATACTACCTAGAGGAAGCACAGCAAGAGCTAGAAGTAGAAGAAGAATTAAAGAAAATAAAAGAAGAACACAGTAAACTAAAACCAGAAGATATAAAGGTGTTAGATCCTTGTATGGGATCAGGACATATTTTGGTTTATGCTTTTGATGTACTGTATGAAATCTACAAAACCGCAGGGTATTCAGAAAGAGAAATACCTAGAATGATATTAAAAAATAATCTTTATGGTTTAGATATAGATGATAGGGCAGCACAGTTAGCTTCATTTGCTCTAATAATGAAAGCAAGACATTATAATAGAAGATTGTTTAGAGAGATAGAAAGAGAACATTTAGAGTTAAATTTATGTTCTATACAAGAAAGTAATGGAATAACTAAAGAGGCAATTGATTATTTTGTAGGTAAAAATGAAGAGTTAAGAAGCGATGTGGAGTATTTAGTAGAGGTGTTTACTGATGCTAAAGAATATGGCTCTATATTAGAAGTTGAAAAAGTAAACTTTGAAGCACTGAAGCAGAGATTAAAAGAAATAGAAGAAGATCACAACTTTACTTTTGGTGATTATAGAAAAATGCTTTTAGATAAACTTCCGATGATAATTAAACAGGCAGAGATTATGAGTAGAAAGTATGAGGTTTGTGTTACTAATCCTCCATATATGAGCAGTGCGGGAATGAACGGAAAAATATTTTCATATGTAAAGAAAAACTATAATGAAGGTCGAAATGATTTATATACAGTATTCATATTAAAATGTATGGACTATTGTTTAAATGGAAAATATGTTTCAATGATTACTCAACAAGGGTGGATGAGTTTGACAAGAAGTGAAAAACTTCGTGAATATATATATGGGAATGTATTTTATACAAATCTAGTTGAATTAGGTTCTCATATTTTTGAAGGATTAAGTGGAGAAGTAGTAAAAAGCACTGCATTTGTTTATAGAAAAGATAAAAACGATAATTATTTAGGCATTTATAATAAGTTAGGCAATTATACTGACAGTGAGCAAAAAAGATGTGCATTCTTATCAGGAAAAAATCAATATGTATACTCAATGAAGAATATAAAAAAAATTGAAGGGTATCCACTGTCGTATTGGCTATCTAGTGAATTATTGAATTTATTTTCAAATAGTACAGTATCTAGCAATTTTATTTGTAGAGCAGGAATGCAAACAGGAAATAATGAAGTATTTATTAGATACTGGTATGAGGTGGAAAAAGGTAAGCTTGAATCAATAACAAAATCTTGTGATTCAAAATGGTATTCTTATAATAAAGGTGGTTCACAACGAAAATGGTATGGGAATAAAGAATTAGTTGTTAATTGGGAAAACAATGGTAAAGATATAAAGAAATATAAAAAAGAAAGATATGAAGCAGGAGAAATTGAAAAGAAAAATAGCGAATGTTGGAATACAGAATTTTATTTTGTTGAAGGAATTACTTGGTCATCTATTTCATCGGGGACACCAATGTTTAGGTATGAAAGTAAAGAGTCAATTTTTGATATTAAAGGACCAACTTGTTTTGCTAAAAATACAGTATCTCATGACAAACTACTTTGTATTATGGGGTATTTAAATAGTTCGGTTGCTAGATGTTTATTGCAGGTACTATCGCCAACATTAGACTGTAACCCAGGAACGGTAAGTAAGTTGCCATATATTGATTATAAAGAAGAAAATTTATTACAATTAATTAATAAATGTATTAAAATATCAAAAAAAGATTGGGATTCATTTGAAACCTCCTGGAATTTTAAAGTTCATCCGCTTTTGTTAATTGAGAATGGAGAGTTGAGAGCTGAGAGTGATGAGAAAAACAAGAAATTATCTACCACTAAATATATAGCTGATGCATTTGATGTATGGAGATCATTTACCGATAAACAGTTTGAGCAGTTGAAGTATAACGAAGAAGAACTAAATAGAATTTTTATTAATATTTATGGGCTACAAGATGAGTTAACGCAAGAGGTTGAGGATAAGAATATTACTATTAGAAAAGCCGATAGAGAAAGAGATATTAAATCATTTATTTCTTATGCTGTTGGTTGTATGTTTGGTAGATATTCTATTGATGCAGAAGGTCTTATTTATGCTGGTGGAGAATTTAAAGGTAAGCGGAATTTGGATGAGAAAAAAGTTAGAAGAATAGAAAAAGATGATGATGGTAATATTATATCGGATTCATGGGTTGATGCTACTTTTTTACCTGATGCTGATAATGTTATTCCTATTACAGAGGACGAGTATTTTGAAGATGATATTGTTTCAAGATTCATTGATTTTGTTAGAACTGTTTATAGTGAAGAAACTTTAGAGGAAAACTTAGATTTTATTGCAGATTCTATTGGCAGAAAACCTTCTGAAACTGCTAGACAGACCATTAGAAGATACTTTATTAAAGATTTCTATAAAGATCATTTAAAAATTTATCAAAGGAGACCTATCTATTGGATGCTTGACTCTGGTAAGAATGATGGATTTAAGGCTTTAATTTATATGCATAGATATAATGAACAAACAGTTGCAAGGGTTAGAACGGACTATCTTCATACATTACAAAGAAAGTATGAAGCAGAGATACAAAGACAACAGTTAATAGTAGATTCAAAGGAGTATACTGTAAAGGATAGAACAGCTGCATCGAGGAAGATAGGTAGAATATCAAAGCAGATAGAAGAATGTAGAGAGTATGATGAAGTAGTAGCCCATTTAGCAAATGATAAAATATCTATTGATTTAGATGATGGGGTTAAGGTTAACTATGCTAAATTCCAAGGAGCAAAGGTTATTAATTCTAAGGGTAAAGAAGTAAAGATGGATTTATTAGCAAAGATATAAAAGATATGCTCCTATGTAAATCATAGTGGTATATCAAATGGTAGATAAAATAAAAGATATAGCATATAGCTATGGGGATAACATAATTCATCCAGATGTAAAAAATTGATATGTGCTTTTTTAATAGAAAGAAGAAATATTAGAAAAGTATAATTTAGAAAAATATGATGCATTTGAACTTTTAAAAAAGAGCGATGGAAAACTGCCTATAGATAGTTTAGAATTTATAGATCCAATATTTTTAGATGAAACTAATATTTAAAGAGAGCTTTATATAGCAGGCGTTAGATATAATTAACTATTTGTGGAGTCATAAGAAGAAAATACAAAGAGAACATTGACAAGCAATGTAAAACATGGTATATTTATAGTAGGAACTAGGTAAATGTTTATAGCATATGGAGAGTTTAACTAGTTACTATAACAAGGCGTAAAGCCGTAAAGTATCCCCTATGTTCGTATGAGCATGGGGGTATCTTTTTTATATTCTAATATTTATAAGCTTTATGGCGAAATAAATTGCATTTAAATAAAATACATTTCATAAGGTGGGGTTTCAATGAAGAATGAAATTAATTATGCTTTGGGGTTAGATATTGGTATTACTTCTGTTGGATGGTCAGTTATTAATTTAGATGTAAATCGAATTGAGGATTTAGGAGTTAGAATTTTTAATGCTGCGGAAAATCCTAAAGATGGGGCATCATTGGCATTGCCAAGAAGAACGGCTAGGGGAAGAAGACGTTTACTTAGAAGAAAAGCCTATAGAATAAACAGAGTAAAAAATCTTATATTAGAAAGAGAAATTTTAAGCAAGGATGAATTGGATACTCTTTTTACAAATAAAGAAGTTATAAGTGTATGGGAAGCAAGAATAAAAGGATTGGATCAGCAACTATCAGGGAAAGAATGGTCAAAAATATTAATCAATTTATGTAAGAGAAGAGGATTTAAGTCTAATAGAAAAAATGAGTCAAAGGATAAAGAAGCAGGACAAATTATAAGCAGCATAAATAATAATATTGAAAAAATGAAAGAGGCAAATGCAAGAACTGTTGGAGAATTTATCTATAATGAAGTTATGAACTCAGAAGATAAATATAGACCACTACGTAATAAATTTGGTGAGTACAATATGTGTGTTTCAAGAAATATGATTAGGGAAGAAATACATATGTTATTTGAAAAGCAAAGAGAATTTGGAAGTGAATTTGCTACAGATGAAATAGAAGATGATTATTTAAATATATTTAATTCTCAGAGACCTTATGCAAACTTTGAAGATTTAGAAAAGTTAGTAGGATTTTGTACATTTGAGAAGAAAAAATATAAACGGGCACCCAAAAATTGTATTTCAGCAGAGGAGTTTGTTTTATACGAAAATTTAAATAAACTTTCAATTATTAAAAATGGTGATGGAAGAAAGCTTACCCAAGAGGAGAGAATTTTAATTGCAGATGAAGCTTTTAAAAAGAAAGAAATAAAATACACCCATTTAAGAACTTTATTAAACTTAAAGGAAGAGGAGCTTTTTTCAACTTTAACCTATAGTATTGATAAAGACAAATCTAAAACTGAAAATACAAAATTTATTTCATTAAAAGGTTATCATGAAATAAGAAAGTCTATAGAACATGGTGTTAGCAAAGAGTATTGGGAAGAAATTAAAACTAATAGAAAAATGTTAAATGATATAGCTTATGTTTTGACTTTAGGAAAGACAGATGAAGATATTAAAAGGCAGCTAAAACTTAGAAACATTTCGAATGAAAAAGTTATACAATCACTTTTAGACATTTCTTTTAGCAAATTCAATAATTTATCTATAGAAGCTATAGATAAAATATTACCTTTTATGAAAAAGGGATATCAATATAATGAAGCTTGCGAAATGGCAGGGTATGATTTTAAAGCAATATATAAAGGAGTTAGGTCTAAAAAGCTACCAGTGATTGAAATAGATGAAATAGTAAATCCTGTAGTTAACAGAGCATTGGCTCAAACCAGAAAAGTTATTAATTCAGTTATTGAAAGATATGGATCTCCAGTAAGAATAAATATTGAACTTGCTAGAGATTTAGCAAAAAACTTTAAAGATAGGAAAGCTATTGAGAAAGAGCAAAAGGAAAATAGAAATAATGTAAATAAAATAAGAGAAGAAATTAAGAGCTTAATGGGAAAAGAGCCAACAGGAAGTGAAATTCTAAAATATAGATTATGGGAACAGCAAAAAGGAGAATGTGCGTATACCCAGCGGCCTATATATATAGAAAAGCTATTTGGGTATGGAGATTGCGAGATAGATCATATAATACCATTTAGTAGATCTTTTGATAATAGTCTATCTAATAAAGTATTAGTATTAGGAGTAGAAAATCAAAGAAAAGGTAATAGAACACCTTATGAATATTTTGGAGAGGATGAGGAAAGATGGAATAGGTTTCAGACATGGGTTAATGGAAGTCATTTAAATTATAAGAAAAAAGTTAACTTGTTAAAGAAAAAGTTTACCCAAGAGGAACAGAATCAATGGAAAGCTAGGAACCTACAAGATACAAAATATATATGTAAATATATAGCTAATTATATAAATAATAGATTAGAATTTAAAGAAAGTGATTCAAAGCAAAAGGTTATTACTGTTAATGGAAGTGCAACAGCGTACTTAAGAGGAAAATGGGGATTGAGTAAAATTAGGGAAGATGGTGATAAACATCATGCTTTAGATGCAACTGTAGTTGCAGTTACCACACAAAGTATGATACAAAAAATATCGAGATATAATAAAGCTCATGAATTAAGATATATTAGAGCCAATGAAGATTTTGTTGATGTAGAAACAGGGGAAGCAGTAGAATTACAAAAGTATAGAGATGAGTTAAAGGAGATTCTTCCAAGACCATGGAGGGGATTTAGTGAAGAGCTTATGATGAGGCTAAGTGAAAACCCAATTGGTAAACTTCAAAAATCTCCAATTGAAAGTTATGATCTTGATTTTATCCAAAATACAGTAAAACCAATATTTATTTCAAGAGTCCCTTTTAGAAAAATTGGGGGAAAATTATTTGGAGAAACTATTTATTCTAGCAAGGGCTTTAAGGGAGAATACTTTGTTAAGAAAAAGAACTTAGATGAGCTGAAGAAAGAAGATTTAAATAATTTCTATAATTATAATTGTGATAAAAGATTATATGATGCAATTATAGATAGGATGGAAAAATTCGATTATAATGCAAAAAAAGCTTTTGAGAGTGAATTTAGAAAGCCAACGAAGAGTGGAGAGAAAGGTCCTATTGTAAGAAGTGTAAAAATAAAGACCAAAGTGCCTTTTAAAAATGGAATAGAATTAGAAAATGTTAAAGGTTTGGTTGCTAAAGATGGTATAGTAAGAATAGATATTTATGAAAAAGAAGAAAAATACTTTGCAGTTCCAGTATATAGATATCAATTAGCACAAAGAATTATTCCTAAAAAAGCAGCACTAGCCAAGAAATCAGAAGAAGAATGGCCAATAATGGATGAAAGTTATAAATTTAAATTTTCAATTTATAAAAATGATTTAATAGAAATAAGATACAAAACTAAAGGTGGATATTTTGGATATTTTGATGGTTTTGATATAAACTCTGCAGGAATAACCATTGAAAATCATGACGGCTCCGAAAGATATAGGGGGATAGGAATAAAGTCAGGTGTTTTGGAATTTAACAAATATGAGGTAGATGTATTAGGAAAATATTATAAGGTTAAAGTAGGTGATAGGAGTTGAGCTTTAGAAGTGTAATCATTTCAAATTCAGCTAATTTAACTCTTAAAAACAATAATCTGATTATTAATAATGACAACGAATTTCAAATTCCCATAGAGGATATATCTATTTTAGTTATAGAGGGAATATCTGTTAGGTTAACTAATAGATTATTGAATAAATTGGCTGAAAATAATGTTGCAACCATAATTTGTGATGAAATTCATTTGCCGTCATCCATATTAATACCTTTAAATTCACATTATAGATCTTATAAGGTATTAAAACAGCAATTAGATCAAAGTGCTGCTTTTAATAAAAGAATATGGCAGAATATAATAAGACAAAAATTATATAACCAAGGTAAATGCCTAGATATTTTGGGGTTAAATGGAGGAGATTTTTTAGATAAATTATCAAATACAGTTGAAAGTGGAGATAAAGGAAACAAGGAAGCTATAGGTGCAAAATATTATTTTAAAAGTTTGTTTGGTGAAAATTTTACACGAAATACTGGAAATGGGATTAATGCAGCATTGGATTATGGATATGCAATTATGAGAAGTGCTGTAGCTAGGGCACTTGTTATGTATGGATTTAACACTGCATTAGGAGTAAATCATTGTAATGAATTAAATTCTTTTAATCTTGCAGATGATTTCATGGAACCACTTAGACCTATAGTAGATTTATGGGTTTATAGTAATATAAATTATGATTGTGAATTAACTAAAGATGATAGAATAGCTTTAGTTGATTTAATCAATAGTGAATGCATTATTGAGAAACAAAACCACTCTATTTTAAATGCTATAGATAAGATGATTGCTTCTTATACAACGGCTTGCAGCAAAAAAGATTTTAGATTATTAAAATTGCCTACAATAAAACAGTTGGAATATCATTATTATGAGTAGGAGATTTATGAGATTATTAGTATTTTTCGATTTGCCTGTTGTAGAGAAGAAAGATAGAAAAGAATATCAAAACTTTAGAAGATTTTTATTGAATGATGGGTACATAATGATTCAATATTCAGTTTATGCTAGAATTTGCAATGGAATAGATGGAGCTAATAAGCATATAGCAAGATTAAAAAAAAATTTACCCCCAAAAGGTTCTGTTAGGTATTTACAAATTACAGAAAAGCAATATTGTGAGATGGAATTTTTAGTAGGTGCACCAAAAGCACAAGAAAAAATTATAAATTCAAGCCAACTAAATGTTTTTTGAAGAGATAAAGCCCCTTGAAATCTAGTTATTTCAAGGGGCTTTACAGCACCTATTATAGCATATGGAGAATTTACTAGGAACTATAACTATAGAACTTTACAAATGGATAACATCCCAATTATAGCATATGGAGAATTTACTAGGAACTATAACTCTGGCAACAACTTCTTTATCAAAACCATTATTATAGCATATGGAGAATTTACTAGGAACTATAACTCAAGTTGCTTCTTCTGTTCCGTATTTTTAATTATAGCATATGGAGAATTTACTAGGAACTATAACCTGAAACCACGTACTATGCGGATTATGGCGTATTATAGCATATGGAGAATTTACTAGGAACTATAACCAATTACTTCGCCATCTCGAATACTTTTTTATTATAGCATATGGAGAATTTACTAGGAACTATAACTATATACCATTAACTATGGCAGGCAAACAAATTATAGCATATGGAGAATTTACTAGGAACTATAACAGAATGTCACATATATTGTTGTCACTCCATATTATAGCATATGGAGAATTTACTAGGAACTATAACCTCGGCAACTGTTTTAAAGTTAATTGTCTTATTATAGCATATGGAGAATTTACTAGGAACTATAACACCGCAGGCATTGTATAGAATTTCAGTGTTATTATAGCATATGGAGAATTTACTAGGAACTATAACGCATTGTCATGTTTCGTTTCATCTGTTATATTATAGCATATGGAGAATTTACTAGGGACTATAACTGTCTTGGTAGTCCATGTCCTATTCCTTTATTATAGCATATGGAGAATTTAGGGCATCTACCTATTCATTTCCCTACAAAATTAGAAAACTAATTTGAACTTAATTTATATAAAAATATTAAAAATTATTTACTGGATTTCAATATAATTAAGAATTATTTCTATTTATTGTAACAAAAAATATCTAGTTTATATTTTATAATGATATACTATAATATACATATAATAAAAATAAATATTTATTTACGATTTAATCAATACTTTAATTTAGAATTTAATTTTACTATAAAGTCATTAAAGAGGTGTACTTATGAATTTACAAGAAATAAGGAATTTTCTAAAAGAATTATTTTCAAAGCCATTAAACGATGGAAAGAAGCGCCATATTGTATTTTGGTATGACAGTAATGAAGATTTCGCTGAAGATATAGATGAATTTGATATAGAAAATGTTAAGGTTATTAAGTTAACAGATAAAAATGCTTTTTGGGCTAAGTACTATATAGAAAAAGAAGATACAACAAGTAATATACTTGTATATTCAAATATGGAAAAGCCAATACCTTCTGAAGATTGGCTTTATGATATTTTTTGCTACAGTGAGGAATTCTCTACAGATAGAGCAACAGTAATTATGAGAGAATTGAAGGTTATGGATGTTTCACTTAAAGAGGAATTTAAACTTTATAATACTTTCTTTAAGAATAAGGAAAGAATAGCAGATTTTAAGAATTTGAATATACAACATTATACTAGAGAAAAGGTTCACATAGGAGTTTTAGCAGTTTTAACCAAGGTTAAAATTATGGATATAGAAGAAATATTAAAAGCTGTATTAAAAGAATACCTAGATGGTGGCAATACAATATATGAAGATATAAAGAAGTTTGGTGATTTAGGTTCATTTTGGAATTTAATCGTTAAGTATTATGGATATAGATTTGAGGAGAAGAGCTTAGAAAGATTTATGGCTATGCTTTTAGTGACTAATATGAATGAAACAATTAAGTTCCAGTTACCAAAGCAATATGCAACTTTTATATCCACTAAAGTGACTAATTGCATAGTATTTATAAACCACTTTATGAATAATGTTAAAGATGGAGAATACTACGACAAAATGCAGAGGCTTGTAGGAAATAAACTAAAGATAGATAAACTATTAGAAAAGAATGATTCAGAGACTTTTATTAACTGCGATGTTTTTGAAGAAATAGATAAAACAGTACTTAAAAGAATTATTTCTCTTTTAAAGGATGAATTAGAAGAATACAGTAAGTATTTAAATCTTATCAATACAAGAAGAACTATGCATTTTTATAAAAAGTATGGAAATGAATATAAAGCGGTAAAATGGGCTATAAATCTATTAGGCAAGAATAAAGAGTTAAATTTAAACATAAAGACTGAATCATCTTATGATATGTTTAAATCTTATGTTAAGGATTATTACTCAATAGATAAAGCCTATAGAAAATTCTATTATTACTTTGATAAATGTATGGATAAAGATCAGTTAAATTATTTAAAAGAAAGAATAGAAAATGTGTATAATAATTGGTATTTACAAGAGTTATCTATTAAATGGTTTAACGTATTAGAAAAGGAAACCTCTTGGAGAATTAATGGATTAAAATATCAAGATAATTTCTATAAGGAATATGTTAAGTTTGAAAAAGAAAGAGTTTTTGTAATAATATCTGATGGATTAAGATATGAAAGTGCAGAAGAACTAGCTAGCAAACTTACAAATGAAAGAAAAGGAAAGGTAGAAATTGAATCAATTCAAGGGGTATTACCTTCCTATACAAAACTAGGTATGGCTTCTTTACTTCCCAATAAAAGTATAGAAATTAATGATAAATATGATGTAGTGGTGAATGGAATTAGCACAAATGGAACTGAAAACAGAAACACTATATTAAGGATGGAGAATCCTAACTCTTTAGCAATTACTTACGATAAGGTTATGGATATGAAAGATGCTGAAATAAGAAAGACCTTTATAGGGCTTGATGTAGTGTATATTTATCATAATGCTATAGATGCTAGAGGAGATCATGCATCTACGGAAAGGGAAGTGTTTGAAGCTACAGAACTTGCATTTAATGAAATTATTACCCTAGTAAACAAATTGGTAAATAGAGTAAGTGCAGCAAGTATAATAATTACAGCAGACCATGGATACCTTTATAAGAGAAATGTTATGGAGAAAAGTGATAAAATATTTGGTGTTAACTTAGATGATGGTGAAGATAGCAGAAGATTTATATTAACCCATAATAATGATGAAGTAGAGGGTACAGTATTGTTTAGTATGGATTACTTATTAGGCGAAGGTTCTAATAAAAGTGTTATTACACCGAGAGGAGCTTCTAGGTTTAAAGTACAGGGTGCAGGTTTTAACTATGTTCATGGCGGAGCAATGCTGCAAGAGGTTGTAGTTCCAGTAATTAAGTTTAAAAATGATAGAAGTACATCATCAGCAAATGGTATAAGAAAGGCTAATATATCATTAACAAGCGTAACAAGAAAAATAACAAATATTATAACATACCTTGAGTTTTTCCAAGAAGAAAAAATTCAAGACAAAGTTATAGTACAAAGGGTTAAATGTTATTTTGAGGATGAAGCAAGAAATAGAATATCTAATGAGAATATTATAATTGGAGATTCTGGATCAGAAAATCCATTAGAAAGAACATATAGAGAAAAGTTTGTTCTAAAGAGTATGGCTTACGATAAGACAAAGCAGTATTTCTTAGTAATGCAAGATAATAACAATTCAAATGGTATGTATGAGAGAATACCATTTACCATTGATATTGCTGTAGTAGATGAATTTGGATTTTGAAGATAGTAGTTAGTGAATGGTTAAAAAAAAGTAAAAAAACTAATTACTATTCATTGGCAACATTAATACTAATAAAATTTTCAATTAGAAAAGAAGGGTTATTTATATTTAAGGAAGTAAGAAGAAAAGATAGAGAACTAAATATTGCAAAAGCAATAGAAGTAAGATACAATCCTCCTTCAGCAGAGGAATATATTTCTTTGAGACTGAAAACTGGAATGGGAACAAAGGACCTGTCTAAAGCAGAGATTGCCTTAAAAAATTCATTGTTTATTGTTTCTTTGTGGGACAAAGGCAAATTGATTGGATTTGGAAGAATTGTTGGGGATCAAGGTATAACTTATGTGGTTTCTGATATTATGGTAGACCCAGGTTACCAGCGCAAAGGCATAGGGAAAATGATTATGAAAGAAATTGATTTTTATTTAGAGAAGAACACCGATCAGTATGCATATGTGTGTTTAATTGCCAATAAACCTGCAGACAAACTCTATTCCCAATTTGGTTTTGAATATGTAGATCCAAAGTCATGTGGTATGAAGAGAAAGCAAAGTAAAGTAAATAAATCCTTATAAAAGGATTATTATTTCATTGAAATATGGAGGGGATAAACAAATATGAAAACACTTATAGTTTATAGATCTAAACATGGCTGTGTAGAAAAATGCAGCAAAGAGTTAGCAGATAGGCTTTCTGGAGAGGCTGTAACTGTAGATTTGAAAAAAGAGAAAGTACCGGATTTAAGAAGATTTGATAATATTATTATTGGAGGATCAATTTACGCAGGGAGAATTCAAAAAGAAGTAACGGATTTTTGGTTAAAAAATATCAATGAATTAAGAGAGAAAAAAATTGGATTATTTGTATGCGGTATGAGAGACGAAGAAAGTGGAAAAACACAACTAGATAATTCTTTTCCTGAAGAATTGTTATCTAAGGCTGTTGCTAAAGGGTATTTTGGAGGAGAAGTAACTTTCAGCAAGATGAATTTTTTTGAGAGGTTTATAATTAAAATAGTAACTAAAAATGATAAAGATGTATCAAATATATTAAGTGAGAATATTATAAAATTTGCACAAGCAATGAATGGTTAACTTAATATAGATGCTATTTCAGGTGCTATAGTTACAAAAGATTGCTGAAATAAAACATTAATATTAGTATGGATAAAATAAAACGAACACATTATTGTGGAGATTTGCGAGAGGGT
>ENA-UOOE01001407-UOOE01001407.1-fermentation-metagenome-genome-assembly--contig:-NODE-1407-length-20478-cov-169.476864_pt1 | contig 20478 bp, 19 predicted proteins | sample MGYA00245776_ERZ724021 | MGnify/ENA primary metagenome ERZ724021 (study PRJEB28704, sample SAMN03018321) | fermentation metagenome | biome: anthropogenic terrestrial biome; feature: soil... | reverse complement strand
TGAATAAACCTGAAGGTACTGTAAAAAGCAATCAATATAGAGCATTACAAAAGCTGAAAAAAATACTTGGAAAATGTAATTATTTTTCTGATTAAAAAATGCCCCAGCAAAAGGAGCATTTTTTATTTTACCCGATAGCAGCCATCCGTAACCCCACCTAAATCTAAGAATCACTTAATCCTATATTATTTAATACAGTAGAAACAATTATCTACTCCAAAATAAATTCTATCGTCATAAATAAGGGGTGCAGTGTAATTCCCTATTCCCCCGCCATACTTCCATTTAACTTCTCCAGTTCCCTTATCAAAGCAGTATACCCCATCATCACCGCTAACATAGGCCATTTTATTTGTAACAATGATGTCAGAAAGCTTTAAATCCTTATAATCCTTTTCCCATATAACCTTCCCATCATAAGAATCTACAGCACATATTGAAGTTCCGTTTGGTGTCTGCATACTGGCATAAATTATTTTATTATCTATAGACATACCTCTTATCGAACAGTTTTGAAAGTCCTTTTCCCACTTTCCCCCTCCAATGTAGGGCTCAAATTTTGCTATAAATCCTTCCCCCTTTTCACTCCTCTCCCCACAGACAAATATAAAATCATTGCCTCCAGCTATATCATATATTTCTCCATTTGCATCAAAATCATATTGATCATTTCCCATATTAATATCAATAGCCCTTATTTTTTCATTTGAAAGTTGGACAAAAAGGTTCCCTTTATAAATAATTGGAGACGACTTTAAAGATGTTCTTTTTAAATCAATACCCCTTGGATTATATTCAATAGGCTTTATCATGCTAACATCTTTAGTTTTTAAATTAAACTTATAGATATAAGCATTGAGATTATTTTCATTGATACCCTCATCTATAAAATAAATCCTATCCTCACTTATAATTGGATATTTTATATCCCCTTTGTAAGATTTATTTTTGGAATTGAAAAACCACTTTTCCTCGCCATCTTTTAAATCCACAGCATGAAAATATGGATAGGAATCCGCTTCCCCGTAATACAATAATCCTTTATAAATTACAGGGCTTGATATCCTATTCGCCTTTAATCTATATTGCATCTTCCCATCTCTGCAATTTAATACATATATAGCATCCTTTCCTTTATTGTCTTTTTTCTTTGCTTTAAAGCATATAAAGTTACCCTCTAAAACTGGATAATTTAGTTCATATCCATCCTCTAACTTAAACTTCCATACTATATTCTCAGGCTTATTTAATATACTTTTTTCCTTAATTGCATGACCTCCTTCAGGATTAAAGCCATACATATTAGTATATGGTTTGCTTTCACCCCCAGAGCAAGAGCAAAATGCTAATAGAGAAATAAATAAAATTACGAATTTAAACTTATTTGAAGTTTTCATAATTCATCCCCCTATAGACAATTTTACATCATTATAGAAATATTTGGAACATTTCCATATATTATTACGTCATATAAATATAATAGAATAAAAAAATTAAGGGGGGGCCCATATGAAAAAACTAATATCAATTATAATTACTGCAATTATGTTTTTTTCTATTTCAATAACAGCTTTTGCAGGAGAAAAGAACCTTATTGCTGTAAAGCCTAATATTGACCTTAAACAAGCAGTAGAAATAGCAAAAGAAAAACTGAATGTTAAAACTGAAGGCATGGAATTTAATAACAGCTATTATGAGCATGATAACAATAAAAGTGCATGGAACTTATCATGGAGAAATAAAAAAAATAATTATGAAGGCATTGAAATCGACGTGGATGCTGTAACAGGAGATATTCTGAGATTTTCAAAATGGGACTATAGTAAAAATGACAATTCAAAAATTCCTAAATATACAAAAGAAGCTGCTCTTAAAGCTGCAGAGGATTTTTTATTGAAGCTTGAACCAAATAAATATAAAGAAGTAAAACTTCTTAATGGAAGCAAATTTAGCAATGATTCCGATCTTTATTCTGCATATTATACATTTGCATTCTCAAGGCAAATAAATGGAATTAATTTTATTCAAAATGGAATGACAGTAAATGTGAATAAAAATACCCTTGATATTTCTGAATATGAGCTTTCATGGGATAATGATGCTAAGTTTCCTGATAAAAATAATGCTATAAGTAAAGACAAGGCACAGGATATATATAAAAACAAGCTCGGTCTTGAGCTGTCCTGCCAATTAATCAATAAAAATGAAGGTGAGCTTGTTCCTATGCTTGTTTATTCCTTCAAGGATAAAAATGGAGTAATTGATGCTTTAACTGGAGAAGTTTTAGAAAATAATAATTACGAAATATTGAAAAGATATGCAATGGATGAAAAGTTCAGGTCAGCAGGTGGGGGAGGAACCAAAGAAGTTCTTACTCCTGAAGAAACTGCTTCTTTAGAAAAAAATTCAAAGCTTATAAAGCAGGATGAAGCTGTCCAAATATTAAAAAAATACCTGCCCATCAATGAAAAATATACACTTCAATCGGCAAATTTATATACAGATAGAAATAATAGCAATCCTACCTGGTTCATTAGCTATTACTTTAACAGCAAAGAAGGCTATGGCAGCATGAGAGGAGAGGTAGATGCCCTTACAAAAGAAGTTCTCTCATTTTATATAGAAGGGAACGAATTTTATCCAAGGGTAGAAAATATAAAACCCTCCTATTCAAAGGACGCAGCAAAAGCAAAAGCAGAAGAATTTTTAAAAACTATATGTGGTGAAAAATTCAAACTGACATCCTATGATGATAATTATAATGAAGATACAGATTATGGCTATATTAGAAACTATGATTTTCATTATACTGGCAAAATCAATGGTGTTGTATGCCCATTTGACTCCATTGTCGTTTCAGTAAATGCTTATACAGGAGAAGTTATGTGCTATAATTTAAATTGGAAAGATATTAAGCTTCCTTCAAAGGATAAAATTATAAGCCTTGAAAAGGCTAACAGTATTGTTTTCCAAAAGCTAGGCTTTGATAAAGAATATATAAAATATAAAAATGTAAAGGAAAAGGACTCAAAAGAAGAAATAAAACTTGCATATTTATTTGACAGCATACCAGGGGCCATTGATGCAAATTCAGGGGAACTCATCGACAGCATGGGAAAAACAATTAAAGAAATAAAGCCAATAATATTTAATGATATTAAAGGCAGTCCCTCTGAGGAAAATATCAAAATCTTATCAGATCTTAGGATAATTGATGATGAAACTGTGAACTTTAATCCATATGATTATATACTTCAAAAAGATTTTATAAAATATATGGTTAGATCCTTGGAGCCTTACTTTGTACTAACAAATGAAGATTCCTATGATGAGTATTATAAAATTGCAATAGATAGAAAATTAATATCTGAAAAAGAAAAAAATATTAATGGAAATGTATCAAAAGAATTTGCTGCAAAAATTGCTGTTAGGGCCTTAAACTTAGGCTATACAGCTGAACTTTCAGATATTTTTATTACTCCTTATAAGGATGCAGGAAATCTTGATGCAAAGCTTAAAGGATATGTTGCTATTGCAAATGAGCTTAAAATAATTCCAGTAAAAGATGGTTATTTGTATCCAAAAAACAATATAACAAGAGCAGAAGCTGCAGATATTATTGTTAACTACTTAAAAGTAAACTTAACCCTTAATGATTAAAAAGGGGGCTAATTTACTTTTTGCAATTAAATACTTAAAAAAAATTTTTACTATTATTCACAATTCTATTGCAAATGATAAAAAAAATGTTATAATCAAAATATAAATGATTTAACTAAAGACCCCGGTCCCTGTAATTTGGGAACCCTGAAGTCTTAAATTTGTTGTTAAATCAATAAACCCAAATTATAGGAGGTATTTTAACATGGCTGACAAAACATTAGTCTGCGAAGATTGCGGAAAGGAATTTATTTTCACTGAAGGGGAACAAGAATTCTACAAAGAAAAAGGATTCGAAAATGAACCAAAGAGATGCCCAGACTGCAGAAAAGCAAGAAAGCATCAGAGACAAAATAGAACAGATAGATAGTTTCGCAAATAAAAGGAGAGGTAATTCCTCTCCTTTTTTTTATTTTTATCCGATGGCTACCATCCGTAAATATCTAACGGCTGCTACGCCCCTGGATCGGTTCTTCTAAGGCTCGCTTCGAAAGAATGCCACTTATAAGAAGACTCCGCTGAGCGAGCCTAAGAATCACCTTATCCGATGGCTACCATCCGTAATATCTAACGGCTGTTACGCCCCTGGGTCGGTTCTTCTAAGACTCAGTTTACACACTGGCAAAATAACCTGCCGTATATCCAGATGACCACGCCCACTGCAAATTAAAACCTCCGCAGTCGCCATCTATGTCCATTATCTCCCCTGCAAAATAAAGTCCTTTTATAAGCAGGGATTCCATGGTATTTTTATTAATATCCTTAGTATCTATACCTCCTGCAGTAACTTGTGCTTCTGACCAAGATTTATATCCAGTAACTTTAAATGTCCATTCCTTTAATACCTTTAATATTGAGTTTATTTCTTTGTTTGATAAACTTCCACATTCTTTATGAATATTATCAATTTCTGCCTGTTTTAAAATTGAATTTATAAGCCTTTTATTTATAAATCCCACAAAGCTAAAGTCTAAAGGTTTTTCAGGGCTTATATAAAATTTGTTTTTAATAATATTAAAAAGCTCTTCATATTCAAATTGAGGAAACATATCAACGCTAATATAAGGATTACCGCCATTTTCAAGGGATTCAACTGCACTTCTGCTTAGCTGCAAAATTGGAGGGCCTGATATACCATATTCAGTAAATAGTACCTCACCAAATTCTTTTCTCAGCATCTTTTCATTACAGTAAACCTTAACTTCTCCATCAAACTTTACACCTTTTAATGATTTTAAAAATGGGGAACTTAACCTTAACTGGACTAAAGAAGGAATAGGTTTTATCAGCTTATGACCAAAAGATTCACATAATCTATAACCGCTTCCATTTGAACCTAAATTGGGACTAGCTTTCCCACCTGCTGCAATTATTACCCTATCTGCTTTAAAGCTTTTTCCATCCTTTAAAAATATATTAAAACTTTCTCCCTTCTTAATTATAGAGACAACCTCGCTGCCGCAGATTTCCTCAACATTTTGTTTATTCATTTCATATCTTAGTACATCGAGAACGCTTGAAGCCTGACCAGAATAAGGATATATTTTGCCTCCTTCTTCCACCCTGCAATTTATACCAAGCTTTTCAAAAAAATCTATCGTCTTATTTAAATCAAAATAGTTATAAGCTCCATTAAAAAATTCGACATTTCTCCCGTGATATCTTCCAATATTTATATTTGAATTTGTAAAATTACATCTCCCATTCCCTGTAGCAAGAAGCTTTTTGCCTACCCTATCCATTCTTTCAAATACTTTAACCTTTGCTCCATTTCTTGCTGCAGTAATTGCAGCAATCATTCCTGATGCTCCACCACCAATAACTGCTATATTTTTTCTATTATCCATAATTATCACCTACTTTAAATCCACTATAACCTATATTATACATATTATACATCAAAAAAAGATGGCTAAGCCATCTTCAATGTTTATCAAGCCAGTCTATTATGTCATTCATAACCTCATCCCTGTTAGTTTCATTTAAAATTTCATGCCTTGCATCCTTATAAAATTTGAATGAAACATCCTTAATGCCAAGTGATTTGTACTCATTTATAAGAGGCATTACAAGCTTTAAATTTTTTCCTACAGGATCTTTATCACCGCCAGTTACATATATAGGAAGATCCTTTGGAATCTTTGCCACATTACTCTTTTTGTGAGTTTCCAATAATCCAGGTAAAAAGTCACAGAAAAATTGTGCGCTAAATACTCCACCACAGTATGGATCATTTACATATTTATCTACTTCAGCTGTATCCCTGCTTAACCAATCAAAGTCAGTCCTATTTGGCTTAAATGCCTTATTATAGTTTCCAAAGGTTAAACTGTTCATTTTTTCGCTTTTAGCCTTCGGTCCTATTTTTTTAAATTCCTTTTTTGCTATCCTTGTTCCTACTTTTGTCTCAAAATCCTGTCTGCCAGCTGTTCCAGATAAAATAACTCCATTTATTGCCGAACCATATAGCGATATGTACCTTTGAGAAAGCATAGATCCCATACTGTGACCATATAAAAATAACTTAAGAGAAGGATTTTCTTTCTTAATTATCCCTGTTAACTGGTACATATCTTTAACCATCCAATTGTAGCCATCCTCTCCTAAGTAGCCCACATTTTCAAGACCCTCAGCAGTTCTCCCATGCCCCCTATGATCATTTGCATAGACAATGTAGCCTCTTTCATTTAGTCTTTTTGCAAACCTGTCATATCTTGCTGCATATTCTGCCATACCATGTGCTATTTGAACCACACCTTTAGGGCTTGTACCCTCTTCTAAGCCCCACTTATAGCCATATATCTTTTTCCCATCCGCAGCATCAAAATTAAAATCTATTTTATCCATAGTAATCCCCCCAACATAATTATTTTCTTCTAATTATATCAGAATTTTGTGAAAACTTCCAACGATTAAGATAAGGCCTTTTACAGCCCTTATCTCTTAACCACTACTTCATCATTTATCATTTCTCAAATATTTTTATCTTCAAGTCCTAATCACTAAAATGTAATTTATGTTAAACTTTCGGGCACTACTCAAGAGCAATATTCAAAATACACAATTATCGAGTAAACAGTCTAAGTACGAGAGCATATTATACTTCACAAAAACCTCTTTTCTTAGTGAGTCACCGCTTTCTCACCACCCTTCTAACCTTCCTAACCAAGACTGTTGACAAGAAAGGTTAGAAAGGTGACAAGAAGTGCCACTCGAAAGAAAGGTGCTTTTTCAGTGTATCCAGCATGGGCAACAACTGGGTGGTGAAAGTCCACTATGAGAAAGCTTTAAATACATTATCAAAACAACATATCCTTTAAATCATATGGGCTTATATTAGTGAAATCTTGGCAAAAAAAGAGGTATCACATTGGATACCTCGGCTGTAAAACCCTTATCTTTTAACTACCGCTTCATCATTTATCATTTTCCAAATATTTTTATCTTCAAGACCTAACCTCCAAAATGCTACACCGTCTGTTTTCATGCTGTATGCTAAATCAATCTTTGACTTTATGCTCCTGCTGTCCTCAAACCAAACCTCGTGTTTATTCCCATTTTCGGCAGTATAAGAAAACATCGGTGTTTGAGTTTTTTCATCAAATATAATTTGACTGCCATATTTTTGAGCAATACCAATAGCTATGTCATAAGTTACATATTTAGCATCACCTGTTGTCAAATTAAAATCAAATCCAAATACAGAAACATCAGAGAAAACCTTATTGCTTGGCATCTTAGTTATAGTATACTTAAGAACCCTTTCCATCCAGCCTATAGATACTACAGGTCCAGGCCCTGATCCCGGCCAGCCGTGCTCATTATAAAGCATTACTCCAAACCTATCTACAGCCTTCCCTATAGCAGCATAATCAAATGCATTTGAAAAAGGATTCAGCATGGCATCTGATGCCCTCGATGGAACAGAAGATGTAAGTATATATCCCTGCCTTCTTAAAGCTGCTCCAAGCTCTGCATATAAAAGGGAAATGTTCTTCGAATCTTCAAAATATACATCTTCAATATCAAGATTAGCTCCATCAAAGTTAAAAGTTTTAACTAAGTTTAAAACGCTTTGTACAAACTTATTCCTATTTTCAGGAGAAGATACTACTGATCTTACAACATCCTTAGAAGCTTTTACTCCTCCCGGCTTATAAAGTAAATTATGAATTACAGGCAATATCCTTACGTTATTTCTATGAGCTATAGCTACTAATGTCTTTACATCATTATCAGTAAAATTACCGAACTTTTCTACTTCTCCTATGTTTGTCTGACTAAATCTGTACATAAAAAGTGCAACTTCAGACATTAAATTTTTATTTGTATTAAAGGATGTAAAGGATGATGGCAGCCCTGGTCCTTCTTCTAATACGTAAAACCCTACTATTGAAACTATAGGTTTCGTTCCATCATAAACTTTCATTGTAACAGCACTTTTTGACATCCATCCATCATTGCCATTAAATATTTTAACCTTGTACCATCCATCAGAATAACCTATTACCCTAACCCTTGCACCTTCAGAAAACTTTGCCATAACTGTACTGCTTGTTTTTCTCTCTTTATAAACAGGAGTACCATTTAAATTCACAACAACCTCTGTATATGCAGGAATTATTAATTTTTGCCCAATGTCTAAATTTGTACTTGTAAGATTGTTTAAACTCATTATGCTTTCAACTGTTGTATTAAACTGTGATGCGATTTTATAAAGACTATCCCCTTTTTTTACTATATATACTCGCGGCTCAAAAGCCATTTACGGCTCCTCCAAACAAATTAATATCTATATATACTATGCATAATATTTTTTATTTGTGTAAAAAAGTCTTTTAATTAAAGATATTTAATCTTTTAAATCTGAATAATATAATAAAAAATTATAAATAATATATATAAGATATCAAATTATTCATCTGATATTACATATAATGGGGGTGAAAATATTAATGCATAGCCTAATCTTAGGCTATGCATTAACATTTTAAGTGCTACTGTAAACTTTTAAGCTAAAGCTTACCACCAAAACTTCGGCAGGGGTAGGTCCCCCAAAGCAGAAAAGCAAAGCCCCACCTTATAAAAGGTGAAGCCTTGAAAATAGATAAATAAGCTTTAAGCTTAATCTAACCCCATGGACTTAGATATACCATCCCCTGTCTTATAAATATATAATCTGTGAAGTGCTCTTGTCATTGATACATAAAGAAGTTTTATATCAAGAGGATTATCCTCATATTTTTCCTTGATATTTACAATGAATACTGCATCAAATTCAAGTCCTTTAACAAGTTGACATGGAACAATAACTACTCCTGCATTATAAAGAGATTTCTTGCCATCTATTATTTCACATTTTATATCTGTGTTCTTATCAAAATAAGCTTTTACAGTGCTGCATTCCTTCTCAGTTTTGCATATAACTGCAATGGATTTAAAATCCTCATTTACTACAGCTTTAATTTTGGCACTTAACTCTTCTAACAGCTTTTTCTCATCAGTATAATTTTTTATCACAGGTTTTTCACCGTGCCTTATTACAGGTTTTGCAAGTATAATATCTTTATTTTTAAGCCTTTTTATTACTTTGTTTGCAAGCTCCATTATTTCAACAGTAGTTCTATAACTTTGCTCAAGTGTGACATAACTTGGATTATCCTTTTCAAAAACTGCTTCCATCATATCTTCCCAGTTATCAATCCCTCTATAGGAATGAATTCCCTGGGAAATATCGCCTAAAATAGTGAACATATTCGTGTTTAATACTTCTTTTAAAGCATAAAATTGAAATATACTAAAATCCTGTGCTTCATCTATTACTACATTTTTAATTATTATCTTTTTGTCAAATCCAATTACTTTGTGCTTTAAATATAAAAGTGCAGCTAAATCTTCAAACTCTATATGTTTGCTATACAGCATTTCTGTAGTTTTGCTGCATAAATATTTAAGTTTATCCTCATTTAAATTCCCATCTGAATATTCATTTATTAATTCTGCATTTCTCATCAAATTAGTGTAATAGTAAAAAACATTTTCCTTGGGAAATTTATCTAAGTAATCATCTATTGCATTTTTTATTTCACTTTTAGCTCGCTTAAGCTTGCTGTCCCTTTCATTCATTAACCTAATAAGCTGAGGTCTTTTTCCCTCCATAGGGACATTTAATTCTCTTATTTTATTTAAAGCCCTATCGTAACTAAACTCAATATTCCTTGGAATATTATCTTTAATTCTGTTTAGTTTATTTCTTAAACTTTTCTTTAATTCTTTTATCCTTTTATAAAAAGGAAGATAGGTTAAATCCTCAAGAAACATCCTGTTTATTTCTTCATAAGTAAGAAGAACTTTTCCGTAAACAACAAAGTCTTCCTTTGGAACAAAATCTTTTTCAATATCCTTTATATATTTATCTATTATATCCTTAAACTCCATAGAGCCTTTAAACTTACAGGCCCAAACGATATTTTCCTTTTCCTTCTCATCTTCACCATTTATAAGATAAGTTAGCTTTTTATCTGAATCCGTAACCCTGTATTTCCTACCTATAAGGTCTAAAACAAAATCAGTATATGTAGTTTGTAAAACCCTTTCAACTCCAAGATCAGGTAAAACATTTGATATATAATCAAGGAATAATTTGTTTGGTGCTAATATCATATAATTTTCAGGATAAAGCTGGTCTTCATAGGTATATATACAATAAGCTATCCTATGAAGGGCAATGGTAGTTTTTCCGCTTCCAGCCACTCCTTGAACAATAAGAGGCCTCCCAAGATCAGCCCTAATTACCCTATTTTGCTCCCCTTGAATTGTAGCTGCAATATCCTTTAATTTATCTTCAGCATTTGCTTCAAGAGATGCTTGAAGAAATTCATCTGTAGTTGTAATATCTATATCTGAAAAGTTAATAAGCTCACCTTTATCAATAGTATATTGCCTTTTTAAGTACATCTCTCCACTTAATGTTTCATTTCCTACCTTATATGTGTTATGCCCCAGCCTTCCTTCATAGTACACATTTGCAATAGGGGCCCTCCAGTCAACTATTATCTGTTCTTTTTTTTCTGCATCATATAAAGATGCCTTTCCAATATAAATTTTATTTACTTCATCCTTTTTTTCTATGTCAATATCTTTATCCTTTGAATCATCGTCTATCTTAAAATCAATTCTTGCGAAATAAGGCTTATCCTTAACCTTTTTATATTCATAATAATTCTTATCAGCCATTTCAATTATGTTATTAGCTATAAGAAGATTTATATATGCGTCACTGCTGTCCTCTGTCTCATCTGATGACATTATACTTCTTATATTCCCCTTATTGATTTCCTTAAACTCCTCTACAGCCTTAATGGTCTTGTTTAAAAAGTCCTTGGTATAATCAAGCCTATTTACTTCTTCCTTATAATCCTTGTGTTTTTTAATTTTTTCATTAATCTTAGATCCCATAAGAGTATCTCCTATTTATATGCTAAAATTTAAATCAGGTTAATATTATACCACTACAATATATTCTAATCAATTTTTATCGCTAGGAACCACAAATTGGAAGGTACTAGCTTCAAAAATTAATAGCGAGCTCTTAAGCTTTAGCTTACCACTGAAACTTCGGTGGGGGGCTTTGCCCGCCGAAGCAGAAAAGCAAAACTCCACCTTATAGAAGAATGGAGTTCTGAAAATAAATAAACCGACAATGTCGGTTTATTTTAATGAAATGCTGCCATTTCTATTTTTTATATTAATATTTGTATTTACATTTCCTATCCTTTGTTCAATAGATTCTTCATTGGCATCCTTTTTAATATTTAAGTTTAAGCTGCTGTTGATATTTCCATACTTTGTATAAATACTAAAGTTCCCTTCTTGACTTTTAGGAATACTTAAATCTATGTTGCCGTATTCGTTTACTATGTCTATATTCCCTTTTAAAACTTTACTGCTTTCCAAAGTTATATGCCCATTTTTATCACTTATAGTTACTGAGTCCTTTGGATTTGTAATGCTAATATTTCCATACTTGTTTTCTATATTTATCCCCTTACCTATATCCTTGATGCTAATATCCCCATTTTCATCGCTAAGCCTTAAGCTGCCCGATACATTTATAGCGTCAACTTCTGAGTACTTTGTATCTATTACAGCATTTCCACCCACATTATCTAATTTTATATTTCCATTTTTATTTGTTATTTCTGCATCACTTTTTACATTTTTAGCTGTAACATCTGCATACTCATTTTCAACCTTTAATGAATTAACACCTTTAACATCTATATTACCATTTCTATTATATATCTTTGTGTCTCCTGAAACGTTAGATACATCTATATCCCCATAGGAATTTCTGGCCTCAAGATTACCCTTAACAGAATCTATGCTTATTTCCCCATGAGTACATCCAATAGTAGTATTTTTAGTTATATCTGCAGCACTTACATTGCCATATTTATTATTTATTTCAACCTCAATGCCTTCAGGAATATATATAGTATAATTTACATTTATTCCGCTTATCTTCGTCCTATCTTCAAGATACTTTTGAATATCAGATTCCACCTTTAAAGTACTCTCATCAGTTATCTTTACAACTGAATCTGAAACCTGTTTTGCAAATTCCCTATCGTTATTTCTTATTTTTATATTTGCCTTAATACTTATTTCTTTTCCTTCACCTTTATTTACCCTTACATTTCCAAATTCATTTATTATAAGCAGCTTTTGCTTTCCAGCTGAATCAATTTTAAATTCTTTTTCATAAACATCTTCATTCTTGTAGTTAGTATTAAAATACGGCATATCTATTTTCAAGCTGAAGGGATAGCTCCTACTAATTTTTTGTCCACAATCAATGCCAAAGCTTACTAAAAGTATTACTATAATAAAAAATATACTCCACCCATCAAATAGAGTCCTACTAGTTTCTGTTTCATTCTTTTTAAGATTCCCTGATAAAAGAATTTCAAGCCCAAAAATTATAAATGTTAAAGGCCACCATTTCCCTATAAAAGCTGCTGCTGAGAATTTTAATATTTTACTTAATATTAATATAAGTCCATAAGAAACAAGCAAAACTCCAAGAGTAAATCTTCCAACCTTCCTCACTTTCATTGTTTCAAATCACCCCCATCCGTATTGGATTTAGAAGAGTTAGAACTTTTAATGAGCTTTATCCCTATAATTATAAAAAGAGCTGAAACTATTACAGTTTGAACGTACTCCCTTATATGATAGTCTATCATTTTTTCAATTTCAGGAAGTACAATTCTCTCAAAAAGTGCTATTATACCAATGACAATAAATGCATATCCCCATATCTTACTTTTATCTTTAGGCATAAGCTTTTCCTTATCAAGCCAAGAAAACATTGCTATATCCTCATCTGATAATTTTTCTTCACTATCTGCCTTGTACATTACATCAAAGATACTATAAAACCATATTATTGGCAGCATAATTAATAATATACTGATTTTCAGCCAATCCGATAGATATATACATAAAAAAAACGTAGTCATAAGCTCAAGGCCTTGGTTAAAAAGTTTTAAGTACATATGTCCTGCTCCGGGAACTACAGATAGAAGCATAGCAATAATCTTTCTGTTTTGCTTTTTAACTTCATCACTATTATAATTATCATATAAATTACCTGAAGTGCCTTCAGGCTCAACACTTTTAAGCCTCATCTTATTAAGAAGTGACATACTGTCTACAAGTGATAAAAGCCATATTATAGGTAAAAATATTGCAATTACATCAGCCTTACTGAAACTAAAAACTTCATCAAATAAAATAAGCATAAATATATCTGCAAAAAATGCAGTGAAAAATATTAAACCTCTTGACATAAACCCAAGATACATATGCCCCATACCAGGAACAAAGGATAATAGAAATGTAACAAATTTGCTTTTATTATTATTCAAACTAACAACCTCCCTTATTTTCCTTTATAATCTTTTAAATTTGAATTTTCGTTTAAAATTCTGTCTGTCCAGCCATTCATAAATACCTGCTCCATTTTGTTTACAGGATTTATAAAACTCTCTGTGATTTTAAGAACATTTGATTGATATGAACTGAATACCCCTCTGGCTGTAAAAAATATAGTTATACAAGCAGCTGCTGCATAATATATAAATAAATCCGGAATATATCTTTTATTCTTTTTAATGGTTTTTTCTTCTTTATATATCTTATTCATAACTGAATCCGTAAAATTAGATGATACCGTTATTTCCTTTTTTGAAGCTTCATTTTCAAGGGTACTAAGGTAAAGTTCAAGACATTTATCACAGCTTAACATATGCTCTTCCATGTTGTCCCTTACTTCATCAGTAAGATTATTATCTATATAATCCTGCCATTCAGTTAAATTATAATGTCTCATTCTCTTCCTCCTCCCACTTTTCTCTTAAAATTTTTCTACCTCTGTATAATCTCGATTCTACAGTTTTTATGCTTACGTTTTCTTCCCTTGCAATTTCCTCATAGGTTTTACCCTGCATATAGTATTTTTTTATTGTTGAAATATACACTTCCGGAAGTGTATACAGTATGTTTCTAAGCCTTTCTTTATCCTCATTTTCTATAATTTTTTCTATTATAGGTTTGTCATCTGCAATTATGTATAAATTTTCATCTTCTATATTTACTTCATGAATAAGCTTTTTCTTCATTTTCCTCTTATAATCTATACATTTATTGGCAGCAATCCTGCCCATCCATGTTTTAAATCCTCTAAACTCATAGCTTTTAAGGGAGCGGTAGACTTCTATAAAAGCCTCCTGTGCCATGTTTTCTGCTTCATCTTTATCCCTCAATATATTAAAACATATTGCAAAAATATATGCTTTATATATTTCAACAAGCTGCCTAAATGCTTCGCTGTTTCCATTTTGAGCAGCTTGAATTAGTTTCATATATTTTTCTTCCATAGCCCCCTCCTTTCCCCGCTTACTAATATAGACGTTAATAATTCCCATTATACTGCATTAATTTTTAAAAGGATTCATATATAGAGATATGTTAAATTCTGACCTATAATGCTATAAAGGAACGCATTAGCGTTCCTTTATAAATTTATATGCACTTTTTAAAAGCTCCCTTGTGTTGTCGTAGGAGACAGCTTTTAATGCTTCCTCATACTGAAGCCACTGATAATCTTCAATTTCTTCTATTTGATAATTTACTTTGCCATCTTCCGCTTTAGCTACAAAAAATACCACTTCTTTTATAACGCCCTCCTTTGGAGAGTATTCCATCGTATACCTAAAATCACCCATTATTTTAACATTAAGACCTGATTCCTCAAAAACTTCTCTTAGTGCTGTTTCATGTTCAGTTTCATCATTTTCTACATGTCCCTTAGGAAAACCCCAATGACCGCCATTTATATGCTTTAAAATTAAGAATTCCATTTTATCATTATTAATTCTATAAACTACAGCACCGCAAGATTTTTCATGTTTCATACTACCCCTTCTTTCGCTATTTATATGCAAAAAATGAAATAATGTTCATATTAATTATACTTTTTTAAAATTTATTTATCTATGGAATAATTTTTTAAATTTAACTAAAAATAAGCTTAGGAGGTGTTTTACATGAGCGTAAATTTATCACAAAAAGAAAGATCACTATTAACTGATTTAAAGGGTCATGAAGAAGTTTGCATAGAAAAATATTCTAACTATGCAAATCAAGCAAATGACCCAGAATTAAAAAATATGTTCAATACTCATGAAAGCGATGAAAAAGATCATCTTAACACAATTAACCAAATTTTATCAGGAACTGTCCCATCTATGGGGGCAGGAGGAGGGGTAGGAGGAGGGGCAGGAGCAGCTGGAACATCAGGGACATCGAGGACAGCAGGGACAGCTATGCCTAAAACTTCAAATATGCAAAGTCAAGGAAAATCTACAGGTATGAATAATGCAGATGCTTCCTCCCTTTGTAAGGACCTGCTTATGACAGAAAAATATGTTTCAAATTCTTATGACACTTCTATATTTGAATTTAAAGATACTGGTGTCAGAGACGCTCTAAACCATATACAAAAAGAAGAACAAAAGCATGGAGAAGATTTATATAACTATATGGCTAAAAATAATATGTACAATATGCAGTAAAAATATTGTATATATAGCATTGGGGGTATAAAATTGGCGAAGGATTTAAATAAAGAAAAGCATCAAGAAGAAAATGCCAACAGGATTGATGAAATAGTAAACATTGCTGAAAAACATGCACGAACAGAAAGGCACTTAGAAAAAGATCTTCCTTTTACGTCAGATAGAGCTGTTAAAAATGCAGAGGAAATTCAAAAAGAAAGAGAAACTAAAATAGAACATCTTAAAGACATTGTAGCTTATGGAGATCATAGTGAAGACAATAAGGATAATATTTAATAACTCATGCAGACTTATCCTGCCAGGAATTTCTATTGACATATTTTAGCTAAAAGTATATTATATATTAATATATAGTAAATCCTATGAAAAGAAGCAAGTAAGTTTGAATACATGCTCAAAGAGAGCTGCAGAGAGTGAAATTGCAGCAGTTATGCTCAAACTGAATGGGTCTTTAAGGAGTTAGGTGAAAATAAGTAGCCTAAAACGTATGCTCCACGTTACAGGAGCAGGATATGATTGTATCTTAAGAGAGGGATTTTATCCCTGAATTTAGGTGGTACCGCGATATTTCGCCCTATGGATTTTTCCATAGGGCGTTTATTTTATATAAATTAAAAAGGAGGATTATTAACATGGATGAAAAAAAGAAAGTTCTTTTTAGCGCAATAAAACCATCAGGAGATTTAACTCTTGGAAACTATCTTGGAGCTATAAAAAGCTGGGTAAAAATTCAAGACGATTATGATTCATATTTTTGTGTAGCAGACCTTCATGCAATAACTGTAAGACAAGAGCCAAAAGATTTAAGATTTAGAACTCTTGAAATACTTGCTATATATATAGCGTCAGGCATTGATCCTGAAAAATGCACACTTTTTATACAATCCCATGTGCCTGCTCACTGCGAAGCAGGATGGCTTTTAAGCTGCTTTACCTATATGGGAGAGCTAAGCCGTATGACTCAGTTTAAAGATAAATCCAAAAAATTAGGCGACAGCATAAGTGCAGGACTTTTTAACTATCCAGTTCTAATGGCAGCTGATATATTGATTTATAACTCTGATTTAGTTCCTGTAGGAAAAGATCAGCAGCAGCATTTAGAGCTTGCAAGAGATATTGCTATAAGATTTAATAACCTTTACAGCCCTACGTTTACTATCCCAGAAGGCTATACCCCTGAATCTGGAGCTAAGATAATGGATCTTCAAGACCCAACGAAAAAAATGTCAAAATCAGAGGAAAACCCAAATGGATATATTTTAATCTTAGACAAACCAGAGGTAATAAGGAAAAAAATCTCAAGAGCAGTTACAGACACCGTTGGTACTGTTAAATACTGCGATGAGCAGCCAGGAATTAAAAACCTTATAAACATTTTAAGCGCTACTACAGGAAAAACTCCTTCAGAAATTGAAAAGAGTTATGAAGGAAAAGGATATGCACAGTTTAAAGAAGATGTAGCTGATGCAATTATAAATGAGCTGTCTCCAATACAAGAAAAAGTAAATGAGCTTCTTAAAAATAAGGATTACCTTGAAGGAATCTATAAAAAAGGTGCAGAAAAGGCTAGCTATGTAGCAGCAAAAACTTTAAGAAAGATGCAAAAAAAGATAGGATTTATACCAAGGTAAGGCGATTCTTAAAAAAGCAAATCCAGGAGCATAACGGAGCTGTTGTAAAATAACATGATTATGAAAAGTGGTAGGGAACGGTCTTGACCGTTCCGTTGAGGACGAACGAAATTTTGGGGAACGGAACGGTGCCAACACCTAGTAGCAGTTCCCTTCTGTAACATTTGCAGGACAATCTAAATTTGGTGCGGCGGAACGGTCAAGACCGTTCCCTACAGTTTACCCGGCACCTTTTACCTTAAGTATCAAAGTAAATGGGGGGCTATTTAAATAGCGGCCCCTATTTTTGCTTTATTGTGATGTTTCCAACCCCTGCTTCTACATCTACCTCCATCTTGTTCTTTGCATTTTCATAGGAATCATTTATGAAAGTATTACTGCCCTGTATTTTGAATCCATCAGCATTAATTTTGCCAACACCCTTTGCTGCACTAACTTTAACGCCCATATTTTTGGGCACATATATAGTTGTGTTACCTACTCCACCCTCAACTTTAACATCTACATCATTTTTATAATGCCCTGAAGCATCAACTTTTATATTTCCAACTCCTGCTTCTATAATAAGCTGCTTTAAATTCATATCTGAAAGATTTAAGTTGCAATCTCCAACTCCAGCTTCCAAATCAATAGATAAAGGAATATCCTTATTCAAGCTGACATCCCATTGATTTTTAACCTTACTTCCATCCATACCATTAAATGACCCTCCTGGATTGCTTATCTTTAAATCACCCTTATCTCCTGTTTTAGAGTAATCAATCTCCGGCTTCCACCTTTCCACATTATAAGTAAACTTCGCATCTAAGATCTTATCGCAGCTGCCCTTAACCTCAAGTTTTCCAACACCCATATTAAGATCTACTTTTAATTCCTTTTCACCACTTACATCAATGGCTTTATCTTCTTTTTTAGTTTCCCCAACAGTAGCAGAATTGTTATTATCCCCATTTGCATTTATAGTAATTGTGCATGAACTAAAGACTAATGAAATTAAAATTATAGATACAACAAGAAGATATTTTCTTTCCATAAAATCCCCCCGCTTTCTTAATATTTAATAATTTATTCTCATTAAACTTATAATTCCAATTTGTTATCAATAAGGTATGCAGTTCCACAGAAAAATCCTGCTCCTTCAATTAAATTCAAAATTAGTCCCACAAGATTTATTGTTGTAATGCTATTTTGTATATCCCCATTAATAAAAGCCCCAAAATTAAAATGGCCTTGAATATTATAATTTATATTTATTGCAAGATTGCTTGTAATAACATCATTAAATTTCCCTAAAATAACGCTTATTACAATAAAAGTGATAAATGCTATAAGCTTTTCATGCTTTTTTATAGGAATAATGGATTTCCCAAGGACCATAGAAAAATATACAATGCATAAAGAAGCTGCTACTTTAATTGTCCAATCTAAAATAGATAAATCAATCGCCCCCGCAGGTATTTTAAAATCAAATAAATTAGATAATCCGCTCATCTTTAAAGTCCTAACAAAAACACCATAATATATAAAACCATAAAGAGCCATTGAAACTAAAAAAACTAAAATTAAAGAAACAATGAGCCTTGAGCCTACAATAGAATATCCGCTTTGGGGAAGTGTAAACATAAGATAACCATCATCACTGTATAAATACTTACCAAAAACTTTAATGCAATCTATTATTGTAATTACAATAACTGCAATAGTTAATGCCATTATAACAGCATCATTTACACTAAAAAATAAGAAATTCATTTTTGTACTTACTAAAATAAACATAATCAATATTGAAACCAAAATCCCAATTAAATCTTTATATATAGATTTAAACTCATACTTTATAAGTGAAAACATTATTTAAACACCTCCCTGAATAGTTCATCAATGGACATATTTCTTTCATTTCTAAGCTCCTCTGCATCACCTTCAAGAACAATTTTACCCTCACTTATAAAATACACATCATCAAAAAGTCTTTCAATTGCGCTTACCTGGTGAGTTGAAATAATCATCGAGCTGTCCTCTCTGAAGCTTTGAATAATAGTATCAATTATTTTTTCTCTTGTAGTAGGGTCTACACCACCAAGGGGCTCATCTAATATATAAAGTTTTGCCTTTCTTGATATTGTAAGAGTAAGATTGAGTTTTTCCATCATTCCTTTTGAAAGGCTGTTTATTTTGCTTCCCCTATCAAGCTTCATGAAATCAAGAAGCTCATAAGCCTTTTTTTTGTCAAAATCCTTGTAAAAATCCTCGTAAAAATTCACTGCATCGTCAATTTTCATCCACTTATATAAGTAATCCTTATCAGGGAGATATGAGACTATAGACTTTGTATATAGCCCTACTTTGCTTCCGTCTATTAAAAGCTCTCCAACCTGAGGTCTTAAAAGGCCTGCTGCAATCTTCATAAAAGTAGTTTTTCCGCTTCCATTAGGCCCTAAAAGTCCAACAATTCTTCCTAACTTTATATCCATATCAAGTCCATTTAAAGCTATCTTTCCTGAATAGGCCTTCTTTAAGTTTTTAGAAACTAATATGCTTTCCATTATATCCCCTCCTCCTTAACTCTTTCAGTTATAATATTAATAATTTCTTTCCCATCAAAGCCCAAGCTCTTCATCCCATTTATAAAGCTATTTATAGTCTCACTTGCCATCTCATTTTTTAGCCTTCTAATCATATCGTTATCGTCATTAACAAAGGTTCCCATTCCCCTTTGGGTATAAGTGATTCCTTCCCTTTCAAGTTCTTGGTATGCTCTTTGAATTGTATTAGGATTTACTTTAAGGTTTTCAGACATCTCACGAACAGACAGCAATTTATCCCCTCCCCTTAGTTTTTTTGTCACTATATCAAGCTTAATTAAATTCATAATTTGCACATATATCGGCATTTGATTGCTAAAATTAATATCCATAAATTCACCCCCTGTTGTATAGATCTAGTGTACTACTAATATAGTACACTAGTAGTATATAAATGTCAACAGATATAAATCGAGTAGGAGGTAGATAATTATTTTATCTACCGACCTCTCACACCAA
>ENA-UOOE01001405-UOOE01001405.1-fermentation-metagenome-genome-assembly--contig:-NODE-1405-length-20500-cov-4.730741_pt1 | contig 20500 bp, 11 predicted proteins | sample MGYA00245776_ERZ724021 | MGnify/ENA primary metagenome ERZ724021 (study PRJEB28704, sample SAMN03018321) | fermentation metagenome | biome: anthropogenic terrestrial biome; feature: soil; material... | reverse complement strand
TTCATTGAATTTTCAAGGTTCATAGCTCTTTTCAAACTGCGAAGTTTGAGATATTAACCCTTTGGATATGTATTTTAATGGAAAAACAGCAGCCATGGGGGGAATTGGAGTGGTATCCACCCTGCCTGAGTACAGACATTCGCATTATGCGTCCAGTCTGCTGATAAAATCTCTGGAGGTCATGAAAAACAGGGGGTATCTGTTTTCCGCTCTCGGACCTTTCTCCTATTCCTTTTATAAAAAATATGGTTGGAATTTGGCATTTCATAAGAAAAAATATACGATGTCCATGGAGTACCTAAAAACATTTGAAAAGAGGAAAAACATATTCCGCCTTCTTACCCTAAAAGATTTGAATAATGTAAGAATGCTATATGAAACGTTTATGTCAAGGTATAATGGCGCCATACGAAGGGATGCGAAAAACTGGGAATCCAGATTTAAAAGGCTAAATAAACATAAAAATTATGCGTATGGCTGCAGCCGTGACGGCAAAGAGCTGAGTGGATATATCTTTTATTCCCTGGGAGATTCCAGATTTGATATCCATGAAATGGTATATGATTCTTTGGAAACCAAACTGGACCTCCTGTGTTTTATTTGTGCTCATAAAGCACAGGCAGGAGAAGTCGTATGGTTTGCTCCCCCGGACGACAATACGCCACTTTTATTGGAAAATCCGGCCATAGACCAGAATATAAAAGTGGGGATGATGATCCGGGTCGTGGATGTAAAAAGAGTGTTGGAAGCGTACTCTTTTCCACCAGAATATAATGGCTCATTTACTATTAAAGTGGAGGATTTTTATGCTCCATGGAACAGCAGACCCTTTAGGGTTTTTATTGAAAATGGAAATGCAAAGGTTGAAAAAATTGAGGATGGTCCCATTGATGTGAAATGTGATATTCAAACTTTTTCACAGATTATGTTCGGATATCTGAGTATGAGAGAAGCAATGGAATTAGGAAAAATAGCTGCGTGCAGTCCGGAACGATTGGATGATATCGCGACCTTGTTTATGGGGCATCCTACTTATGAGACGGATAGTTTTTAGAGACCTCGTTTTTACCTGCCCGCCATTTGTTGTTTTCTTAACTTAGTTGAGTTATAATAAGAACGAGATCTTCTATAAAAGGAATGATAATGTGAGAGCATATGCGCCCAGTTATATAAAGTATAAAAACCGGAAACTGATATTTAATATGTTTTTGGAAAATGAAGCATTGTCCAGGGCGGAAATTACCCGTAAAACAACTATGAGCTTTCCGACAGTGATGAAGGTCGTGGAGTTTTTATTGCAAAAGAATATCATAGTGGAATGCGGAGATACTGTTGCCAATGATGAAGGATTGGGGAGAAGAAGTAAGTTACTATCCTTGAACGCCAATGCTTATTTGGCGATTGGGCTTGAGTTTGAAGGCAAATTTGTTCATATAGGGTTGGTGAACTTAAAAGGAGATATCCTTGCGGAACGGACTTTAAAGATGAAAAGCACAGATAAGAGGTTTGATTTAAGGGTTTTGTTGCCGGATATCAGGGAAATCGCCACAAGACATACTTCCATACCAGTTTTGGGTATTGGGATCGGATTGCCGGGTGCGATTCATCCGGATAATAATTCCATTGTGAGATATACGAATCTCAGCATAACCAAAGAGCAGCCATTTTCTTCTGTATTTCCATCCTTTGTTCAGGAACTTAATATTCCTTATTATATACAGAACGATGCCAATATGGCATGCCTGGGTGAAATGTATTTAAGAAATGCGGATGATATCAAGGATCTGATATATATTTCCCTGGGCACAGGTTTGGGAGCAGGAATTATTCTGGATGGTGATATCCGGCATGGATCCAATTTTTTGGCTGGTGAAATAGGAAAAACAATACCTGGCAAAGTTGATTTCAGGGAGCTGAGATATCGAAAGAACAGCGATCTGTCTGTACAAAATCTTATTAATCTGAACGCAATCCAGAATCTTTTTAAAGTGGATATCAGGTCGGACAGTAGCTTGAACAGTGAAATCAGACAGGATATAGCTGATTATATATGCGAATACCTGTGCGTAATAGTATATAATCTGGCCAATATACTGGATGTATCGGAATTTATTATAGGCGGCATCATACCCGATTGCTTAGGTGATATTTTTTATGAGAGGTTTGAAAAATACATTCATATGATTTCCGATATGGAAGATATAAGGGTATCGCCACCATCCAGTAAATACAGCGGAATAATAGGAGGAGCTGTTACTGTCTTTGAAAATGTAATATTTGATATGTTTGAAGAGGAATAGAGATGCATATGCATCGATTAGGGATAACTGTTTGCTTTAATTTATATTAATAAAGTTTAGCAAATATTATTCTCGTCGATTGGAGAATCTGACATTGCATACGATTTGAGCGATGACAGCAGAATAGAGTTCAGAGGGATGATAACATGGATGGTAAGAGATTTCCTGCCAGAATTTTTTTATTGTATATTTTATTTTATTCCGGGCAATCAATATACAATACCTATTTAAACTTGTACCTCACGGAACAAGGCTTTACGAAAGCCATGATCGGTGCCGTCATGTCCATTTCAACCATTTTTTTGTTATTGGCACAATTATTTTGGGGGATTGCCAGCGATAGGGCCAAGAGTAAAAACACAATCATCAAAGCCCTGTTTGGCGGTTGTGCGGCAGTGGCTTTACTTTTTTATATTTCTGCAAATTATTTGTATTTATTATTTATAATAACGCTTTTCTCAATATTCTTCTCCCCTATTATTCCCTTAAATGATAATTTGACATTGGAATTATTGGAAGGTACAGAATGGGATTTTGGACAAATACGTATGGGTGGTACCATAGGATATGCAGTAACGGTATTTGCAGTTGGTTTCACTCTAAAGGATCAGTATTCGCCAATATTTTGGATGACGAGTGTCATGATGCTTTTTTGTCTGATTATAGCATCAGGCCTGCCCAATGTAAAAAAGAGTCAGGTTAAAAAAGGAAAGACTCCTTTTATGGAGATATTCAAGAATAAGACATTGATAAGCCTCGTTGTTTTTAACATAATATCTTCATTTGGAATGAATATATACCAAAGCTATTATCCAATCTATTTTGCATCCATTGGCGGTACCAGCTCTCAAATAGGGATAATGATGTTTGTCTCTGCTGTTTCCGAGATTCCATTTTTACTGGTGGCACGCCGTGCGGTTCAGAAATTCGGAGTCGAAAAGATAATCATCATTGCAGGGCTTGTCACCGGCATTCGTTGGCTTTTATTGTATTTTGTTTCAAGTCCAACTCTTATCATAACTACCAGTTTACTGCATGGAGTTTCATTTGTTGGATCGAATTACTGTATGACTACCTTTATCAATAAAACAGTGCCGGCAGACTTAAGAGCTACCAGTCATTCCGTGTTTGCTTTTATTGGAACTTTCTTTTCACGTATCGTATTTGGATATCTGGGCGGATTGTCTGGTGACCTGTTTGGCATAAATAATATGATGCTTGTATCAAGTATGGTTTCTTTTGTTGGGGTAATAATATTTATGATTTCATCTAAAAAATTGGAGCCTTCTTCGGAAGATGCCGAAACAAACTGCTCATTGCAATAAATGAAACAGGAAATGTTTGAACTGCAACAAAAATTAATTTATTCATAGAAAGACATGGCTTTCCAATCTGCTCTTGCTGGCTTTGTCAGAAATACTCGTATTGGTGCTTTCTTTTTTTATCTCAAGGGGTATCTTCCTCGACAACCTGGCAGAATCCTATTCTCAGCGATTGGAGCATTAAGCTTGCGAACACGGTAATTGCCATCGTGTCGATACTACCATACAAATATCAAGACAAACGGGTCGTGGATTTTTTTAAACTTCGTTCCTGATTCCAATGTTTCCATCATGGCTATGATCGCTGAAAGGAAATATGGATGCATTCAATCAATAGATTCTGTATTTCTCATGGACCGGGCGGAATGCATCCGCTTCCCTGTTCCATTTATTCAGGATTTGATCGGCAGAGAGCTTGCCCTCCCGCAGATCCGTATTCCCGGATGCAAGATCAATATGATACTGTGCCCCTTTGGAAGGCGGCGGATTAAATGCAAACTGCTTCGGGTACATCTCCCGGATGGAGCACATGAGCCGCACTCCGAGCTCTACGGCACGAATTGTTCTGGGTTCTGAAATATGGATCTGGACTCCATAGCAGCATTTTCCGGCATGTTTTCCAAAGGAAGGGATAAAGAATGCCGGACTGAATGCAAGACCAGGACAGTGTTCCCGGTTCATTCGATCAGACAGTGCCATCGGATCAATATAGGGTGCGCCGATTGTGGTAAAGGGAGTGGTGGTTCCGCGCCCTTCCGAAACATTCGTTCCGGAGAACAGACAGGTTCCGTTATAAACCAGAATGGAATCGAGAGCAGGCAGATTGGGACTGGGTTTGACAAACGGCAGTCCGGTCTCATTGAAATACATTTCACGACTCCAGCCCTGCACGGGAATCACTTCCAGATCACAGCCGAGGTGATGCTCGCCGTTGTAATATTGTGCCATTTCGCCCATTGTCCAGCTGTGTCGGATCGGGATTTGCGTAAGCCCGATAAAGGAGAGCAGTTCCCTCGTATGACAGTTGCCTTCCAGCACAGTTCCGCCAATGGGATTGGGGCGATCCAGTATCACCATTTTTTTGTCCGCAGCAGCACAGGCACGCATGGCATAGAAAAGGGTGGAAGCATAGGTATAATAACGCGAACCGACATCCTGGATATCAAAAACCATGAGGTCAACTTGATCCAGTGCTTCCCTGGAAGGCTGATATACCCGATCTTTTGTGCTGCCATCCCCGGAAGAAATGGAATCTTCATACAGACTATAGGCCGGCAGTCCGGAAAACCGATCGATATGAAAGGAAACCTTTTCTCCTGGTTCGAGAATTCCCCGTACTCCATGTTCGGGAGAGAACAGGACACGAAGGTTGAACTTTTCTTTCAGGACGTCAATACTGGTCTTCATGTTGCGGGCAAGGCCGGAGTATCCGGTAATCAGACCAAGCCGCGCGTTGCCGAAAACACGCCGGCACTCTTCTGTTCTGTCAATGCCGGTCCGGACACCAGCAGTCATGGATTCCATCATCCTTTCCTTTCCTAAGGCTTGCGTTCCATACCTATGTCTATGTTCTTCAATACCCATAACGATACCTCTAATAAAAAGGATAAAATTCATGGCCATTTCAGAAAAGAACAAGAATACACAAGAACAAAATTCATGTTGATGTTTGCCTTGGATTTGGGTATGATGTCTGCAGGGAGGCGATAATATATGAATATAAACAGCAATGCGATGATCTCCATTTCAGAAGCCAATCAGGATTTTTTCGAAAGAAATCAAAAAGTCTGTGGGGAACCTGCCAGGTGAAGCTTTCAGCCAGGCAGCAAATATTACAACACATGATGACCGGATGATCCGGAGCGGTTTTAAATGGGATACGGGATGAAGGAGGATCAAGATGGCTGGCAAATATAAAGTGATTACACTTTGCGGGAGCACCCGGTTCAGGGATGCGTTTTCTGAGGCCCAGAAAAGGCTGACGTTGGAAGGCAATATTGTCATCAGTGTCGGCTTGTTTGGCCATTCCGGGGACGATGAGGTCTGGGAAGGGATGTCCGAAGATACCCTGACCCGGACAAAAATCATGCTGGATGATATGCACAAACGAAAGATTGATATGGCGGATGAGATTTTCGTAATTAATGTGGGCGGCTATATCGGATCCAGCACGCAATCTGAAATAGAATATGCAGAGAAGACCGGGAAGGGCGTTCGTTATCTTGAACCTCCCTGCAGGGAAGGCCGTGTTCGATTCCTGTAGAAAAACAAAAGAATCCGATACAAATGGAGTGAGTCCCCGTTTTCTTTGACTGATATCTTGCAGTATACAATACAACGAAAGGAACCCCTTTATGGATCTTTTTCTCATAAAAAGGTTCCTTTCATTATGTGAACTCATGAGATATCTCTATTTCTCTGTCGGGCTATAGGTATTTTCTGAATCACCCTGACGCGTGTTACAGGGCATCCCCCGATTCGCTGGATATTATATTATCCGGATTCAATTCATCGATATCCATGGCATTCTTTTTTACCTCTTCCGGGACCTGAATCGGTTTTACCTTGTTATAGGAATTCATGGTCATTGAAAGAGTGATCTCTTTTATTTTGGCAGCATTTTCTTCATCCGTTCCGGAAATCATTGCATCGGTCAGATCGCCTAAATCTGCTGTAACTTTGGCGGGGAGACTGGAGTCCTTATAAATATAAATATCCATGTTAATGTTGATGTCATCCGGATTCAGATTATCTGAAATATCTTTTGTTATGTCTCCAAGGGAGGAAAACAGCTCCTTCACATATTCTCCCTTTAGTGTAACCTTCAGCAGATAAGCATCTTTCTTGCCGACTTTCTGCAGTTCATCATCCAGGGAAGCTTTTACTTTTTTATCAACGATCGCTTGGTACACGTCCTTTTTGGCAAGTGTATCCATGCTCAGTTTCTTATCATTGGAAGTCTGTTTCATCCACTTGCCGACTAACGAAGTGTATGCTGTATAACCGCCATCTGATTTGACAGAATAGCTTTCGGTGTCTGTTTCAATACGGACTGGCCCGGACATGGATATCTTTCCTGAAGAATGCATCGCTGGCTTTGGCGCCAGGATGGACTGAAAATCCATGTTCATCTTCATGCCCATGTCACCACCGTTTATGCCAACGGCTGGATTGGCAGGAAGTGTCGCCTTCAAATCAACTTCTGTGGTTCCATCCACAGACTTCAGATCCTTCATGGCCTCCACCACATTTTTTGCAATACTTATTGGGGTTGGTTTCCCGCATCCGGACAAAAGTCCTATAAGAATGGTGATTGTGGCGAGGAGCATGATCGTTTTCCGGTATTTTTTCAAATGAGTTCCTCCTTTGCAGCACTGATATCGCCGCAACTTTGTTATAGTGGTTTCTGAATTATATCATAGTTCCTGCATTTTTAATACAATCACATAATTTGTTTTCTATGCTATAATTCCTATAATCCTGATAGAGCTGCACGGAAGTCTCATGGCCGGCGTGAACGGGGCTTCCAGGCTCATTCATCATACCCAGATATTGATAGCACAGGATCTTTTCCACGTGTGCCGACAAGATTTCAAGCTGTCTGCGGACCCGTTCAAAGGGTGCAGGGATCAGCACCTTCCCCTGAAACTGAAAGATCTCCATATCGGCCCAAAGCGGCTTGCCCACCCGGTCATGCACCTCACGCAGACGCCGGAAGGTCTCATCCACCTGTTCAAAGGTGGTTCGGGCAACACCTATTTCATCCTGGTAGGCGATAAAATCCGCATCAATTGCTCTCACCTCATCGGTGAATTGTTCATCAAACACGATGGACCTGGCACCATAAGGGGCAATGATCACCTGATGGGGGCCAAGCCTTTTGCATTGATCGGTAAGTTTGTTGACATAAGAAATATAACCATCCGGGTAATGACCCTGTATTCCCGCTTCCACCGGTAAATACCATCCGGCAAAGGAAGGATGGGTGCCGTAACGGGCAACAAGTTCCTCCGCAACAGCCGTTCGCAGGCCGGAAGCGCTGTTGTCCGAGAAGTCATGAAAAGCGGGAGTGGTAAAAAAGCCAAGTCCCATGTATAGTTTGGCATTCAGACGATCGGAAGCCGTGAGCACTGCTTCGATGGGGTCATGGCAATCCAGATTCCACTGCTGTTTGATCACCTGGGATGGATAAAAGGACTTTCCATGGAGCGCCACGGACAGCAGCAAAAAAGAATCCATACCTGCCCGGGCCATCTCCCCGATCTTTTTTTCCCAGTCCCGGGAAGAAAACAGACTTGTCGTTGCGTTCCAGTAATCGCCTTCATAGGGGTTACAATGAAAAAAGTCAAACCAGGTTCCACTTATCGGTAATATTTTCTTCACTTTATCCTGCCTCCCATTTTATTTTATCAGATATTGATCTCTTGAAGCAACTGAACGGAGCGTGATTAGTTAATTTTATATGCGAACATATGTTCACTTATTGGAAGAATTGTGTTATACTAAAGCCAGAAATACAAAGGAAAAGCGGGAGGGGGAGCAAATGGAGCAAAATGAGCACAAAGAAAGTATTAAGCTGGATGAAATTTTTAAGATGCTGTTTGAGGTATCGGATCCTTTGGTGATCCGGCTCGTAAATTACTTTTTTGATGAGAGCTTTGATGAAAATCAGGATTATGACATCAGTTTTGAGAATACAGAAAGTGTCGACGGAAAACTGGAATTATTGAGGGCGGATAAGCTGATACAATTCGGAGAAGTACCCAGCTTTCATTTTGAGTTTCAGCTGAACCACGCAAAGGGCATGGTACTGCGGATGTTCGACTATGGGTACCAGGAAGCAAAGAAACATGTCTGCGAGGAGGAAGGCATCAAGACCATCTGTTTTCCAAAGCAGGTCGTTTTATATCTGGAGGAGGGAAAAGGCAGCTCTGAGGATTTGAAATTGAGAGTTCTTTTTCCCACAACGGAGGAAGGCGAACAGTCGATATTGTATAAAGTGCCGGTAAGAAGAGCGTGGGAGATAGATAAGGAAGAAAAGATTGAGAAAGGTTTATATAACCTTTTACCACTTGAACTTTTTAAACTAAGAAGGCAGATCGAAAGAACAAAAACAGCAGATGAGGAAGAATTTTCAAGATTGTCAAAGGAAATAAAAGCTGATACAATGGAAGTAATGGAAACAGCAACAAAAGTATGGGATGAAAAGCGAATAACGGAAGAAGACTATAGGAAGATCATGGAGGCTACGACTTATCTGCTGGGATATTTTTCAAGGAATTACGCGGATTTAAAATTGTCAAAGGAGGTGTCTGAAGTGATGGAATCCTTTTATTACAAAGCAAAAGATGAAGGCCGACAGGAAGGCCGAAAGGAAGGCAGACAGGAAGGCCGAAAGGAAGGCAAACAGGAAGGCAGACAGGAAGGCCGAAAGGAAAGAAACCTGCAGACTGCTCAAAAGATGCTGAGGAAGGGCTTAAGTTTGGATTTGATCTGTGAGATAACGGAGTTACCAAGGGAAACAGTGGAAAGGCTGAGAAAAGAAATTGCAAATTAGCATGAAAGCATAAAATCTCCTGCCAGATTAAGCAACAGCAGGAGATTTTGTTTTGGGGTTATTATTATGTAACGTCTTTACACCATCATCATGCCGAAGGCAGCAACGCCCACAACCGCATATAGACTATTTACCAGAAGACAGATTTTCATAAGATTGTTCTCCACCTTTGCTTTTATATAGGAGGCTATGGTAAAAATTCCGCTGAAAATCATAAAGGCTGCATAGCAGGATAGGATGATTTCCGCAGCAGGGGATTCCAGCGCCCAGTCCAGCGTTCTGAGCGGAAAGATGGACCACGGCATAAACATCATAAGGGTACTGATGAACGTAAGAATTTTACTTTTCATTGAATTTATCTCCTTTCCGCCTGTCCGAAACGGAAACAGGACAGGAGCAAACAAAGTATTGTAATCCCGGCTGCAGCAGGCAGCCATGGAATCCACCCGATGGGTGCGGTGGAAAGACGCGTGGCCAGTTTTCCGTATTCCGATACAACGACAAAAAACGGATAGGCCATGGGATAGACAAACCACGCTTTTGTATTGATCATTAAAACGGACGGTACAATGGAAGCAAGCCCAAGTCCCACAGAAAAAATGGGAGTCTGAATCCATATGGAGAGGAGCCAGAAAAACGTCAGCATGGGAATGGAAGCCAGTAAAATGGAACCTGCCTGCCTGAGTACATAGGACAGTGGCAGCAGGAAGCTATAATCCTGTATCCGGGAAGCAATGCCTGCGCTGATCCCATATATACCGACGGTCATCAGGATCTGGGCTGCCGCCAGTGACAGCAGTACAATAAACTTGGCGAGACACAGCATGGCAGGACGAACCGGCAGGGACAGCATTTTCAAAATGCCGTGATGGCTTCGTTCCGTCTGCTGAAGCAATACGGTGCAAACGACCATGCTTGCCGGAAACAGGAACGCCGCCATTCCCATGAATCCCTGTATCAGAAAATTGTTTTCCGGTGAAATGCCTTCCGTCTGCATTTGAAAGTTCATGTCAGCATGGAAGATGGAAGGCAGCCAGAGAAGGACCGTTCCCAGGAACAAGAGAATCAGGATCCTGATTCTCTTGTTCCTGGGAACGGTCCTTCTCTGGCTGCCTTCCATCTTCCATGCTGACATGAACTTTCAAATGCAGACGGAAGGCATTTCACCGGAAAACAATTTTCTGATACAGGGATTCATGGGAATGGCGGCGTTCCTGTTTCCGGCAAGCATGGTCGTTTGCACCGTATTGCTTCAGCAGACGGAACGAAGCCATCACGGCATTTTGAAAATGCTGTCCCTGCCGGTTCGTCCTGCCATGCTGTGTCTCGCCAAGTTTATTGTACTGCTGTCACTGGCGGCAGCCCAGATCCTGATGACCGTCGGTATATATGGGATCAGCGCAGGCATTGCTTCCCGGATACAGGATTATAGCTTCCTGCTGCCACTGTCCTATGTACTCAGGCAGGCAGGTTCCATTTTACTGGCTTCCATTCCCATGCTGACGTTTTTCTGGCTCCTCTCCATATGGATTCAGACTCCCATTTTTTCTGTGGGACTTGGGCTTGCTTCCATTGTACCGTCCGTTTTAATGATCAATACAAAAGCGTGGTTTGTCTATCCCATGGCCTATCCGTTTTTTGTCGTTGTATCGGAATACGGAAAACTGGCCACGCGTCTTTCCACCGCACCCATCGGGTGGATTCCATGGCTGCCTGCTGCAGCCGGGATTACAATACTTTGTTTGCTCCTGTCCTGTTTCCGTTTCGGACAGGCGGAAAGGAGATAAATTCAATGAAAAGTAAAATTCTTACGTTCATCAGTACCCTTATGATGTTTATGCCGTGGTCCATCTTTCCGCTCAGAACGCTGGACTGGGCGCTGGAATCCCCTGCTGCGGAAATCATCCTATCCTGCTATGCAGCCTTTATGATTTTCAGCGGAATTTTTACCATAGCCTCCTATATAAAAGCAAAGGTGGAGAACAATCTTATGAAAATCTGTCTTCTGGTAAATAGTCTATATGCGGTTGTGGGCGTTGCTGCCTTCGGCATGATGATGGTGTAAAGACGTTACATAATAATAACCCCAAAACAAAATCTCCTGCTGTTGCTTAATCTGGCAGGAGATTTTATGCTTTCATGCTAATTTGCAATTTCTTTTCTCAGCCTTTCCACTGTTTCCCTTGGTAACTCCGTTATCTCACAGATCAAATCCAAACTTAAGCCCTTCCTCAGCATCTTTTGAGCAGTCTGCAGGTTTCTTTCCTTTCGGCCTTCCTGTCTGCCTTCCTGTTTGCCTTCCTTTCGGCCTTCCTGTCTGCCTTCCTTTCGGCCTTCCTGTCGGCCTTCATCTTTTGCTTTGTAATAAAAGGATTCCATCACTTCAGACACCTCCTTTGACAATTTTAAATCCGCGTAATTCCTTGAAAAATATCCCAGCAGATAAGTCGTAGCCTCCATGATCTTCCTATAGTCTTCTTCCGTTATTCGCTTTTCATCCCATACTTTTGTTGCTGTTTCCATTACTTCCATTGTATCAGCTTTTATTTCCTTTGACAATCTTGAAAATTCTTCCTCATCTGCTGTTTTTGTTCTTTCGATCTGCCTTCTTAGTTTAAAAAGTTCAAGTGGTAAAAGGTTATATAAACCTTTCTCAATCTTTTCTTCCTTATCTATCTCCCACGCTCTTCTTACCGGCACTTTATACAATATCGACTGTTCGCCTTCCTCCGTTGTGGGAAAAAGAACTCTCAATTTCAAATCCTCAGAGCTGCCTTTTCCCTCCTCCAGATATAAAACGACCTGCTTTGGAAAACAGATGGTCTTGATGCCTTCCTCCTCGCAGACATGTTTCTTTGCTTCCTGGTACCCATAGTCGAACATCCGCAGTACCATGCCCTTTGCGTGGTTCAGCTGAAACTCAAAATGAAAGCTGGGTACTTCTCCGAATTGTATCAGCTTATCCGCCCTCAATAATTCCAGTTTTCCGTCGACACTTTCTGTATTCTCAAAACTGATGTCATAATCCTGATTTTCATCAAAGCTCTCATCAAAAAAGTAATTTACGAGCCGGATCACCAAAGGATCCGATACCTCAAACAGCATCTTAAAAATTTCATCCAGCTTAATACTTTCTTTGTGCTCATTTTGCTCCATTTGCTCCCCCTCCCGCTTTTCCTTTGTATTTCTGGCTTTAGTATAACACAATTCTTCCAATAAGTGAACATATGTTCGCATATAAAATTAACTAATCACGCTCCGTTCAGTTGCTTCAAGAGATCAATATCTGATAAAATAAAATGGGAGGCAGGATAAAGTGAAGAAAATATTACCGATAAGTGGAACCTGGTTTGACTTTTTTCATTGTAACCCCTATGAAGGCGATTACTGGAACGCAACGACAAGTCTGTTTTCTTCCCGGGACTGGGAAAAAAAGATCGGGGAGATGGCCCGGGCAGGTATGGATTCTTTTTTGCTGCTGTCCGTGGCGCTCCATGGAAAGTCCTTTTATCCATCCCAGGTGATCAAACAGCAGTGGAATCTGGATTGCCATGACCCCATCGAAGCAGTGCTCACGGCTTCCGATCGTCTGAATGCCAAACTATACATGGGACTTGGCTTTTTTACCACTCCCGCTTTTCATGACTTCTCGGACAACAGCGCTTCCGGCCTGCGAACGGCTGTTGCGGAGGAACTTGTTGCCCGTTACGGCACCCATCCTTCCTTTGCCGGATGGTATTTACCGGTGGAAGCGGGAATACAGGGTCATTACCCGGATGGTTATATTTCTTATGTCAACAAACTTACCGATCAATGCAAAAGGCTTGGCCCCCATCAGGTGATCATTGCCCCTTATGGTGCCAGGTCCATCGTGTTTGATGAACAATTCACCGATGAGGTGAGAGCAATTGATGCGGATTTTATCGCCTACCAGGATGAAATAGGTGTTGCCCGAACCACCTTTGAACAGGTGGATGAGACCTTCCGGCGTCTGCGTGAGGTGCATGACCGGGTGGGCAAGCCGCTTTGGGCCGATATGGAGATCTTTCAGTTTCAGGGGAAGGTGCTGATCCCTGCACCCTTTGAACGGGTCCGCAGACAGCTTGAAATCTTGTCGGCACACGTGGAAAAGATCCTGTGCTATCAATATCTGGGTATGATGAATGAGCCTGGAAGCCCCGTTCACGCCGGCCATGAGACTTCCGTGCAGCTCTATCAGGATTATAGGAATTATAGCATAGAAAACAAATTATGTGATTGTATTAAAAATGCAGGAACTATGATATAATTCAGAAACCACTATAACAAAGTTGCGGCGATATCAGTGCTGCAAAGGAGGAACTCATTTGAAAAAATACCGGAAAACGATCATGCTCCTCGCCACAATCACCATTCTTATAGGACTTTTGTCCGGATGCGGGAAACCAACCCCAATAAGTATTGCAAAAAATGTGGTGGAGGCCATGAAGGATCTGAAGTCTGTGGATGGAACCACAGAAGTTGATTTGAAGGCGACACTTCCTGCCAATCCAGCCGTTGGCATAAACGGTGGTGACATGGGCATGAAGATGAACATGGATTTTCAGTCCATCCTGGCGCCAAAGCCAGCGATGCATTCTTCAGGAAAGATATCCATGTCCGGGCCAGTCCGTATTGAAACAGACACCGAAAGCTATTCTGTCAAATCAGATGGCGGTTATACAGCATACACTTCGTTAGTCGGCAAGTGGATGAAACAGACTTCCAATGATAAGAAACTGAGCATGGATACACTTGCCAAAAAGGACGTGTACCAAGCGATCGTTGATAAAAAAGTAAAAGCTTCCCTGGATGATGAACTGCAGAAAGTCGGCAAGAAAGATGCTTATCTGCTGAAGGTTACACTAAAGGGAGAATATGTGAAGGAGCTGTTTTCCTCCCTTGGAGACATAACAAAAGATATTTCAGATAATCTGAATCCGGATGACATCAACATTAACATGGATATTTATATTTATAAGGACTCCAGTCTCCCCGCCAAAGTTACAGCAGATTTAGGCGATCTGACCGATGCAATGATTTCCGGAACGGATGAAGAAAATGCTGCCAAAATAAAAGAGATCACTCTTTCAATGACCATGAATTCCTATAACAAGGTAAAACCGATTCAGGTCCCGGAAGAGGTAAAAAAGAATGCCATGGATATCGATGAATTGAATCCGGATAATATAATATCCAGCGAATCGGGGGATGCCCTGTAACACGCGTCAGGGTGATTCAGAAAATACCTATAGCCCGACAGAGAAATAGAGATATCTCATGAGTTCACATAATGAAAGGAACCTTTTTATGAGAAAAAGATCCATAAAGGGGTTCCTTTCGTTGTATTGTATACTGCAAGATATCAGTCAAAGAAAACGGGGACTCACTCCATTTGTATCGGATTCTTTTGTTTTTCTACAGGAATCGAACACGGCCTTCCCTGCAGGGAGGTTCAAGATAACGAACGCCCTTCCCGGTCTTCTCTGCATATTCTATTTCAGATTGCGTGCTGGATCCGATATAGCCGCCCACATTAATTACGAAAATCTCATCCGCCATATCAATCTTTCGTTTGTGCATATCATCCAGCATGATTTTTGTCCGGGTCAGGGTATCTTCGGACATCCCTTCCCAGACCTCATCGTCCCCGGAATGGCCAAACAAGCCGACACTGATGACAATATTGCCTTCCAACGTCAGCCTTTTCTGGGCCTCAGAAAACGCATCCCTGAACCGGGTGCTCCCGCAAAGTGTAATCACTTTATATTTGCCAGCCATCTTGATCCTCCTTCATCCCGTATCCCATTTAAAACCGCTCCGGATCATCCGGTCATCATGTGTTGTAATATTTGCTGCCTGGCTGAAAGCTTCACCTGGCAGGTTCCCCACAGACTTTTTGATTTCTTTCGAAAAAATCCTGATTGGCTTCTGAAATGGAGATCATCGCATTGCTGTTTATATTCATATATTATCGCCTCCCTGCAGACATCATACCCAAATCCAAGGCAAACATCAACATGAATTTTGTTCTTGTGTATTCTTGTTCTTTTCTGAAATGGCCATGAATTTTATCCTTTTTATTAGAGGTATCGTTATGGGTATTGAAGAACATAGACATAGGTATGGAACGCAAGCCTTAGGAAAGGAAAGGATGATGGAATCCATGACTGCTGGTGTCCGGACCGGCATTGACAGAACAGAAGAGTGCCGGCGTGTTTTCGGCAACGCGCGGCTTGGTCTGATTACCGGATACTCCGGCCTTGCCCGCAACATGAAGACCAGTATTGACGTCCTGAAAGAAAAGTTCAACCTTCGTGTCCTGTTCTCTCCCGAACATGGAGTACGGGGAATTCTCGAACCAGGAGAAAAGGTTTCCTTTCATATCGATCGGTTTTCCGGACTGCCGGCCTATAGTCTGTATGAAGATTCCATTTCTTCCGGGGATGGCAGCACAAAAGATCGGGTATATCAGCCTTCCAGGGAAGCACTGGATCAAGTTGACCTCATGGTTTTTGATATCCAGGATGTCGGTTCGCGTTATTATACCTATGCTTCCACCCTTTTCTATGCCATGCGTGCCTGTGCTGCTGCGGACAAAAAAATGGTGATACTGGATCGCCCCAATCCCATTGGCGGAACTGTGCTGGAAGGCAACTGTCATACGAGGGAACTGCTCTCCTTTATCGGGCTTACGCAAATCCCGATCCGACACAGCTGGACAATGGGCGAAATGGCACAATATTACAACGGCGAGCATCACCTCGGCTGTGATCTGGAAGTGATTCCCGTGCAGGGCTGGAGTCGTGAAATGTATTTCAATGAGACCGGACTGCCGTTTGTCAAACCCAGTCCCAATCTGCCTGCTCTCGATTCCATTCTGGTTTATAACGGAACCTGTCTGTTCTCCGGAACGAATGTTTCGGAAGGGCGCGGAACCACCACTCCCTTTACCACAATCGGCGCACCCTATATTGATCCGATGGCACTGTCTGATCGAATGAACCGGGAACACTGTCCTGGTCTTGCATTCAGTCCGGCATTTTTCATCCCTTCCTTTGGAAAACATGCCGGAAAATGCTGCTATGGAGTCCAGATCCATATTTCAGAACCCAGAACAATTCGTGCCGTAGAGCTCGGAGTGCGGCTCATGTGCTCCATCCGGGAGATGTACCCGAAGCAGTTTGCATTTAATCCGCCGCCTTCCAAAGGGGCACAGTATCATATTGATCTTGCATCCGGGAATACGGATCTGCGGGAGGGCAAGCTCTCTGCCGATCAAATCCTGAATAAATGGAACAGGGAAGCGGATGCATTCCGCCCGGTCCATGAGAAATACAGAATCTATTGATTGAATGCATCCATATTTCCTTTCAGCGATCATAGCCATGATGGAAACATTGGAATCAGGAACGAAGTTTAAAAAAATCCACGACCCGTTTGTCTTGATATTTGTATGGTAGTATCGACACGATGGCAATTACCGTGTTCGCAAGCTTAATGCTCCAATCGCTGAGAATAGGATTCTGCCAGGTTGTCGAGGAAGATACCCCTTGAGATAAAAAAAGAAAGCACCAATACGAGTATTTCTGACAAAGCCAGCAAGAGCAGATTGGAAAGCCATGTCTTTCTATGAATAAATTAATTTTTGTTGCAGTTCAAACATTTCCTGTTTCATTTATTGCAATGAGCAGTTTGTTTCGGCATCTTCCGAAGAAGGCTCCAATTTTTTAGATGAAATCATAAATATTATTACCCCAACAAAAGAAACCATACTTGATACAAGCATCATATTATTTATGCCAAACAGGTCACCAGACAATCCGCCCAGATATCCAAATACGATACGTGAAAAGAAAGTTCCAATAAAAGCAAACACGGAATGACTGGTAGCTCTTAAGTCTGCCGGCACTGTTTTATTGATAAAGGTAGTCATACAGTAATTCGATCCAACAAATGAAACTCCATGCAGTAAACTGGTAGTTATGATAAGAGTTGGACTTGAAACAAAATACAATAAAAGCCAACGAATGCCGGTGACAAGCCCTGCAATGATGATTATCTTTTCGACTCCGAATTTCTGAACCGCACGGCGTGCCACCAGTAAAAATGGAATCTCGGAAACAGCAGAGACAAACATCATTATCCCTATTTGAGAGCTGGTACCGCCAATGGATGCAAAATAGATTGGATAATAGCTTTGGTATATATTCATTCCAAATGAAGATATTATGTTAAAAACAACGAGGCTTATCAATGTCTTATTCTTGAATATCTCCATAAAAGGAGTCTTTCCTTTTTTAACCTGACTCTTTTTTACATTGGGCAGGCCTGATGCTATAATCAGACAAAAAAGCATCATGACACTCGTCATCCAAAATATTGGCGAATACTGATCCTTTAGAGTGAAACCAACTGCAAATACCGTTACTGCATATCCTATGGTACCACCCATACGTATTTGTCCAAAATCCCATTCTGTACCTTCCAATAATTCCAATGTCAAATTATCATTTAAGGGAATAATAGGGGAGAAGAATATTGAGAAAAGCGTTATTATAAATAATAAATACAAATAATTTGCAGAAATATAAAAAAGTAAAGCCACTGCCGCACAACCGCCAAACAGGGCTTTGATGATTGTGTTTTTACTCTTGGCCCTATCGCTGGCAATCCCCCAAAATAATTGTGCCAATAACAAAAAAATGGTTGAAATGGACATGACGGCACCGATCATGGCTTTCGTAAAGCCTTGTTCCGTGAGGTACAAGTTTAAATAGGTATTGTATATTGATTGCCCGGAATAAAATAAAATATACAATAAAAAAATTCTGGCAGGAAATCTCTTACCATCCATGTTATCATCCCTCTGAACTCTATTCTGCTGTCATCGCTCAAATCGTATGCAATGTCAGATTCTCCAATCGACGAGAATAATATTTGCTAAACTTTATTAATATAAATTAAAGCAAACAGTTATCCCTAATCGATGCATATGCATCTCTATTCCTCTTCAAACATATCAAATATTACATTTTCAAAGACAGTAACAGCTCCTCCTATTATTCCGCTGTATTTACTGGATGGTGGCGATACCCTTATATCTTCCATATCGGAAATCATATGAATGTATTTTTCAAACCTCTCATAAAAAATATCACCTAAGCAATCGGGTATGATGCCGCCTATAATAAATTCCGATACATCCAGTATATTGGCCAGATTATATACTATTACGCACAGGTATTCGCATATATAATCAGCTATATCCTGTCTGATTTCACTGTTCAAGCTACTGTCCGACCTGATATCCACTTTAAAAAGATTCTGGATTGCGTTCAGATTAATAAGATTTTGTACAGACAGATCGCTGTTCTTTCGATATCTCAGCTCCCTGAAATCAACTTTGCCAGGTATTGTTTTTCCTATTTCACCAGCCAAAAAATTGGATCCATGCCGGATATCACCATCCAGAATAATTCCTGCTCCCAAACCTGTGCCCAGGGAAATATATATCAGATCCTTGATATCATCCGCATTTCTTAAATACATTTCACCCAGGCATGCCATATTGGCATCGTTCTGTATATAATAAGGAATATTAAGTTCCTGAACAAAGGATGGAAATACAGAAGAAAATGGCTGCTCTTTGGTTATGCTGAGATTCGTATATCTCACAATGGAATTATTATCCGGATGAATCGCACCCGGCAATCCGATCCCAATACCCAAAACTGGTATGGAAGTATGTCTTGTGGCGATTTCCCTGATATCCGGCAACAAAACCCTTAAATCAAACCTCTTATCTGTGCTTTTCATCTTTAAAGTCCGTTCCGCAAGGATATCTCCTTTTAAGTTCACCAACCCTATATGAACAAATTTGCCTTCAAACTCAAGCCCAATCGCCAAATAAGCATTGGCGTTCAAGGATAGTAACTTACTTCTTCTCCCCAATCCTTCATCATTGGCAACAGTATCTCCGCATTCCACTATGATATTCTTTTGCAATAAAAACTCCACGACCTTCATCACTGTCGGAAAGCTCATAGTTGTTTTACGGGTAATTTCCGCCCTGGACAATGCTTCATTTTCCAAAAACATATTAAATATCAGTTTCCGGTTTTTATACTTTATATAACTGGGCGCATATGCTCTCACATTATCATTCCTTTTATAGAAGATCTCGTTCTTATTATAACTCAACTAAGTTAAGAAAACAACAAATGGCGGGCAGGTAAAAACGAGGTCTCTAAAAACTATCCGTCTCATAAGTAGGATGCCCCATAAACAAGGTCGCGATATCATCCAATCGTTCCGGACTGCACGCAGCTATTTTTCCTAATTCCATTGCTTCTCTCATACTCAGATATCCGAACATAATCTGTGAAAAAGTTTGAATATCACATTTCACATCAATGGGACCATCCTCAATTTTTTCAACCTTTGCATTTCCATTTTCAATAAAAACCCTAAAGGGTCTGCTGTTCCATGGAGCATAAAAATCCTCCACTTTAATAGTAAATGAGCCATTATATTCTGGTGGAAAAGAGTACGCTTCCAACACTCTTTTTACATCCACGACCCGGATCATCATCCCCACTTTTATATTCTGGTCTATGGCCGGATTTTCCAATAAAAGTGGCGTATTGTCGTCCGGGGGAGCAAACCATACGACTTCTCCTGCCTGTGCTTTATGAGCACAAATAAAACACAGGAGGTCCAGTTTGGTTTCCAAAGAATCATATACCATTTCATGGATATCAAATCTGGAATCTCCCAGGGAATAAAAGATATATCCACTCAGCTCTTTGCCGTCACGGCTGCAGCCATACGCATAATTTTTATGTTTATTTAGCCTTTTAAATCTGGATTCCCAGTTTTTCGCATCCCTTCGTATGGCGCCATTATACCTTGACATAAACGTTTCATATAGCATTCTTACATTATTCAAATCTTTTAGGGTAAGAAGGCGGAATATGTTTTTCCTCTTTTCAAATGTTTTTAGGTACTCCATGGACATCGTATATTTTTTCTTATGAAATGCCAAATTCCAACCATATTTTTTATAAAAGGAATAGGAGAAAGGTCCGAGAGCGGAAAACAGATACCCCCTGTTTTTCATGACCTCCAGAGATTTTATCAGCAGACTGGACGCATAATGCGAATGTCTGTACTCAGGCAGGGTGGATACCACTCCAATTCCCCCCATGGCTGCTGTTTTTCCATTAAAATACATATCCAAAGGGTTAATATCTCAAACTTCGCAGTTTGAAAAGAGCTATGAACCTTGAAAATTCAATGAA